>Ga0302127_10000147_pt1 | contig 34019 bp, 37 predicted proteins | sample CB4_SCM_MG_FD_204452 | JGI IMG/M metagenome (GOLD analysis project Ga0302127, IMG submission 204452) | Marine microbial communities from Western Arctic Ocean, Canada - CB4_SCM | ecosystem: Environmental > Aquatic > Marine > Oceanic | place: Canada: Western Arctic Ocean | collected 2017-09-24
TGCCAGTTCGTCGTTGAGTTCGGCGGCGCACCAGCCGGCATAATAAGCGGCTGATTTTGCTGACTCGACCTCGAGCAGCATGTCGGCACACTTGTGCTTGATGGCCTGGAACGACCCGATCGGGCGACCGAACTGCACGCGAACCTTTGCGTATTCGACAGCCATGTCGAGGCACATCTGGGCTCCGCCAACCTGTTCGGCGGCGAGGGCTACAGCGGCCAGGTCGAGCATCTGTGACAAGACGGCCCAGCCGCCGCCGTCGGTCCCGATGAGCTTGGCCGGTGTGTCGGCGAAGTCGAGCTTGGCCTGCTTGCGGGTCTGGTCCATGGTCGACAGTGACGTCCGAGTGAGTCCTGGGGCATCGGTGGCGACTTGGAAGAGGCTGACCCCAGCGGCGGTGCGGGCCGCAACGATGATGATGTCGGCCGTGGCGCCATCGAGCACATACATCTTGGTGCCGTCGAGCGTGTGGCCGTCACCGCTAGCAGTGGCCTGCATCGTGATGCCGGATTCGTCCCACTTTCCGTTCTCTTCGGTGAATGCCACCGTGGCGACGGTGCCCCCGGCGATCTGAGGGAGCAGTTCGCCCTTGGCGTCGTCGTCGCCGGAATGGATGAGCGCATTGGCGGCAAGCACGACGCTTGAGAAATAGGGGGCACACAAGAGCGCTCGACCCATCTCCTCGAGCACGATGATCAGCTCGACGTAGCCGTAGCCCTGGCCGCCGAACTCCTCGGGAATGATCAGCGCTTGGAGGCCCATCTGCTCGGCCATCTGGCTCCAAACAGCCTCGTCGTAGCCCTGCTCGGTGGCCATTTGCTCGCGCACGGCCTCTTCGGCGGACTTGTCGTCGAGGAAGCTGCGGACGAATTCTCGAAGCTGTTCTTGTTCTTCTGAGAAGGCGAAGTTCACGGTATTTCTCCCTGCTTGCGGGTGGGGTTTGCTGGCGAGATTGTTGGGGTCAGGCTTGGCGGGTGAGCGGTTGGCTGCACCTGACGAACGCGCAGAAGACTATGTCAACTACGTCATGCCAGCCAGTCTAGATGTGTACACCTGTGCTACGGCTGTGCGACACTGAACCGATGGATGAGCCGAACCACGTTGGTGTGCGTGAACTCCGGAACCAGGTTGCCGCGGTCGTGCGCCGTGCAGGAGCGGGGGATCGCATCATCGTTACCGTCGATGGTGTTCCCGTGGCACAGCTCGGGCCGATCGAACCGGCGGGCGGCCCGACACTGGATGATCTGATTGCTGGCGGGTTGGTTACACCACCTGGCCGCCGCGACAAGCCGGCGCCACCCGATGCCGCCGTCCTGCCCGTCGACCTGCATGCTGATCGAGTACTCGATGAGATCCGAGGATGACGGCTTCGATACTCGCCATCGACACGTCGGCCTTGTTGCGCCGGTATGTGCCAGACCCGCATCGTTCGCTCGTGCTCGGCGCGATGGCCGAAGCCAATGTGTGGTGTGCAGCTGAGCTGGCTCGAACCGAAGTGCTGCTTGCCCTTCATCGGATGGCCATGGCGCCTTTCCAACACGAGGATCTATGGCGATCCGCCCGCGCTGACTGGGATGCGTTTCATGTGGTTCCGGTGGATGGCCGCTGCCTCAGTCATGCCGCCGACATCGGGGCGACGTTCGGACTGCGACTGACCGATGCCGTTCATTTGGCCGCGGCAGACCGCCTCCCACGGCCGCTGCGCTACCTCACATTCGACCACAGACAGATCCCCGCAGCGGCCGAACTCGGTTTCGAAGTCCTCACCCCCCTCGACGCCGCAGATGCCTAGTAACGCCTCGATGCCCCGTAGCGCTGTGCGCCAAAGAGAGCCCCGATAACAACCTGGGTCCCTTTCTCCAGAACAAACCCCCATCGCGCGCTGGTGCCTGGCACCGCCGCGCGATGGTTGGTGAACGGACTGGCTCGAGCCCCATCGCGCGCTGGTGCCAGGCACCAGCGCGCGATGGGCGCCGGTGCTTGATGGGCGAACGACGAGCGAGGGGACTGGGCCTGAGCGTCAGCCGCTATCGCTCGACCGTTAGAAGGTGATGCCGAGGAGGCTTTGGGTGGCTACTCCTACGGGTCCAAGGTGGTCGCCGAGTTCGGCTACAGCGAGTCCGAGTCCGGTTCCGGGCCCCACGGTGGTCTCGGATTCGACGCGGATCCACGGACCCAACGGTGGCCGAGCAAGGGCGATGCTCACGTCGGCGTTGATGAGACCTACACCATCGTCGCTTTCGTAGACCGCGCTGATTCCGGATCCAAAGTCTGCGGCTGCGAGGAGTGCGCATAGGCCTGATGTCTCTTCGCCGTCGATGAGTGGCATCAGTAGCGACACCCATGAAGTTCCTGGCCCAGCTTCGCCGAAGCCCCCATGTGTCATCCGATGCTCCACTGCGTGCTGGTGATAGGTAATGCCCCCGTCGCCGTGAACAAATGACGGCGGTTGGATCACGGAGTCTGGAGATGGCACCGCCCACGCCTGATCGCGTTCCGGCGACCAACGTGGTTTGGGCAGGTGCGATCCGCGCAACACCAGCGCCGCACTCCGCGCGACGATGCCTCCGTCGTGAACCAGCGTCGCGTTGATACCGGCAACTCGCCGGCTCGATCGGGTGCGCTGCGCGTTGATCAGTAGGCGCTCGGTGGGCACAGGCCGCACGAGCTCGATGGTGATGCGGGCGATTGTCTCGTCGGGTTCGAGGATCTGTTCGGTTGCGTAGCCCAAAAGGGCCGATGGGGGACCACCGTGCTGTGCGTCGGGGCGCCAGGGGCCGGTGGTGTGAACAGACGGGGTGAACGTATTGCCCGCGCCGGGGCTCTCTCGGGTGAATAGGGCCATCGTCGAGACGGTAGCGCTGGCCACGCCGACCAGGTCGAGAGTCATTGCTGGCTTGAGTCGTGACAGAATCACCGCGCCCGCCAACCCATCGGCGTGGTGACCTACCCGAGAGGGCCCACCGTGAGTGTCATTGCAGACTTGTTCAACGTAAGCGGCAAAGTTGCGGTGGTGACCGGTGGATCACGCGGCATTGGTCGCATGATTGCCGAGGGGTAGGTCCGAAACGGGGTTCGGACCTACATCACCGCCCGCAAAGCCGAGGCTTGCGATGCCACCGCCGCTGAGCTCAGCGAGTTCGGGGAGTGCATCTCGGTTCCCGCTGACCTGCCGTCCAAGCAAGGTGTCGATCATTTCGCGGGCGAGATCGCAGACCGCGAGAGCAGGCTGCACATCTTGGTAAACAATGCCGGAGCCAGTTGGGGAGCACCCCTCGATGAGTTCCCCGAGGGTGGATTCGACAAGGTCCTCGACATCAACCTCAAGGCGCCTTTTCTGCTGACTCAGGCACTACTTCCCCAGATTCGTGCTGCCGCTACCGGCGACGATCCGGGCCGGATCATCATGGTCGGTTCGGTCGACGGCCTGACGGTTGCCGCTAGCGACAGTTTCTCTTACGCGGCCTCCAAGGCCGACGTGCACCACCTGGCGCGCCACATAGCGCATCGTGTCAACGCGGACAACGTGACGGTCAGCTGCATCGCACCTGGCCCGTTCGATTCGAAGATGATGGCCTTCATCCTGGATGACCCTGGAGCGCGAGCCGCGATCGCTGCCAGCGTCCCGCTGGGACGAATCGGCCGTCCCGATGACATGGTCGGTGTCGCGATCTTCTTGGCCAGTCGAGCTGGCAGCTATCTCACCGCAGCGGTTATCCCCGTCGATGGGGGCATTGCCTCGGCCTGACCCGCTCGCGTTGGGACCCCGAGGTTAGATCTCGTGGTTGGGTCGGCCCGTGCCGCCCATTGGGTTTCCACCCATATCGGGGTTGAGCGCAGCGTTGGCCATGAGTTCGGCAACGATGGGCTGCAGGTCAGTGGGGTCCTCAGGCTGATCGAGGACTGGTCCGAGGTGCCACTGCTCGGCGATACCGAGCTTCTTTCCCTTGACGTCGAAGACGCGGCCGGTGACGTTCTTGGCTTCTTCGCTGCACAGCCATGTCGCGATGATCGAGATCCATCGCGGCGACATCTTCTCTTTTTGTTCGTCGGTGAGCGAGTCCATGCCGACGAGGTTCTCGGTCATGCGTGACAATGCAGCGGGCGCGATTGCATTGACCGTCACGTTGTACTTGGCGAGCTCCATTGCGGTGATCACCGTGAATGCGGCAATGCCGGCCTTTGCTGCGCCGTAGTTGGCTTGGCCGATGTTGCCGTAGATGCCCGAAGGGCTCGCCGTGTTGATGATGCGGCCGTAGGTGTCCTCGCCGGCCTTGGCCTTGTTGCGCCAATACACAGCGGCATGGTGTGTTGGGCCGTAGGTGCCTTTGAGGTGGACGGCCATGATGGAGTCCCAGTCCTCTTCGGTGAGCGAGAAGATCATCCGGTCGCGCAGGATCCCGGCGTTGTTGATGACGATGTGGAGATCGCCGAAGGTGTCGACCGCCTGATCGATCATTTCCTTGGCGGCGTTGAAGTCGGCGACGTTGCCTCCGTTGACGACGGCTTCGCCCCCCATGCCTTTGATCTCGTCGACGACTTCTTGGGCTGGGGTGACGTCGGCGCCGGTGCCGGCAGCGTCGCCGCCCAAGTCGTTGACCACGATCTTGGCGCCATGGGATGCGAGCATTAAGGCGTGTTCGCGGCCGATCCCCCGGGCGGCTCCGGTGATCAGCGCAACCTTGCCTTCTACCAGCTTGCCCTCTGTCAACTTGCCTTCTACCAATTCGCTCACGGTCGCATCCTTCGGGCGGCGGGTGTCTTCGTTGTCGATCCGCGCTGGACGATATCGCGGTCGCCGCAGGACCGCTGTGTGGCTCCTAGGTGGCGACAGTCAGGTCGGCGCTGCCGAACGCCACGCCGAAACGGACACACCAGATCACCACGGTTGTGTACTTGCTCAGGTCGACACCGGGCGGAATTTCGTAGTTCTGGGGCCCGATGTTGCCCTTGAGGTCGCCGAGATCGATGAAGTCGTCATTGAAGTCGCCGGTGGGTGCGTCGGCTGGGGCCGTGGACAAGTACACGTTGAGGTCAGGGCCGTTGTCGGTCTCGAAGTCTTCGAAACGCAAGAAGCGTTGTTCGGACCCATCGTTGAGAACCAAAGCGGTACCCGACGAAGGGTGGGAGCGGTCGATGAACTCGCCGGTGGTCAAGGTGGCTACCTCGACAGTTTCCGTGTCTTGCATCGCTGGTTCTTCGTCGGCGGCGGTCTCAAGCGGCATGTCGACTTCTTCGGCCGCGTCATTCATGGCCCCGGCCATATCTGTCGAGATCTCGTCGCTGGGGAGACCGCTGGCTCCAGCCCCAGAGTCAAAGACCGGTCCTGCCTCGCTGACCTTGTCGTCGATGAAGAGGGTGTGCACCCCAAAGACCCCAAAGGCCAGCCAGGCGAGGCCGGCGATGAGTGCAGCCGAAACTGGCAGCAAGATCTTCCAGCGGCTACGGGTTGTTCTACGTCGTTCGTTCATGATTGGTCAACGATGGTCCCACGACGTTGGTTCCGTGACATATTGCACGGAATCTTTGGCCCGGAGGAGTGGTTCGGGTTTGTCCTCCGTTCGCTGACCTCAGTCGGCTCGCCTCGCCTGTCACCGTGAGTCCGCCCCAAGCTCCGCTGGTCTTGACCACGCAGCGTCGGGTGCGCCCGGCTCGGCGACCTCAGCGCGTCGCCACAGGATGGATCGACACGCGTTTGTAATGCCAGGGTCGTTGAACCGACGCGTTTGGTTTGGGAGGCTGGGAGCGTTCGGTGGAGAACAACGCTCTGGGCAGAGCGGAAAGGGGCGACCATGGGCATGGACGCAAGTCACGAAGGTGTGGATGGACGCGAGGGGATCGCGTTCGAGTTGGTCGTTTTTCGACGTATCGGCGACGAAGTCGAGGTAACGGTTCGGGGCATGACCACCGTTGCCGAGGTCGACCTGATGGTTGTCGACAACGACAAACGGGCGCGGATCGTTGCCGTCGGTCCTTGCAAGCAAGGCCCGCTCCGTGAGTTCGAACTGCGCACGTCGGTCGAGGTGCGGCCCGGCAAGCGGCTCAATGTGCGCGGCGGTTCTGTGGTCGAGTCGGTCACGGCGAGCGGTCTTGTCGATGAGCTCCCTGTCGTGTGCACTGCCGATCCGACAGCCCGTGGACTGCCGGCGCAGTTCTTGCATCGGCGCGGGGGTCGGTACGTACTGATGAGCAGCGCCGACGCGCCGGCCTCGATTGGGTCGCGACGCGCCACGATGGTTGCCTGACAGTTCGTTGGCGCAGGCGGTTCGATGGCGTTGGTTTCTCGCTCCATAGGCCGGTGTAGGTTGGCCGGACAAGCTGTCGAAATGGGGTCGTTGTGGGGGCACTCGAAGGAATCCGAGTTCTGGACGTTGGACTGTTGGTTCAGGGGCCGCAGGCCGGGCTGACCCTCAGCGATCTCGGTGCCGACGTGATCAAGGTCGAGCTGCCAGGCATCGGCGAGCAAGCGCGGTGGATCCCGTTGTCTTTGGAAGATCCCCGAGCGCCATATTTCGAGGCATGTAATCGGGGGAAGCGCAGTATCACGATTGATCTGCGCGTCGATGGTGGCCAGGAGGCCTTTCTGCGTCTGGTCGAGACGGCCGACGTGGTGGTGGCCAACTTCAAGGCGGGAACCCTCGATGAGTGGGGTCTGGGCTACGACGATGTGGCTGCCCGAAACCCGGGAATTGTCTACGCAATGGGTTCGACATTTGGCCCCGAGGGCCCGTTTGCGACGCGAGAGGGTGCCGATCTCGCAGGTCAGGCAGCCGGTGGCCTGATCTCCACGACTGGTGTCGATGGTGGGCCGCTGACGCCCGTCGGTGCCACGATGGCCGACCACATAGCGTCGATGAACATGACCGTCGGAATTCTGGCGGCGCTCATGTCACGAGTCACCACCGGGGTCGGACAGCGTGTTGATGTCTCGCTTCTTGGAGGACAGATCTACGCGCAAGCTTCTGAGTACACCGCGTTCTTGATGACAGGTGAGGTCCCTGGCCGGGCCAATCATGGCCATCCCCTCCTCCACGCGGCTTATGGGATCTTGCCTACCGCTGATGGACACATAGCGATTGTGGGGGTGCCGCCCGCGTCGCGCGAGTCGTTCTATGCCGCCGTGGGCTTGCCCGAGTTGGCTGACGACGAGCGGTTTCAGCCCTTGCTGTATACACCCCAACACAAGAAGGAACTGTTCGAGATCTTGGGTGCCGTGTTCACCGAGCGCACGACGGCCGAGTGGTCAGCTCGTCTCGAAGCAGCAGGCGCGCGCTTTGCCCCTGTGCAGGACTACGCCGAGGCGGCGCTCGACCCGCACGTCATCGAGAATGAGTACCTGGTGGAAGTTGCGTTGCCCGACGGTGGCACCAAACGCGTCGTTGGATCGCCCATTGGCATGTCGGGCACACCTGCCGAACCTGGCGCGGTAGCCCCGGAATTGGGCCAGAACACCGAGGAGCTACTCCTGGAAGTGGGCTATAGCTGGGACGAGATAGCTGCACTTCGTGAGCAAGGTGCGATCTAGAGCCTCAAAGTGGTAGTTCGTTCGGCCTAAGTCAAAAGACCCAGAAATAGGTCTCAAGGCCTGCACGCGAGCGGCCGATGCCTTCAGTGCGTGGAACCACCGGGTCGAGCCCCGGTGTGACCCTTTTGGAGGAGACATGCTCAACACACCTGGTCGCGCCACCAGGCGTGCACTCGCCGTCATCAGTTCTGCAGCCCTGTTGTTCGCAATAGTGCAGTTCACCGTTATTGCCGACACAACGTCGGCTGCGGTTGCCGAGACGAACGAGACACCCCTACCTGATCCATCAACTCTCGAGATCAGCACACAGAATCGCAGATTGGACGTCGAAGGCCTGGCCACAGCTGGGCGTTTCGGCACTCCCGAAGCCATCGGGGACGTGAACGGTGACGGCGTGGGCGACCTTGCGGTCGGTGCGTTCTCCGATGACAGCGCCGGCCCAGACGTCGGAGCGGTCTACATCCTCTTGATGGCCAACAATGGCACCGTCGCCACCACGCAGAAGATCACGTCTGGCACTGCGGGTTTCGGTGGCCAGCTCCTCGAGGGCGGCGGCTTTGGCTTCCGCATTGCCAGCATCGGGGACCTCGACGGCGACGGGATCCCTGACATTGTCGCCTCTGCATACCGTTCTGACCGCGCCCACGTTGATGCGGGCGAGATCTGGGTCCTGTTCCTGCGCTCCGATGGCACCGTGAAGGACTGGCAGGTCATTACCGAGGGCTTCGGGGACTTCCCGGCGAACCTCCGCGAGGGTGACCAGTTCGGTGTAGATGTGGCGAGCGTTGGCGACCTTGACGGCGATGGGTCATCCGACCTTGCCGTGGGCATGTGGAAGCGTGACGGGCTGGGTGAGAACGACGGCGGCGTTTTGATGTTGATGCTGGATCCTGATGGCACGGTTCGCGATTATCAGGAGATCTCAGCAGTGGCCGGATGGGCGGATGCACCGCTCGATGCCAACAGCGGCTTTGGCGCTTCCGTCGAGGCGCTCGGTGATCTGAACAGTGACGGTACGACCGACCTCGCCGTTGGATCGATTGGCTTCAACGACGAGCGAGGCATCGTATGGCTCCTGACCTTGACGACGAACGGCACGGTTTCGTCCGCGGTCGGGATCGAGCCTGGCATCGATGCCACACCTGCGCTCAAGCCCGGAGCCAGATTCGGTTCTGGCATCGCCAACCTCGGTGACGTCGATGGCAACGGGTCGATGGATCTGGCTGTTGGAGCGTTCGGAATCAAGGATTTCCAGGGCGCCGTTTTTGTACTCCAACTCGATGAATCGTTGGTCACCACCGCCTCTTCCCGCGTGACCCATGATGGTCTCGACGCGGGCGATCTGTTCGGCCATACCATTGCCTCACTCGGCGATATCAATGGCGACGGATCTACTGACCTTGCCGTTGGAGCGCCCGGCGATGACGGCATCGCCGACAACGCAGGCGCGGTCTACATCGTGAGCGTCACGAGCGAACTCAGCGCACCCCCCATCCCCGAGTCGCCCGATGACACGCCTGCTGACGAGGCCGAAGACGGTGCTCCAGAAGACGGCGCAGCTCCAGAAGACGATCCGTCCAAAGACGAGGCCGTCCCCAATGTGCCTGCGGATGAGCCAGAACCTGTTCTTCCCCCGAGCAGCGCCCTGAGGGCGATCTCGACGGCGACGGGATCCCCAACCGCGAGGATCTCGACACGGACGGCAATGGTCTGCTGGATGCCGTTGAGGGCCTTGCTGATACAGATGGCGACGGCATCGCCGACTTCGTCGAGATCGACGATGATGGCGATGGCATAGCGACAATCAACGAGGGTACTGCCGACGCCGACGGAATTCCCAATCACCGCGACCCCGATGCCGACAACGATGGTATCGCCGACGGCCTTGAAGGTCTCGGTGACACCGACAAAGACGGCGTCCCCGACATGTTCGATGAAGACTCCGACGGCGATGCCATCAGCGACCGATCCGACGGGTCTGCCGATTCAGACGGCGACGGCCTGGTGGATCGGCTGGACGAAGATGCCGACAACGATGGCCTCGACGACCGTCTTGAAACAAGTGGCGACTCCGATGGTGACGGCATTGAGGACCGCCTCGATACCGACTCCGACGACGACGGTTTGAGCGACGCCGACGAGGGATCTGTCGATTCAGACGGTGATGGGACCCCTGACAACCTCGATACTGATGCAGACGACGATGGGGTCAGCGACGCTGAGGAAGGCCAGATTGACACCGATCAAGACGGGCTTCCCGACAACTTGGATACTGATGCCGATGACGATGGGGTCCCCGATGCCGACGAAGGCAGTGGTGATGTTGATGGCGATGGCATACCCAACAATCTTGATACTGATGCCGATGACGATGGGGTGAGCGATGCCGACGAAGGCCAAGGGGACTCTGACGCAGATGGCATCCCGAACTTCTTGGACCGACGACGGGCCGACGTCGAGGTGACCGTCGTGACCGCAGCCAGCATCGTGGCCGGCGAGGTCACTGAACTCCAGCTCGAGATCGTCAACCGGGGTCCGGATCTTGCCTCGGCAACGACGGCACGGTTGTCGATCCCCGAGGGCCTGGAGATCGATCTGGCCTCAACCCCCGACGACTGTGCGCTCAGCGGCCGTCTCCTCACTTGCGAGCTGGGCGACTTGGCCGTCGCGCAGACCGTCACCCGTTCGATCAGGGCACAGGTGCTCGGCAAAACAACAAACCTCGAGATGGCCGCAACCGTTCAGGCCACCGAAGGGGAGGGTCAGACCACGACTGGCCCTATCGCCGTACTGGACTCCGCGGCGGTTCGGAGCCTCGCCGATGGTGTACGCAGCGAAGAGGGTGCACTCGTGGTGGTGGTGCTCACCGCGATCCTGTGTGGCGGGATCATCTTGTCGCTCACCCGGGAAGAGCAGCTTCGGCGGCATTGATCGCGACGGTCTCGGTCGGGGCCCCACTGATTGGGCCAGCACTGATCGGCACGGCGCACGCTACAGCGCGGTTCACATCTGCCGATATGAGACACAACCGAATCGATGTGGGGGCTCACCAGCCCGCCCGGGGACAATGAGGTGGAGGACCCAATGGGCCGTGACGCAGTGGATTTGATGCAGACCAAGATGGGCGACGTCCTCAGTGACGACGAGGCGTACCTTGGCGCGCAATCGCTGACGATCAAGAGCAGCCGAGCTCTGGCGACGAGGCCATTCCGAACGCATTCGTGGCCGCAGTGACGGGTGATCGAGTGCTGGTCTTCACCCGCTTGGTGACCGGCAAGCCCAAGAAATTGGTCGACGAGTACGAGTTGGCATCGACCACACTCGACTTCATTGACACGGGCGACCGAGTTCGGTCGCGGGTGTTCATCTTTGGTATGCCTTCGGGCAAAGTCTTCGCTGGCGAGTGCCCGATCAACGGCAAGGCCCTCGACGACGCCGACAGATTTGTGGCTGCATGGATCGACGCCGAAGGCCTCTCGATGAACTGACGCGGTGCCCTTGGAGGGCCCCGCTGGTGTGAACTCAGGATCTCCCGCTGAAAGAAATCGATCGGCTGGGACTATTGTTTGCGGCCGTCGTGCTCAAGTCTCATCGCCTGGCTCCACTGGCGCTCTTCACCTTGATTGTCGTCGCTTGTAGCGGCGGCGGAGAGGGAGACGCCGCGCCCGTGACCGAGACCCCTGAAGTGGTCGCGGTCGTGACCAACGAATTGCCGCCCACGCCGACACCAGTCCCAATCCCCGAAAACGCGATTCTGGTGGGGATGCTGCTCGACACTGGCGGCCAAAGCGACGGTGAGCTGGATCCCGGAAATGTGATGAGCACGCTCGACCGCTCGCCGGCGGTGGCGTTCGAGGCGCAGATAGAAGCGATCAACGCTCGGGGTGGGCTGCTTGGACGCCCAATCAGCCTGATCAAGGTTGACACCACGTCGCGTCTGTCGGTCATCGACGCTGCGGCCGAGGACATGATCGACGCTGGTGTCGACATGATCGTCGTGACTTGCGAGTTCGATTTCGCGGCGCCCGCCATTAGGCGTGCCGAGGCTGCCGGCGTGATTGTCATCTCTCCGTGTGCGAGCGAAACGGGTTGGACGACAGGTGCCGCCGGCGATCTAGCATTCTCGATGGTGCCGCCGGTTGCCACCTACGGAAAAGCGATGGCCGATTACATGTGGGCGCAGGACTACCGGTCTGTCGCCGTCATCTCAGACCAGAGTGCCCCTGAGGCCCGAATCGAGTGCAGCTCATTCACTGCACGATGGGCCGAGTTGGGCGGCACATTCGTTTACTCCGAGGCGTTCACCCTCGCTGCTGCAGATGACTTCGAAGACAACGTGCAGGTCCGCCGAGCCCGTGATGCCGACGCCATAGCGTTCTGTGCTTTCTCCATCATTGGCGAGAAGTTGTTGGGGGCCGACGGAAGCGGGATCCGCACCATTGGTATCAACGCCCCGATTGTTGCGGGTCCGTCGTTTGATACCGGCACGTGGTTGCCGCTGGATTTTCCGGGACTTGGGGTCTTCCGCCAACTTGCGCTGAGCTCGGTGCATGGCGACGACCCCAGCCCGCTTCATGCCGACGCGATGGAGGGTTTTGCGCGGCTCGATAGTGCGAACCCGGCGAGTGGCCGGTTCGTCGTTGGTGCAGACTTGGCGGACCTGTGGGCTCAAGCGGTGGAGGCCGCGGGCACAACAGATGGTGTGGCAGTTGCGGCCGAGATACGCAAGATGCGAGACGTGGAAACGATTTCGGGTCGGATGACGTTTGGTGGCTCCCAGGCCCCTCAATCGCGCGAGTTGCGGGTCTTACGCCACAGCAACGGCCGTCTCATCTACGAGAGCACGATTGAAGCCGCGCAATGACCGTTGAGCTGGTCGTTTTTGATTGTGGCGGAGTGCTGGTCGACAGTGAGGTCGTGGTCATGCACGGATTCAGCCCGATGCCATGGCCGCGTTCCCAACCCGACTTCGGCGGGTGCCGGGAGTGAGCGAATTGTTGGATGCGCTGGAAACGCCGGGCTGTGTCGCGCCGAGTAGTGACCTTGATCGGATCGAGTTGTGCTTGGGCATCACGAATCTCGCGGGACACTTTGAACCGGACAGACTCTTCTCGACTCAGATGGTTGCGCACGCCAAGCCCGCACCCGACCTCTTCTTGCGCTCTGCGGAGCAGTGTGCGGCTGACCCCACAGGTTGTCTGGTCGTCGAGGACAGCCCGCATGGAGTGGCCGCGGCGCGAGCCGCCGGCATGGATGTGGTCGGGTTCGTTGGCGGTGGTCACGCTGGCCCGTTGCTCGGAGCCCGGCTCGAATCGGCCGGCGCCGACGTCGTCCTCGGTGATCCAAGTGGACTGTTGACGCTGCTGTCGGGCCTCGCTGGGCCCGGGGCCGCTCAGTAGCCCAGGTCGAGGTCGACAGGTCCGATAAGGGTCCGGCCGCTGCCATAGAGCGCGACGTTTTCCGCGACTCGCTCGGCCAGCAACTCAAGCCCCATCTGGGGCGTGTTGCCGACGTGGGGGGTGACGATGCAGTTGTCGAAATCCCACAGCGGATGGCCGTCCGGCAGCGGTTCGGGGTCGGTGACATCGAGGCACGCGCCGCCGATCGTTCCCGTGGTCAGTGCATCGACCAACGCTGCGGTGTCGACGTGCACCCCTCGTGCCACGTTGATGAGCCATGCATCGCGTTGCATCTGGGCGAGCTGCGCGGCCCCCATGACACCGGTGGTCCCAGCGGTCACGGCCAGCGCGAGCACAACGACGTCTGCCAGGGCGAGTTGATCGTTCAGCTCTGAGAGGGTTCCGACATGGTCGGCCCCATCCATTGGCTGGGGGGTCCTTCGCAACACGACGGTGGTGCATTTGAACGGTGCCAGAAGCGGCAGAAGTTCTTCGGTGATGCCGCCGCCTCCAAGGACGAGTACCCGAGAACCATGGAGGTTGCGTCCGACTGCGCCGATCCATGACCGAGCTGACGCATACGGACCGAGGTTGTGAAATGCGGCCAGCGTCAACGCGAGCACGTGCTGGGCGACGGGACGCGCGTAGACGCCCTTGCCGCAGGTCCACAACCGATCACGATCCAGAAGGTGGATGAATGGCTCGATTCCCGCGTAGGGGAGCTGCACCCAGTCGATGCCGTCGTGGCACGCATCGGGGAGATCCTGGGGCGCGGCAGGTTCGGCCCAGACCAGTGCAGTGGCATCGGCGAGCGGAACAACTTTCCCGCCACCGCGAACGACGGCATCGGCCAATGCCTTCTGGCGCCAGCAGGCGGGTTCGACGGCGACTCGGGGCGGAGTGGAGAGCGGGGCATCCACAACGCCAAACTATCCCACAATTCACACCAGACTGGACACAACTCGGATGGCAGAACCTCTAAGGTTCCGACATGGATATTGCCGCGTCAATGGAAGATCTGATCGGCAATACGCCGATGGTGCGTTTGGTGCAGGTCACCGACGGCATCGACACCCCGATCGTCGCAAAGCTCGAGACCACGAACCCCGGTGGGTCGGTCAAGGACCGTCCTGCGTTGGCGATGATCAACGCAGCCGAACGTGAGGGCCTGCTGAAACCGGGTGGGACCATCATCGAACCGACGTCGGGCAATACCGGTGTCGGCCTGGCCATCGTTGCTGCTCAGCGCGGCTACAAGTGCATCTTTGTGATGACCGACAAGGTCAGCGAAGAAAAGGTCACCCTCTTGCGTGCCTATGGCGCCGAGGTCGTGGTCTGTCCTGTGGCGGTCGCTCCAGACGACCCCCAGTCGTACTACTCCACGGCTGAGCGATTGGTGACCGAGACACCCGGGGCGTTCCGCCCGAACCAATATCACAACCCGGTCAACCCCCAAGCCCACTACGACTCGACCGGACCCGAGATCTGGGAGCAGACCGACGGCAAGATCACGCATTTTGTGGCCGGCGCCGGCACTGGTGGAACTATCAGTGGTATCGGGAAGTACCTCAAAGAGCAGAACCCCGACATCAAGATCATCGCGGCTGACCCCGAGGGTTCGGTCTACAGCGGGGGTAGTGGCCGGCCCTATTTGGTCGAAGGCGTTGGCGAGGACTTCTGGCCCGCCACCTACTCGCCTGAACTGGTTGACGAAGTCATTGCCGTCAGCGATGCGGACTCCTTCGAGATGGCTCGCCGGGTCACGATGGAGGAAGGCCTGTTGATCGGCGGATCTTGCGGAACCGCCGTTGCTGCAGCGCTCGAGGTCGGGCGATCCGCCAAGCCGGACGATCTGATCGTTGTCCTCATCCCCGACTCTGGCCGTGGCTATTTGTCGAAGATCTTCAACGACGACTGGATGTCGTCGTTCGGGTTCCTGACTGCAGAAGGTGTCATCGTCGGCGACGTCATCAACGCCAAAGAGGGCGAGATGCCCGCACTCGTGTACATCCAGCCCGAGACGGCGGTCAAAGACGCGATCGACATCATGCAAGGGCACTCGGTTTCCCAGCTTCCAGTCGCCAAGGGCGAGATGCCTTTGGCTGCGGCTGAGGTGCAGGGGTCGGTCAGCGAGCTGTTCTTGATGGAACGGGCCTTTGGCGGCGACGATGTTCTGTCCAAGACCGTCGAAGAGGTCATGGCGCCGGCGCTGCCCACAATCGGTGTTGGCGAACCCATCGAACTCGCTGTCAAGCGGCTCGATCAGGCTCCGGCGTTGATGGTGCTCGACGGAGGCCGGCCCCGGACCGTGATCAGTCGCACCGATGTGTTGTCGTACCTCCAAGCACAAGATGGGCTTGGCGGTCGCCGATGAGTGACGACTGGAGCTTCGAGACCAAGGCGATCCATGTCGGTCAAGAGCCTGACGAGGTCACCGGCGCAGTCACCGTGCCGATCTACCAGACCAGCACGTACGCGCAGGATGCAGTGGGGAAGGACCGTGGGTACGAGTACTCGCGGACCGGAAACCCCACCCGAAGTGCCCTCGAAACATCGCTGGCTGCGCTCGAGAGCGCGCAGTTCGGCCGGGCGTTCGCGAGCGGGATGGCCGCAGAGGACACGATCCTGCGATCGATGCGTCCTGGCGATCACCTCATCATGGGCCTCGACGCATACGGCGGTACCTATCGCTTGATCACGCGAGTGATCGCCGAGATGGGGGTTGAGTGGAGCGCAGTCGACCTCAACGATCTCGCGGCGGTGGCCGAGGCCATGCGCCCGTCGACCAAGTTTGTCTGGACCGAAACGCCCACCAACCCGATGCTCGGGGTCGTCGATATAGCCGCGCTGGCCGAGATCGCACACAGCGGAACTGCACGGTTGGTAGTGGACAACACGTTCGCGACGCCATACCTGCAACGCCCGCTCGAGCATGGCGCTGACATCGTGGTGCACTCCACCACGAAGTACGCCGGTGGGCATTCCGACGTTGTTGGCGGGTTCGTGGCTACCAGCGATGCCGCCGTCGACGAGCAGTTGGGCTTCCTGCAGAACGCCGTCGGGGCGGTCCCTGGCCCAATGGACTGTTACCTGCTGTTGCGGGGACTCAAGACACTGGCGGTGCGTCTTGACCGGCACTGTGACAACGCCGAAGCCATCGTCGAGTTTCTCCAGGGCCACTCGGGTGTGAGCGAGGTGATCTACCCGGGTTTGGCCACAGCGCCGGGCCACGCTGCTGCTGTCAAGCAGATGAAGCGCTTCGGGGGCATGGTTTCGTTCATCGTGAGCGCCGGCACCGAGGCGGCCCACGAGCTCGTCGCTCGCACTGAGGTGTTCACACTGGCCGAGTCCCTCGGGGCGGTCGAGTCGCTCATTGAGGTCCCCGCTGCGATGACCCACCTGTCAGTGGCCGACTCTGCTTTGGCTGTCGATCCAGCGTTGGTCCGGCTGTCGGTCGGCCTCGAGAGCATCGACGACCTGGTCGCCGACCTCACCCAAGCATTCGACGCAATCTCCTAGCTGTCCCTGCGCAGCCACGGTCTCTGATTTCTGACGGCCCAGCGCGGCCGCGATCCCGATGATCGGAAACCGTCCCCACATAGCGGGCCACGAAGAGTCCAAAAGGTGTTGAGTTAGGGACAGACCCCAACTGAACATGTCTCGTCTGGCTTGAGGTCATTCATAGATCGCTCACAATGGCCCGTCACTGTCGGGTCATGAACGAACGAGCACAACTGGCTTGGCTCGCTCGCCGGGTGGGCTTCGGCCTGGCTCCCGGTCAGCTTGATGCATGGGAAGCCAAGGGCGTCGATACCGTCCTCGACGAGCTGACTGACCCGGACGGCCACAGCGTCGCCACAGTTGATGACCCCTTCGCAGCCCTCACCCGGGAGATCGTCCAAGGTCAGAATTCCACCCGTGACGCGATCACGGCCTGGGTTCGAACGATTATCGATGGCCAACGTCCGCTCGAATCATGGATGCAGTTCTTCTGGCACGATTTCTTCGCCGTGTCGGCCCGAGTGGTGCGGATCCCGGGGCTTATGTTCGACCACTTCAGACTCCTTCGAGCCCACGCTCTGGGAAACTTCGGGGAGTTCCTGCGCCAGATGACAACTGACGGTGCGATGTTGGTGTTCCTCGACGGGACATCCAGCACCGCCGCTGCCCCCAACGAGAACTATGCCCGCGAGCTGATGGAGCTGTACTCCGTTGGCGTCGGTCAGTTCACCGAAGCCGACGTCCAGGCCGCAGCTCGAGCGTTGACGGGCTGGGTTGTCATGCGCCGGCGCGACGACGAAGTCTTCCATGTGCCGCGTCGTCACGATGACCGTCCGCAAATTCTCCTGGGGGTCCAAGGAGTTCACGATGTCGACTCGGTCATCGCTGCGGTCATCGGTCATCCGGCCACCGCATTACGGCTCACGCGTCTGTTGGCCGCCAAGATCCTGGGGTCGAGTGTTGATCCTGTCGTGATCGAGCGGCACGCCACGTTGTTTTGGGACAGCTTTGAACTCCGGCCCCTGGTGCGAGGCCTCCTCGAGGATGGTCTCGACGGGGCAGGCACCGACGTGATCATCGAGCCGTTCCCGTGGTTCGTGAGCGCCGTACGAGCGGTTCAGGCGCCGCCCCGAGGTCCTGTTGTTGCGACGTCGTTGCGTTCTGCGGGCCAAATTCCGTTCCTGCCGCCCAACGTTGGTGGGTTCCCACCGCCCCTGTCTTACCTATCGACGTGAGCCACGGTCGCTCGTTTCAATCTGGCCTCGGCTATCGCACAGGCAGCCAGTCGACCCACCCCAGCGCTCGCAGCGGCTCAGGTGGGCGACATAGCGGCCCTCGCTGATGCCCTGGGTCTAGTCGCGGGCTTCAGTGCTTCGACTGCCGCAGCAATCTCCACACTCGACGCCCCCGCCGACAGGTTGGCGGCAGCGCTCGCTGCTCCTGACCTGATCGTCGCCTGACCTGAAAGATTCGCGATGGCAACTCGCCGCACCGCATTATCCAGACGTCAGTTCATTACCCTTGCAGGCGGCGCTGCCGGCGCTGCCGGCGCCGCCGTGGCAGGGAGCGGATTCGCGCTCGCCCACGGCAATGGCAATGGCAATGGCGTTCCGTTAGCCGCTGCAAGCTCGGCAGTGCCAACCGCTGCTCCGACAGCGCTCGCGACCCCGGCGCCGCTCCGTACTGAAGGGCGCACCCTGATCGTCGTCACGATGGCTGGAGGCAACGACGGTCTCAACACTCTCGTACCGATCAACGATGGCCGTTATCGGGACTTGCGCCCCAACTTGGCGCTCGCGGAGTCATCGCTGTTGTCGCTCGGTGGCGCGCCAGATCAGGCGTTGCATCCTTCGTTGGCCCCGATGTCGCCGCTGTGGGAATCGGGGCAGCTCGCTGCCCTGCAGGCGATTGGGCTGCCCGGCCAGTCCCGGTCGCACTTCGTTGCCACCGACGCGTGGTCTGCGGGCGGCGCAGCACACAGTGCTGAATGGGACAGTGCTGGGGGAGGGTGGCTCGGACGATGGATGGATGCCACCGCCGCCGGTGAACCGAACCCGATGCGCGCCATTTCGCTGGGGGGTGGTTCGCGGGCCTTGGTGGGCGAACAGAGCTCACCGGTCATCGTGGCGTCACTGAGTGAATTCGACCTGCACGGCATGAGCGGCGATCGCAGCCTGGCTGAAGCGTTCTCGGCCATGGGTTCGGGCATCGACGATGGCTTACTCGGCGCAGCGCGAGCCTCGATTCCGACGACGGTGCGGGCTGTCGAAGAACTCACCGACGCATTCGGGGCGCCTGAAAGCGCCGATCCCTACGGAGAGGCCAGCGTCCCCGCCATGTTCGGAGCCGCAGCTGACATCATCGAAGCAGACCTTGGCACGCAGGTGATCGTGATCAACATGAGCGGTTTCGACACCCACGCCAACCAGCTGGCTGTTCATGCCGGACTGTTGGGCGACCTGGCCATCGGGATTTCGGCCTTGTTCGCCCGACTCGAGATATCGGGCCGGGCAGATCGAACGCTGCTGATGAGCTACTCCGAGTTTGGACGCCGGGTGGCGGAGAACGGTTCGGGCGGTACCGATCATGGCAGCGGCGTCGCGTTCTTGGTGGGCCCTGCGCTCGCGAGGTCGCAGGTCATCGGCGACGTCAATCTCGCCCAGCTCCATGAAGGCGACGTGGCCCAATCGGTCGACTCACGGTCGCTGTATGCCAACGCTCTCGATTGGTTGGGCGGGCCAACAGCGGAAATTCTCGGCGGCGACTGGGATCGGTACGACCTGCTGCGGACCACCTGACTGGAGGCCTTACTGGGCAAGGAACCAACAGCGCCTCTCGGGTGATGACGCAGGCCAACGGGCAGTTGCGCCCGTTGAAGTACGCCAGACATGGACTAGTCCTGGAGGTGCAGTACCGAATCGGCGAGCGAGCCCAGCTCGGCTTCCCAGTCGTCGGGCTCGGAGAAGGGCATCAGTACGAACTTGGTGGCGCCCGCATCGGCGAACTCTTTGATCCGGCGCTCGAGCCCCTCGTGGCCCTGGACAATGAGGTCTGCGGCGGTGAGGTCAGGCCGGCGCATCTGCACCATCTTGACGATGCGCTCAGGTATCGAGCCGTCGGTGGTGTATCCAAGGAGCGCTCCGAAGTGGCCTCGGTCGATTGGTTCTCGACCCGCGTCAGCGCTGTGGTTGTCAATCACCGGGATAGCGGCCTCGATGTCGTCCGGCGTGCAGAAGCTGGGCAGCCACCCATCGCCCAGCCGGCCGGTGCGACGGAGTTCGCTGGGAGCGATGCCACCAAGCCAGATCTCGAAAGGATCCTGCAAGGGCTTGGGCTCGACTCGGACGCCTTCGAGTTGGAAACGCTCGCCCTGGTGGTCGACGACCTCTTCGGTCCACAGTCGGCGCAGAAGCGGGAGAGCCTCGTTAAACCAGGGTGCACGCTCTTTGCGTTCGACGCCGAAAGCCTGGTGTTCCGCGAGGTTCACGGCACCCAACCCGAATGCCGGAAGGACCCTGCCCCCCGAGATCCGATCGAGGCTGGCGAGCGATTTGGCCAAGAGGACAGGATTACGGCCCGGTACCACCATGACGCTTGGCCCGAACTTGAGCTTCTCGGTTCGCGCCGCAGCCCACGTCATCGCCACGATGGGATCCAACGTTGCTCCGGCGACGCTCTCGGCAAACCAGACCGAGTCGTAGCCATGCATCTCGAGGCCTTCGATCAGCGGCCCGAGGCTGCTGGGATCGTTGGTATGGCTTTGAGTGCCGAGGCCGAGGCCGATGCGGATCTTTTCGCCGTTCGGAGCAAGCATCTGTTCAGCCTTGCACGTTTCGCCGCTGCGGATGCCTTGAAGGAATCCGGAGACGCAATCACGATGCGAAGAATCTTGCCAGCGCACCGCAGATGTCTCGGGGGCGTTCGGTGGTCATGAAGTGGCCACACCCCTCGAGCTCCAGGTATTCGGCATTGTCAACAGCCCGTGCGACCGCTCGGCCCATCCTTGCTGGAGTCATCATGTCGTGTTGGCCGGCGATCACCAGCGTGCGAGCCGTGACGGCGGCCGCGGCCGCGGCGCCGTCGAAGCCGGCCGAAGCTGCGAAGTCGGTATGGAGAGACCCTGCATGAGCGGCTGCTTCGGCTCGCAAGATTGCCGTGTCGACGCCGTCCATCCACAGGCCTGGTGTTTGGCTCCCGCCCACGTGGCTGGACTGGCTGTGCCCCCAGTTGACAATCGCGGCGATGGCCGTGTCGGGGTCATCTCGGGTGGCATCGAGGAGGGCGTCGTTGACCGCCAACTGGATGCCTGCGCCGAGAAGCGCGAGGTGCGATACCCGGTCGGGGGTCTTGCCTGCAAGCGAGAGGGCGATCATGGCGCCGAGGCTGTGACCGGCCACCGCCACCTGTTCCAGGCCGCGGGCGTCGAGCTCAGCAATGATGGCGTCGCGATACCCTTCCACGGAATCATGGGCCGGGCCGGGCGTGTTGCCATGTCCGGGCAGATCGAGCGCAACGACGTCGAAGCCGCGGGCTGCGAGGTGGCGGGCCTGCGCAGCCCACACGGTGCGGTTGTGACCGGACCCGTGAATCATGATGACCGTCGTGGCATCGCCCGTCGGGCGGTGGCCGCCCGTGGAAGCATGCATCGCGGTCATCGCTGGCTCTTCCGCAGGGCGCCAGTGAGGTCGGCGATTAGGTCGGCGACGCCTTCGAGCCCGACGGACAGTCGGATGAGTTCTTCGCCAACGCCGGCGGCGGCCAGTTCGTTCGGGGAGAGTTGGGCGTGGGTGGTGCTTGCGGGATGGATTACGAGGCTCTTGGCGTCGCCGACATTGGCGACATGGCTGAACAGCTGCAGTGCCTCGATGAATTTCGAACCGGCTTCGCGACCACCCTTGATCCCGAACGAGAATATGGCGCCCGCACCGTCGGGCAGGTATTTGTTGGCCAATTGGTAATGCTTGTGCGAGGCGAGCCCAGGGTGACTGACCCACTCAACGGCATCGTGGGACTCGAGATGGTGGGCCACCGCCAGCGCGTTGGATACATGCCGCGGCATGCGGACCGGAAGCGTTTCGAGTCCTTGGAGCAACAAGAACGCGTTCTGCGGCGCCATTGTTGCCCCGAAGTCGCGGAGGCCTTCTGTGCGAGCCCGCATCGAGAACGCGAGCGGCCCGAACTCATCGACGTACTTGATGCCGTGGTAGCCGGCATAGGGCTCGGTGAGCGTGGGGAAGCGTCCTGACGCGGCCCAGTTGAAGTTGCCGCTGTCGATCACGACGCCGCCGATCGCGGTGCCGTGGCCGCCGATGAACTTGGTGGCCGAGTGGTAGACAAGGTCTGCGCCGTGTCCGAAGGGGCGGCACAACACAGGCGAGGCGAACGTGCTGTCGATCGCGAGGGGGATGCCGTTGCGGTGCGCAACATCGGCGAGAGCTTCGAAGTCTGCGACGTCGCCTCCCGGATTCCCGATGGTCTCGGCCAACAACAGCTTGGTGTTGGGCTGGATGGCGGCTTCGATCTCGTCGATGTTGTTGGGTTCGACAAACGTGGTCGTTACCCCGAAGCGTGGCATGGTGAGCGCCAAGACCTGATGGGTGCCGCCATAGAGCGCACGTGACGCCACAACATGATCGCCGGCCCCGGCGATGGTGGCGAGCGTCAAGAAGAGCGCGGCTTGGCCAGAACTCGTGGCAACGGCCGCCACGCCGCCCTCGAGTGCGGCCATGCGTTCCTCGAACGTCGAAACCGTCGGGTTGGAGATGCGGGTGTAGATGTGGCCAGGGAGGTCGAGGTTGAACAGGCCGGCGGCCTCGTCGACGTCGGCGAAGACATAGGACGTGGTCTGGTAAATGGGGACGGCTCGAGCGCCAGTGGCTGGGTCGGGCTGTTGGCCCGCGTGCAGCGCGAGCGTTTCGGGCGAGAGCTTCTTCGGGTTGAGCACGCCGGAACTGTACCTGGCGCTCCGCTGCGGTTCGGGGGGCTTTGCCCGACTCAGGCTGGATTGGCTGGATTGGGTCGACCGGGTGGGGTTTGGAGACGTTTGGCCCGCGGCCTGGGCACAGCTCCTCGTGGATGTGGAACCATGGTGGGTGCACCGACAGCCCAGGGGGGCCTATGACCGACATCGACGATGCCACAGATGCCGAGGGCGCGATCACCGACAGCTTCTTCGACCCGGCGATTCAAGACGACCCATTTGATACGTACGCCGAAATGCATGAGAAGTGTCCGGTCCACCACCTGCCCGAAAACGGCCTCTACATGGTCACGCGCTATGACGATGTTCGCGAGGTACTGACCGACTACTCGACGTTCTCCAGTCGTCCCAGTGGTGGCGCCGCGGGCATCACCGAGGCCACGGCCGCCCACGCGAAGGTGTTTGCCGAGAAGGGCTTCAGCCGATCAAGGACGCTCCAGCGCACTGACCCGCCCGTTCATACGCAACACCGCAAGCTGCTTGGCCGCGTGTTCACGAATCGGACCGTGCAGGCGATGAACCCGCGCATCGACGAGCTCTCTCACGAGTTGATCGACCAGTTCATCGACTCGGGTGAGTGCGAATTCGTCTCTGACTTTGCGTTGCCGTTGCCCGGGATGTTCATTTGCGAGCAACTGGGCCTTCCTGCCAGCGAATACACCACGTTCAAGAAGTGGGCCGATGCCATGTTGGCCATGTCGCAACGTGCGCTGTCGGTGGACGAGGCCACGGCTCAGGCCGAGTTCGAGGTCGAGGCACAACATCACCTTGTTCGTGAGTTCGAGGCCCGGCGCCAGAACCCGACGGATGACCTGATCTCGAAGCTGGTGCACGCGCACACTGGCGGCGATGAGGGCGACGACGAACCCTTCACGACCGAGCAACTGCTCGATTTGATGCACCAGCTCATCACGGGCGGGTTCGAGACCACAACGGCCGCATTGGGCACTGCTATGTGGCTCCTGCTTCGCTATCCGGACCAGATGGACAAGCTGCGGGCCGACCCGTCGCTCCAGAAGAACTTCATAGAAGAAAGCTTGCGCTTCGACAGCCCCGTGGCCGGACTCTGGCGCACGACGGCCTGCCCGGCATCGGTGAGTGGTGTCGAGATTCCCGAGGGTTCGCCGGTCATGGCCCGTTACGCAGCAGCCAATCGTGATGCTTCAGTGTTCGAAGATCCCGGCACGTTCGACATCGAGCGCGGCAATGCCATCCAGCACGTGGCGTTCGGGCTTGGTAACCACTTCTGTATCGGTGCAGCGCTCGCTCGCGCCGAGCTCATGTCGGCGTTCACCGCGATCCTTGATCGGATGGACAACATCGAGTTGGCCGAGCCTCTCGACGATCAACCGCATGAGTTCAGCTTCTTCCTTCGGCCCATGAAGCAACTGCCGTTGAAGTTCACCAAACGATGAGCCTTGCTCTCACGCCTGAGGAGCGAGAAGCGTTTCTGGCCCGGCCACACACCGCGGTCCTGACGTTTTCGTTCCCCGACGGTCGGTCCATGGCCGTGCCGGTGTGGACAACATGGACGGGTGACGTGTTCAGGTTTCAGTCGGGCCCCGATTCGATCAAGACGGCGTCGTTTCGGCGCGAGGGCCGTGCGTCGATCTGCCTGCACGAGGACACCGACCAGTCCGTGATCTACGTGACCGCCGAAGGCCCAGTGGACGAGGTGCCGTTCGACCTCGACCGTGACATTGGTGAGCCGGCAGCGCGCTACCTGGGTCCCGATCGGGGCGCGGCGTTCGCTGCCGCATTTGTGGACCGTCCGGCCGACTCATTCGCTGCGTTCGAGCTGACGCCGCAAACCTGGTGGTCTCGCGACTATGCGAAGACGCCGGTGGCCGATCTTCTCCTGAATCGCTCTGTCTGATCGAGCGCCACGTGGGCGCGATCAGCGGGCGGATCTTCGAAGCAGTGGCGGTCAGCTACGAAGCCGCACTGGCGTGCTGACGTCGGCGTAGAAGTCGTTGCCCTTGTCATCGATGATGATGAATGCGGGGAAGTTCTCGACCTCGATGCGCCACACCGCTTCCATTCCGAGCTCCTCGTACTCGAGGACCTCGACTTTGCGGATGGCATCTTTGGCGAGGCGGGCGGCCGGCCCGCCGATCGAACCGAGGTAGAACCCACCATGGGTGTGGCACGCGTCGGTCACCTGCTGGGACCGGTTGCCTTTGGCCAGCATCACCATCGACCCGCCAGCAGCCTGGAACTGATCGACGTAGCTGTCCATGCGCCCGGCCGTGGTGGGCCCGAATGACCCTGACGCGTAGCCCTCGGGCGTCTTTGCCGGGCCCGCGTAGTAGATCGGGTGATTGCGGAGGTACTCGGGCATCTCCTCACCGGCATCGAGCAGCTCTTTGATCTTTGCGTGCACGATGTCGCGCCCCACCACGAGGGTGCCACTGAGGTTGAGGCGAGTCTTGACGGGGTACTTGGCCAGTTCGGATCGGATCTCGTCCATGGGGCGATTCAGGTCGATATCGACCATCCGTGGCGAGAGCTCCTCCTGGACGATCTCGGGCATGTACTTGGCGGGATCGGTCTCGAGGACTTCGAGGAATACGCCTTCGGCCGTGATCTTGCCAAGGGCCTGGCGATCAGCGGAACACGAGACCGCGATGCCAACGGGGTTCGACGCACCGTGACGGGGGAGTCGGATCACACGAACGTCGTGGCAGAAGTACTTGCCGCCGAACTGCGCACCTATGCCGAAGTCTCGCGTGATCTCGAGGATGCGCTCCTCCCACTCGAGGTCGCGGAAGGCATGCCCTGCAGGTGAACCCTCGGTGGGCAACGAGTCGAGGTAGTGGGCCGATGCGTATTTCGCCGTCTTGAGCGTGAACTCGGCAGACGTTCCGCCGATGACCACGGCCAGGTGGTACGGCGGGCATGCCGCGGTGCCAAGCGACCGAAGCTTTTCGTCGAGGAAGTCGAGGAGGCTCTCGGGGTTGAGTAGCGCCTTTGTCTCCTGGAACAGATACGTCTTGTTGGCTGAGCCGCCACCCTTGGCCATGAACAAGAACTTGTATGCGCTGCCCTCGGTTGCGTAGAGCTCGATCTGGGCCGGCAGGTTGTTGCCGGTGTTCTTCTCGTCGAACAGCGATAGGGGAGCGAGTTGGCTGTAGCGAAGGTTGGAGGTGCGGTAGGTGTCGAACACGCCGCGGGAGATTGCTTCTTCATCGTTGTAGCCGGTGAAGACGTGCTGGCCTTTCTTGCCCATGACGATTGCAGTACCGGTGTCCTGGCACATCGGGAGCACACCACCAGCTGCGATGTTGGAGTTCTGCAGCAACTCGGTGGCAACGAAGCGGTCGTTGTCGGATGCCTCGGGGTCGTCAAGGATCGAGGCCAGCTGCGAGAGATGCTCGGGTCGGAGGTAGTGCGCTATGTCGCGCATCGCGGTTGCGGTCAGAAGCTGGATCGCCTCCGCCTCTACCTTGACGAACGTCTCACCATTGGCCTCGAACGTCGAGACTCCCTGGTCGCTGATCTTGCGATACTCGGTGGTGTCCTCGCCAACGGGGAGGAGTTCAGTGAAGTCGAAGTCCGGCATGCCCAAGACGCTACCGGCCTCGTCCGTGTCAGGACCATCCATAGGCCCACGCTATCTACCGCGCCGGCTCGCGGTCGACCTTCCTCAACTCATCTACATGAGCGGTCGATAGGCGACGATGGCAAAGATGTGGTGGGCTGTGGTTGCGCTGGTGGGGATCGTGGCCTCGATGACCGTGTGGCTCATCAGGTTCTATGAACCCAGGGCGGTTGCAACAGGAAGCATCCGTACCGATTGTGCGGTGTCCGGCGCCCCGGGAGCCCTCGACTCCGCTCGGAGCGATCTTCAGAGCCTGAGGGGCCCGCTCAACGATGCCCGCGAGAGCATTCCAACGTTGGATCTCAGCGAAGGGGGTGCGCCTGTTTGGGGCGCCTATTACGGCGGGATGTGGCTGGACGGCGACCTCGGCACGGCCGTCATGATGCTGACTGCTGACGCTCCGGTCGAGCCGACTTCGCTGCAGGCATTGATGCCCAACGGTGCTGGCGACCTCGAGGTGCGGTTCGGGAAATATTCCTATCAACAGCTTTGGGATTGGCACCGTGGGGTAGGCGGCTGGATCACCGAGCTCGATGTCGACTCGGCGTCATGGTCGATTAACGAACAGAAGAATCGCATCGAAGTCACCGCCAGCGACATCCGATCACTCGACCTGAGTACCCACGTGCCTGCAGACGCATTCTGTGTCTACGAGGGTTCATCCCAACGCTGACCCGGCGACAATTGGCTGCCCGAGCACCCGGCGATGACCTGTGACGCTTGGTGCCTGGCACCGACCGTCACCCGCTCGGGGGTAAGAACTCAGCCGAGAGCCGGGGTGCCCGCGTATGGGGTCGGGTCGTTGGGGCCGGGGATTACGGGACGGGTCCAGCCCATAGCGGACGCCAGTCCAGTGGCAACGTCTCGCCATTCGTCGGGGTTCCAGCCTTCGGCTGCGCCCACGACGTTGAGGTCGAGGTCTAGGTGCACAATGGCCGGCAGCGTCTCGAGCCCGAGCGACTTGACGACGTCGCGCTCCGGGTCGGAGAACGTCAGCATTTCTTGCGCCCACGGACCAAGGAACTCGGCCGTCTGTTCTTCGTCGGCGGTCACGATCCAGCCAACACGGCAGTCGGCGTCGAGGAATGCCCGCAGGACGCGACCAGCGGTGTTGATCACCCACGCACTCTCATGGGTGAAGGGGTCAAGCACGACTACCGCCAGATGGAACATCGTCACCCAGGACTCGAGAGGCCGAGCTTCGCCCTGGAGCGGGTTCAATGAAACGTCGGGGGAGGGTGTGACAGCCACGAGCGAAAAGGTAGCGCAGGAGACCCCATCGACTGCACACCGTCAGTACATTCGTCATGATGCACCCCATCGAGCGACTCCGGTATGTGGCCCGCGCATCGGGCGTCCCGCAGTCAATCTTGGTGCGTGAAGCGGCGGGCGCGCTCATGTCTTTTGCGCGAGAACCCCATGGTTTGGTGACTGCTTGCCGGCGCATGATCGGCCGCCAACCAGGCTCGGGGCCGTTGTTGTGGTTGGCATCGCGGGTGCTGACATCAGGTGAACCCGGTAGTGAATTGCGCGACTGCCTCGACGCGCTCGACCAGGACAAGACTGCACGCGAGCTCCGCTACGGCCTGCCCGATGATGTCGTTGTTGCTGTCTTGGGGTGGCCCGAGGCCGCCGGTGATGCCCTCCCGGCTAGAGGCGACCTTGAAGTACTGGTCATCGACGTGTTGGGCGAGGGCACAGGATTCGTCCAGCGCCTCTGGAAGGACGACGTGGATGCGGCCGACGTCCCGGTCGGGGGTCTCGGTGCGGCTGTCGCCAGCGCCGACCTCCTGCTCCTCGAGTCCGCGGCTATCGGCCCCGATGAATTCCTGGCTGTCGCGGGCACCCGTGCCGCGGCAGCGGTCGCCTCACACAAAGGCATCCCGGTGTGGCTGGTCGGGGGAGTGGGCCGTCAGCTTCCGGCGCCCTTGTGGGGCGCGCTGCGGGCTCAGGTTGTGTCCGAGGAGCCGTGGGAGTTCGACGAAGAGTTGGTGTCGCTCGACCTTGTCAGCCATGTCGTGGGGCCCGGGGGTGTAGAGGGTGTCACCGAAGCGCTTCAGCGCGTCGATTGCCCGATCGCCCCCGAACTCCTACGACCCAGCATCTGAGGGCCGAGTCGGGTTCGCTGGCTCTGGCTCAGTGCGCGTGGGCTGCCTTTGCAATGCGAAGCAGCGGGCCACCCCTTTGCCCCTGAACTGTTGGTTCTGACTACGATCGCATCGTGCGGTTTACTGGGGTGTTCACAATTGTCGTGGCGGTGGCGTTGGCCGCCTCCTACCTCGCCGTGACCGGTGACGAAGAGGCGGCTGAGTTGGCTGCCACCGACATAGCGACACCGTCGCCACCGCCCGCGGCGACGCCAATTCCGTTGGCGACCTCCACTGCTGTTCCCACAGCGGTCCCCACGCCGGAGCCGACGCCAGCGCAGACCAGCTTCACATTGGCCTTCAGCGGGGAAGTTCTCAGTCACGGCCCAGTCATCAACCAAGCGGCACAAAACGGAGAAGCCGGTCTCGACTACGACTATCGCCCGATGTTCTCTGAAGTCACGCCGCTCCTGGAGTCGGCCGACCTGGCGGTCTGTCATGTCGAGACACCGATATCTGATGACAACATCAACCTCAGCGGCTACCCGATTTTCAACGCACCCCGCGAGATGGCCCAGGGGCTGAAAGCGTCTGGCTACGACGCATGCTCGACGGCGTCGAACCATTCTTACGACAAGGGTGTTCGTGGGGTCGAGGCCACACTGAATGTGATGGAAGAAGCCGGCCTGCCCCAGACCGGGATGGCTCGAACCGCCGAAGAGCGGGCGTTGCCGGGGTTCTACGAGCTCGGCGACCTGACCATTGGACACCTGTCCTACACCTATGGCCTGAACGGCTTCGTGTTGCCGTCCGACCAGCCCTACTTGGTCAACGTCACCAGCATCGACGCGGTCCTCGAAGATGCCAGGACGGCGCGCGACCAGGGAGCGGACATTGTCGTGCTCAGCATCCAATGGGGCAACGAGTATCAGGTCAACCCCAGCCAGACCCAGATTGACCAGGCGACCGCGTTCCTCGAATCGCCCGACATCGATGTGATCATTGGCGCTCACGTCCACGTGGTGCAGCCCATCGACACGATCAACGGGAAGTACGTTTTCTATGGCATCGGTAACTTCTTGAGCAACCAGTCCGCCGCATGTTGCCCGGCGGCCAGCCAGAACGGGATAATCGTCTACCTCGATATCGAGGGAAGCGAAGCTGACGGTTGGTCGATCAGCGGGATCTCGTTCGTCCCGACACGGGTCGATCGTTCCGACTACGCGATTGTGCCACTGCCCCAAGCCATGGAATCCAACACACTCGACGACCCGACCCGCCAGCTCTACCAGGACGTGATTGATGGCACGACCGAGGTACTCACACGACGCGGAGTCGATATCGGGCTTCGCGATTTCAGCTGATCGGCCCGGTCCGTCGAGTCTCGTTGATCTGTTTGGCGCGCTTGCTCGTGCGGTAGATCGAAGTTAACGCGACCACAAAAAACAGCGCGATTGTTCCCAGGAGGAACCACTGCTGCGGTCCTCCGCGGTCGCCCGCATCTCGCGGCGCTGCGCCCGAGTTTGGTTGGGGAATGATGCCGCCGACGGGCTGGTCTACCTCACCGAGGTCTACAGACGGTTCGTTGTCGGCCTGAGCCACGGTGGCGGCCGATGCAGCCGGCGCGGCGTGCGCCGACGGGGCGACCAGAGCCAAACCTGCGATGGCGACGACGAGGACCAAGAGGTGGCGCACGGGTTCAGTGTCGCGCGGCCGTACCACTGAGGAGGAGTCGCGGGCTCGCGAGGTTGGCTACGGTCACGGGCGGTGGAACCATCTGAGGCGCGAGTCGAACTGCTCCTGCGGTGGAGCGACGGGACTAGACGCGACCTGCCTTGGCGTTGGACCCGTGACCCTTGGGCGATCCTCGTGTCGGAACTGATGCTCCAGCAGACACAGGTGGCACGGGTTATGCCGAAGTTCGTGGCCTTCATGGACCGGTTCCCGACGGCTGTGGCGTGCGCTTCCAGCCCCGTTGCCGACGTGATCGAGTCGTGGGCGGGCCTGGGATACAACCGTCGTGCCGTCAATCTGCACCGAACGGCAGCCATCGTCGCCACCGATCACGGGGGCACGCTGCCTGAGAGCCTCGAGGGTCTGCTGGCGCTACCGGGTGTCGGGCCCTACACCGCTCGCGCCGTTTTGGTGTTCGCGCACGAGTTCGATGGTGGTGTTGTTGATACCAACGTCAGGCGCATCCTCGCCCGATGGACCAACGGTCCACTCTCGGCGACCGAGGCCCAGGCTCTGGCCGACGCGAGCGTGCCGGCCGGTCACTCCTGGGCGTGGCATCAAGCGTTGTTCGACCTCGGTGCATCGTTGTGTTCCGCCCGATCCCCACGCTGTGGTGATTGCCCGGTCGAGCCATGTTGTGCGTGGGCGGGCGTTGGCGAAGATCCAGCGATTCCAGCACCGAAGCAATCCCGGTTTGAAGGGTCCGACCGTCAAGGTCGGGGCCGACTTGTTGATGCGCTGCGCTCCGGGCCTGTTCGAGGAGCAGACCTCGCCGCCATCATGGGCTGGCCTGACGACACTCCTCGCGCCGATCGAGTCGCAGCCACGCTGGTCGTTGATGCCTTGGCCGTCTGGATCGAGGCCATCGACACCTGGCGCTTGCCGCGGTGAGGGCAATAGGCCAAACATCGCACTGACGGAGGAGTAAGTTCGCTGGCCGTGACCGAACTCTCGCTGTCTCAAGCTCGCCGCCTTGCGTTGGGCGCCCAGGGATTTGGACAGCGCCGACCCGACGGCCGCGTCGATCGTCGCCACATGCGCCGACTCATGGATCGCCTCAAACTCATTCAACTCGATTCGGTGCCGGTCGTGATCCGAACGCAGTACATGCCAGCGTTCTCGCGGCTCGGTCCCTATCGCGCTGAGTTGTTCGATGAGATCGCTTACCACCACGACGAGTGGTTCGAGGCTTGGGCCCACGAGGCATCGCTGCTGCCCGTCCGGTCAGAGCCGTTGATGCGCTGGCAGAAGCGTCGGTCAGGTGAGGGTGACACCTGGGGCGGCCTGTACCGGTTGGCTCAGGAAGAGCCGGCCTACGTGCAGGCTGTCCTGGATGAGATCACTGATCGAGGCCCCATCCTCACCAGCGAGTTAAGCGATCCACGGCCCAGGGCAGGTGAGTGGTGGGGCAGTCGTTCGCTGGGCCAGCTCGCCGTCGATTGGCTGTTTCGGATCGGTGCAGTGGGTGTCCGTCGCTCGGCCGGTTTCGAGAAACACTTTGACCTCCTCGACCGCATCGTCCCCGCTGACATCCGTGCGCTGCCGACACCGTCTGACGCCGACGCGATGAAGGAACTGATCTGTCAGGGCGCGGAAGCGCACGGGGTGGGTACCGGCAACGACATCGTCGACTACTTCCGCCTGCCTGTCAGAGAGGCCAGGGCCCTCATTCCTGAGCTGGTCGAGGACGGGCGCCTGATCCAGACCCGTGTCGAGGGATGGACCAAGCCGGCCTATCGGCACCCCGACGTCACCATGCCGCGGCGTATCGACGCTCAAGCTCTGCTGTCCCCGTTCGATCCCGTGTGTTGGTATCGGGACAGGGCGGAGCGCCTGTTCGATTTTCACTATCGGATCGAGATCTACGTTCCGAAGCACAAGCGCATCTTTGGCTACTACGTGCTTCCGTTCCTGCTCGGCGACCGTTTGGTGGGCCGCTTCGATCTCAAGACCGACCGGGCCAGAGGCGTGCTGGAGGTCAGGGGGTCCTTTATCGAGCCATGGGCCGAGCCCAACGAGGTTGCACCAGCGGCTGCCCAAGAGTTGCGCAACCTCGCAACGCTGGTGGGCGCTGACTCGATCGAAGTCGCCAACAACGGCGACCTCGCCGGACCGCTTGGCGTGGCCCTTGGCGACAACAACGTTTGAGCGGCCGATGGGCTCAGGTTGCGAGTAGGGCGTCCTTGATTTCTCCGTAGGCTTTTTCGGCGATGATCCACATCTCGTCGTCGCTCCGGTCTTGGATTGGGTGCTCGGTGAACACTCGCTCGGGCGAAAACCCGAGTGCCGCAGACTGCGTTTCAGCGGCGCTCACGAATGCGCTCGATGCTACGAACACCGCTGGTAGGCCGCGTCGTTCGATGTCGCTGATGTCGTGCACACTGCACGACGTACAGCTACCTCAATCGGCTAATGCTTCGATCACCGCATCACAGCTGGTGGCGATCTCGTGACGGAGATCTACCGGTGCTGGCTTCGCGAACGTCGGCTTGGCGTAGCGGACTACGGAGGCGCCGTCAGTCTCGAGGAGTTCTTGGATGCGGTCGAGAAACACGTTGCCGCGCGGTTTGGAGATGTCGAGAAGACCAATCGTCTTGCCATCGAGGGTGTCCAAGCGAGCCGTGAGCTCGCGGGCCGCTGGTGCACGTTCTGCAGTCGGATCGAGCACTGTTGTGGTCATGAGATGATCTCCCTGGTGATGGGTCGGCTCCCGGTATTGCCGTTGACCCACCCGTTCATGATGGCAGAAAACAGTCCGGCCTCGCCTCCGGCGAACACAATGATCAGCCCGCCATCGGGTCGGAACTTCGGCAGCCGTTGGCCCGCGAACTGGTCGGGGAGGCCTTCGGCTACGCCGTCGGCGCCCCGCACGAGCGAGTCGGTGTCGCGCACGGTGTGTTCGAGGATGGCGTCATGTACCTGTTGCTTTGACCAGCCGGCATCGGCGAAACGCTGCGCATGCTCGGGGCCGATAACCACCATCGTGTCCATGCCGATGATGATCTTCGGGTGGATGTTGGCGACCAGGTTCATCGCCAGACTCTTGGCCAAACCGTCCGCGTCCCGGGTGAGTTGATCAACAACGCAACGGGGTCCGTCGCCGGCGAACAACGTGACGGTGTTCTGCGATGCGGTGAAGCCCTGCGACTCGGCGTAGGACTCCCACGGCGATCCTGCCTCGTCCTCGGCGAAGCACAGGCCGATCTTGTGAGGGCCACCGTGAGCGGCCTTGTCGATGCCTCCCGGCTCGCCGCCGCCGACATTGCGGACAACCAGCTGCAGGGCTCGACCAATGGTTGCGTTGGCGCGGTTTCCCTGGCCTAAGACGTTGCCGCCGGAGTTCATTCCAATGGCTTCGCGAATCGGTCCGTTGACCAACACGATGGGGCCAACGGGCATCGTTGTGCACAACACCCCGTGCATGTTGAACTCGTCGGTGCATGCGGCCTCGACCGCAGTGAGTATGACGGGGAGGTACTCGGGTTTACACCCGGCCATGACGGCGTTGATGGCGACCTTTTCGACGCTGCACTCCACCAGGTTGGGTGGGACGATCGCGACGACATCGTGGCGGTCCCGCGTGGTGCCGCCAAGCATTCGGGCGACGCGCTCTTCGGTGGGAGGAACAAGAGGGAGTCCGTCGGACCAGCCTCGGTCATACATTGCCTCGACCTCGTCCTCAGCGGACGCGAAGTCGACCTTGCGGCTGGCGAACCCGGACCCGTAACGCGCTTCGAGGCCGGCGGTCTTGTCTGGATCAACGCTCATCGATCCACACCCGGGGCTGAAGTCGGTGATGCCCGACTTGATGCCAAGTGCGTCGATACCAACGAACCCCGCCCACATGCCGCGGGACCAACCCACGATTCGGTCGGTCTCAGTGCCGTCGACAACCGTCATCAGCGTCGGCACGGTTTCGATGTTGTGGTGCCAGCTCATTTCGAGCGACCGGTCATCGAGCCGTACTCCGACATCGGGGAACGCCGGATCGTCCTGGGTGAACACTGCAGTCAAGACGCCCGCTGTTTCGAGCTCGCGCAGCACGGGTTCGACGAGCGTGCACGTGGCGCAGTCTTTCTTCACGAATGCCACAACACCGTTCGGGAGCGGGGGACCAGTGGAGGCTGCGGAGGTCGACATGACCCGATTCTTGCACTCTGGCACTGCCGGTGGCGGGTGGGATGGCAGGTTT
>Ga0302127_10000149_pt1 | contig 33849 bp, 28 predicted proteins | sample CB4_SCM_MG_FD_204452 | JGI IMG/M metagenome (GOLD analysis project Ga0302127, IMG submission 204452) | Marine microbial communities from Western Arctic Ocean, Canada - CB4_SCM | ecosystem: Environmental > Aquatic > Marine > Oceanic | place: Canada: Western Arctic Ocean | collected 2017-09-24
ACCGAGGCTGCCTGATAGGCACGAATGAACCCCTCGGTAACAATCGCATCGTCGTCGACGACGATGCGTACGATGGCGTATTCGAGGATCCCCCGCTTCGCGTCGACAAGTGCCGTGTAGTAAGCACGAACCGCGTCGCCGCCCTTCGGGCCCGTGTCGATGCCGCTCCCCCAGAGATGGTATTCAGGTTCCGCCACCTGCCCATCAAGGAGTCCCTCAAGTTCTAGTTTCGCCTCAGCCTTCATGTGCGACACGACCGTCTTCAACATCCCACGATGCCGCGATTCGGTCGTCCGGTCAAGCCGATCCTGCACGGTCCGCCATCCGAGTGATGGGTCAATGGTCATTGTCGCCACTTCTCCTTTTCGCGGCCGAAAGCGACCAGCCCTAACATTCTTTTCATATTAGCCGCGGGCTAGTCAAACAGGGAATCCGCACATGTCAACGATGCTCCGGCAAGAAGTTAGACTTTGCGCGGAGTGTTTCCGGCCCAGCGGTGCGGAATCGCTCCGCATCTAAAAGATGGGAAAGACCGTGAGCAATCCGAAACCACAGTTGCGTCAGCCAAGGCTTGCCGAGATGGTCGCCGGAATCCTGCGTGAGAGAATCGTCAGCGGCGAGCTGGCCGATGGAAGCCTCCTTGCCAAACAAGGGCAGCTCATCGAAGAGTTCCATGTCTCCAAACCGTCCATACGCGAGGCGCTGCGCATTCTCGAAACCGAAGGATTGATCACGGTCCTGCGAGGAAACACCGGCGGTGCCGTCGTCCACGTTCCTCAGACATCCAGCGCCGCCTACATGCTCGGGCTCGTCCTGCAATCCAAGAGCGTCGAACTTCGCGACGTCGGCGTAGCACTGAAACACGTTGAGCCGATCTGTGCAGGGCTGTGCGCTGACCGCAAGGACCGCAAGACGGCCGTCGTGCCACGGCTCCGCGAGGTTCACGCTGCCGCTCTCGCCGAAGACGACGAGGTTGTCTTCACAGGGCTCATGCGCAAGTTCCACGAACAAACGGTGGCGCTGTGCGGCAATCAGACGATGATCCAACTGGTCGGTGCTCTCGAAACACTGTGGTCGGCTCACGAACGATTGTGGGCGAAAAAGCACAGTCTGGAGGGAACATTTCCGCAACGATCGGTGCGCTGGCAATCACTCAACGACCACGAAGAGATCATCGCCCTTATCGATGCCGGGAAAACACAGGAGGTCGCCGAGCTCGCTCGAGAACACCTTGATGGATCGATCTTCTACGCAGCGAGCGACGGCAAGATGGCCGTCACGGCCGACGTTCTGCGCTGACAGCGTCACTCCGAGTTGGCTCCAACGTCGCAGGACCCCAAGATCTCTGCGTCCCGATCCTAGTTGAGCGCGAGGACGTGTTCGACACCGGCTAAACACACCATGTGGTTGAAGCGGCCTGCCGCTCCGGTCGACACCAGGAGCCGAGATGAGGACGACAGTCCTGTGATTCGGACCTGACGACTCCTCAACATCCAACCCTGATCGGTCACCTTGCGAGTCGCTGTCATGATTGCACCGAGCAGCCACCGAAGCGGCTCGAGATGGAAATAGTCCTGTGGCTGGATGTCCAGCCCCACACCGATGACAACGATTGCGCCCGCTCGTTGGGCCGACCGGAGTGCGTATTCACCTCGAACTACACACCCCCGTGTTTGAGAGGGCCGTCGATCAGTCGCAGATCCTCGCCCTTGGGTATCTGCTTCGCCAGAACGGCCACACGCATCAATGTCACTCCGTTCACCATTCATCTAAGATATAGAAGATTGAACTTACAGTCACCATGAGTGGGAGACGCAATATGACAACGACGCGAGCAGCAGAGATACGGGCGAGCCTCAACCACCCGATCATCGACGCTGACGGACACTTCGTGGAGATCGGCCCGCTCCTCAACGACGAGGTGGCCTCCTATATCGAGGAGGCCGGCGGCAATGACCTGCGCGAGCGCTATCTGCGCACAGCTGCCCGGCCCTTCGACACCTCAACCAATCTCACCGGGCGCGACCGGACGGAGGTCCGCGACAACTGGTCTGCCATGCCTTCATGGTGGGGCTGGCAATGCCGCAACACGCTCGACCGGGCGACGATGCACCTGCCGGAGCTGCTACACGAACGGCTCGACGAGATCGGATTGGATTTTGCTCTGCTCTACCCCTCGATGAGCCTCTCGTTTCTGGATATGCCCGATGCCGAACTCGGCGCGGCGATGTGCCGAGCGGTCAACCGCATGCATGCCAGGATGTTCGCCGCGTACGGCGAACGTATTGCTGTCGGCGCGCTCATCCCGATGTCAACGCCCGAGGTTGCCATCGCAGAGCTCGAATACGCCGTCGACGAACTCGGTATGAAGACAGCGGTCATCGCCGGCTCCGCCCAACGGCCAATCCCCCGGGTGCATCAGGCCGACGCGAGCCTGGACCGCTACGCGTATCGACTCGACACCTTCGGGATCGACAGCGACTACGACTATGACCCGTTCTGGGCTGCCTGCCTACGTCTAGGAATCAGCCCGGTGACCCACAGCTCCCTCCAGGCCCACCGCACCACCCGCTCAGTCTCAAACTATGTCTACAACCACGTCGGTGGACTCGCAGCGATGCACGAATCTCTGTGCAAGTCGTTGTTCCTGGGCGGCGTAACACATCGATTCCCTGACCTACGCGTGGGATTCCTCGAGGGCGGCGTCGCATGGGCATGCTCCCTCTACGCCGACCTCATCGGTCACTGGGAGAAGCGGAACGGAAACGAAATCGGCCAACTCGATCCTGACACCCTCGACGTAGACGCCCTGATGGCATTTATCGTGAAATACGGCGACGCGCCTACCGTCGCCCGCTTCGATGATGTGCGGGCGTACTTCTCCCGACCCGCCGCCCGCCCAGCGACGCTCGACGAATTCGAGCGGGTGGGGCTCGACGGGCCAACAGACATTCGCGACAAGTTTGTACCGCGCTTCTTCTTCGGGTGCGAGGCCGACGATCCCCTCGTGGCCTGGGCCTTCAATACTGATGTCAACCCGATGAACGCCAAACTGCAGCCACTCTTCGGCTCCGACATCTCGCACTGGGACGTTCCCGACATGACCGAACCCCTAGTCGAAGCATTCGAACTGGTCGAACACGGCCTCATCGACGAGAGTCAGTTCGCCGAATTCACTTACGGCAACGCAGTGAAACTCCACACCTCCGCGAACCCTGCCTTCTTCGAGGGAACTGCAATCGACCACGCTGTGGCAGAGACCCTAGCGAAGGCAGGCACCCAGGACTGAGCGTGTCATGAGGTCCTCACACCACCTCGACCATCACTTACGCGGATCCAAAGCGGCGCATCATCAGAGCGGCGGCCACACCGGGAAGACTGAGCACGATCGTGGCGAGACGCACATCGGTCGCAGTTGCCAGCGCACCATCGAAAAGGCTCGCCAGCGGCCTCGCTCCCGTGAAGGCCATGACCCACAGCGCCATGAGTCGCCCGAGTTCGCCGTCATCAGCCGCTGCCTGCACTCGTGCGAGGGCCGGTGCCGAGACCACTATGAATCCGAACCCGGCCAGGACGAGCCCTAGCAGAGCGACACCTAGATAAGGAACAGAAGCGAACACGAGCATCCCGAGCACGAGCATCCATATCCGGGCGCTCAACGCACCATCGGTCGCATGTCGTTTTCCGGACACCCAGAAACCCGCGATCACGGCACCCAGACCGAATGCGCCGATCATCCACCCCACGAGGGTGTCAGGCCGATCGAATACTTCAGTGGCGAAGGCCGGAGAGAGCGTCGTGACCGGATCGATCGTGAGAGATACGCAAATCGCCACGATGAACAATCGGGCCATCTCCGGACGTGCACGCAACGAACGGGCGGTATCTCGCAGACGACTAGGAGTTTGATCGACAATCGACACCGACGACCGTGTGCGAATCGACGCGAGCACCGCGACCATAGCCAGAAACGACACCGAGTTAACCGCGAAGGCTGCGGAGACCCCGAAAACACCGACCACAACCGCGCCAAGTACCGGCCCGACCGCCCGGGCGACGTTGTAAGTGACGATATTCAACGCGACAGCGGCGGTTAAATGCTCCGGCGGTACGAGTTGTGGAACCAACGCGAGCATCGCCGGCTGGCTGAACGTCTGCGCCAGCCCCAACACCAGCGCCGCTCCGATCACCACCGGAACGGTGGCGTGTCCAGTTAACGCCAACACAGCGAGCATTGCCGCCACCGTCGCACTCAGAAACTGCGTCACGATCAGAAGCCGGCGGCGGTCGTGCCGATCCGCGGCAACGCCGGCCGCAGGACCCACGAATAATACGGACGCGAATTGTGCGAAGTTCACGACACCCACGAGAAACACCGAGTTCGTAAGTCGGTAGACCAGAAGAGTCATGGCGATGTTCTGGAACCAGGTCCCACTGCCCGAGATGGTATTACCGACCAGGTACGCCGCAAAGGAGCGTTGCGATAACGCACCTCGGACACTCCCCCGGGCGTCCGATGTCGCCTTCCGCCGCGCCAGCCGATCAGGCATCGTCGGTCGGTCGACCTCCACGCGCCACTGCGGTTTCGATAATGGGCTCACTGCCGAGCTCATAGATCTGCCACGACACATCTCGTCGGAAGTTCAAGAATCTGTGCCCACCGTCCTGGGCGGTGAGCGCGTAGCGAACATCGGCCGGGATCGACACTGCGGTTCCGGGACCGAACGTGTAGGTGCCCATCGAAACGGCTCCGTCGATGAGGTAAATGATCTCGTCCTGGGAATGGCTATGGGGGCGCCCTCGACGATCGTCGCTCACCGGAGTCTCGACCGTGAAGAGCTGGACACGACAGCTGTCGCACGTGCCGTCGGCGAACCACACTGCGCTGACGTTCTCCCGAGCTCCCGACTCGAATCGACCGGCAGGCCCGACTACGTGAACCCGACCGCCTGGCCCGGGGGCGTGGAGAGGCCCTGGCGGCGCCAACACGTGGCTTCTCGACCCGAAGTGCGCCACGGACGTAGAGCCTTTCGCTGTCGCGGTCACGCGAGCACCCCTCTCGACAATCACCGCACCGCCTGCCGGGCACGACTGTCCCTCGACGTCAAGCTCGCCATTCAGCACGAACACAGCGTCGTCGCTGTCGTGCGCGCTCCAGCTCAACGTCGCGGCATCACTGAGATCGGTCTCGACAAGCCATAGAGAGAAGTTGTCCGGGCTGAGTTGACGGCTGCTTGCCTGGCCTTCAACCGAGCGGAACCCCGCCCCGACAGAGGCGGCCACGTCATCGCTCGCAATGCTCGTCCACTTCGTCACGGCGTTCCGTTTCGTGTCCTGTCGGGTGTCTACCCCTACTACAGGCTATCATCCTAATGATAGAGAGGTTAATGGGTCAAGTGTCCGCCTCGTAACCGTCAGCACGTTCGATCAGGTGGAAACCTCGCCCGCACGGACTCGTTCGGCGACATCGTCACGAAGGGCTACCTTGGCCACCTTGCCTCCCGACGAGATCGGGAGTTCGTCCACCACCACTAGGAACTCCGGCCAGGTCTCCTTCGAGATTCCGCGGGAACGTAGGTTGTCACGTACCTCCTCCAGCGAGATCGAACCCTCGTCTTCAAGCACTAGATACGCGCACACACGCTCGCCGAAGGTCGCGGACGGCGCAGCCACCACGCCCACCAGGGAAACTCGCGGCACACCGAGCAACGCAGACTCCACAGCCTGGGCGCTGACGTTCTTTCCTCCGCGGATGATGAAGTCGGACTTGCGTCCTACGACGCTGAGATAACCAGCATCATCGATTTCCACGATGTCACCCATCAACATCCACCCATCGGGGCGTACGAGTTCGTTGTTGGCGCCCTCGCCACCGTGATAGCCGTGGCAGGTCACTGGTCCTCGACATCCAGGCTGTCCAGGACCCCCCGACGCCGTCACGTCGAGCCCGTCCTCGTCAAAGAGTCGGACCTGCATCTCCGGGATCACGCGACCAGCCGTGGTGTGACGTCGGTCAGGCGAGTCCGACAGGGTCGTCGCACTGAGCGCTCCGGTCTCGTTCGAGCCGAAGAACTGGAGCACTGCTGCCCCGGTTTCATGTTCGAAACGGGCGGCCCGTTCACTTGGGACCGCCTCACCGCCGGTGAACAGCACGCGTAGAGAACTCATATCGTGGTTCGCTAGGCCAGGATCGTTGAGCATCATGACGAATTGGGTGCTCACCGCGGAAAGAACTGTCACGCCGAACCGCTCGATGGCCTCGATCATGCCGTTTGCCGTGAATCGCTCCATCACGACGCACTGAGCGCCGAGCAAGGTAGGGGTGAAGTGCGCAGTCCAGAGGCCGAAACCGAACGGCGTCGGGATCACACTCATGAAGACATCGTCGGGACTGAGGTTGCCGGCACTCACTGCCAGTTTGTGGAACGCGTACCAGCGATTCATCGTCTGGCGGACGAGTTTCGGTAAACCGGTTGTACCCGACGTAGAATTTAGGAGGAAGACCTCGTCGGGTCGGAGGCCGGCAGATGCCGGTTTCTCGGACATCGGGTCGCCCAATGGACGCCCGTCAATCGTCGCCTGGTCGTTGGTGCCATCCACAACGAAGTGATGATCAAGCCTGCCGTCCGCTATCCAGGATCCAGCCAGCAGGACGAAGTCGTGTTCTCGGTGTTCGGTCGGACTCACGAATGCCCGTGCGCCGGACGCCCCCACGAGATGCTCGACCTCCTGTCGGCCGGCACGAGGCCCGATCCCAACCGTCACGTAGCCGGCGCGTTCGAGCCCGAGATACACGGCGTGTACGACGGGCGAATCGGGCAGCAGGACCGCTACGCGATCGCCTCGTGCGAGGCCACGTGCCTTCGCTGACTGTTCCACGACCGCCGCCGCCGTCGCGTATTGCGCCCAGGTGAGGGAACCATCAGACCCGATGAATGCGTTCGCTCCGGGAGCCGCCAGAGCTGTTTGCTGGACGATCTCGGCCAGGCTCTCGGAGCGCCACCAGCCATCCCGAAGATACTGCTCAGCCTCCGCACCGGTCGCTTCATACTCACCCATCGAGGAGCCCGAGTCGCCGAGACCACTCGAGGTTCATTCGAGCGGAGCCGACGTGTGCGATGTGCACCACGTGGGCTTCGCCCTGGTTCGGGTCACCGTAGGTGATCGGTCCGGTGCCCGTCTCCTCGGCTTCCGTCGCGAGCCGGTCCAGATCCTGCCAGTACGCGATCTCTTCGGAGGTCGGGGTGAAAACCTCGTGAGCGACCTCGATCTGGCTCGGGTCGCCAATCATCATTCCTCGATACCCGATGTCACGGAGCTCGTCGACCCAGCGCCGCAGCCCGGCGGCGTCGTCGAGGTCACCGCCCCACATTCCGCTGATAGGCCAGCGAACGCCAGCGGCACGAGCCTCAACGAGAGCCTTGGACCGAAGGTAGAGCGACTCCCGCCCTTCTGCTGTCCAACGAAAGCCGAGAGCCTGGTGGATGTCGCCGAACCGCGAGACCGCACCGCCCATATACGCCACTCGCGGCGATGCCGAGGCGATGTCGAACGCATTGTGGATGCCCAGCGCTGTCTCGAGGATCGGGTAGATGCACGTTGAGCCACGGTCGACGCCGAACTCGGTTTCGACGCAATCCAATAGCGCGTCGGCAGCGATCACATCGCCGCCGGTCTGCACCTTCGGGAGCAGAATCCCCGCGAGGGCCGGTGCCATAACTGCGTTGAGGTCCCGGAGGGTGAATCCGCTGTCGATGGGTTGGACGCGCACGAACCAGAGTGGGGCGCCGGCGCCGGTCGGGGCAGACTTAAGGAACTCGTGGACAAGGGCTCGAGCTCGCTGCCGCTCGGCTTCAGGGAAGGGTGTTCGCGGCTCCTCGATGTCGATGACCACGGCATCAGAGCCATGGTCGGCCGCAGCTGCCACATCCGCCGAATCGCTGCCGGCGACAAAGAGCACAGACCGCAGTGGGCGTGCGTCGGCCTTAGGACTCATGATTCCTCCGTTGGGGGGAGACTTCCGAGGCGTCGCTGCCGTCCGGCTGGACATGGATCGTCCGCCCGACCGGGTTCTCGAAGAACACGTGCAACAGCTTGGTGGCCTTGGTGATCCGATATGCGTAGAGCGTGCCTGGCGGAACCCAGGACATCGTCCCGGGTCCGTGGCGGGAGCCAGACACGGTCTCGTCGCCGCGACTCATCGCGAGCGCTTCCTCCCCGGCGAAGAACTCGATCTCTCCGTCGAGGATGTACTCGACGCGCCGCGCATTGTGCCTGTGGGGCTTCACCACCGCACCCACCGGATGCTCGATGTAGTACACCCACGGCCCTGTCTGACTGTCGCCGCCGATCCACTTAATGCGGGCTTGGCTACCCTTTGCCGGGCGGGCTTTGTCTGGTTCCGCAGATGGCTCCAACCAGTCGACGTCGTCGATGCACTGGAAGAAGACTGTTGAAGGATCTGGCGACATGATCTAATTCCTCTCTGCACGCGCCTGAGGAGTGAATCTTTCAATCATTATACTGATGGCCGGTATGTCGACAAGTCAATGGCACCTGGGGCGAATCGGTCGCCATCAGCAGGCTGAAACCCGTGAATCAGCGCACCCTCGCCGATGAGGGGTGCCGCAGGGTCGATCGTCATTGCCGAGGCATCGGAGCGGTAGTTCAGAAACCCGAACCCGTCCGGCGTGCGGAATCCGTATCGGCGATCGGCATCTACCGCGAGAGTGTCACCCGGGCCGACAACGTGACTACCGAGGTGGAGTTCACCCCAGAGCACGTGGATCAGCTCATCGACGGAATGACTGTGGGTCGCCGACCAATGGGCCGACGACCGTGAGGTGTAGAGCAGGGTTAGTCGACAGGTCGGACAGGTGGAGTCGGCGTAGTAACGCGAGTCCCGCTCCGCGTCCGAGAGCGCGTACCACCCCTCGGCACCCACGGCATGAGTATGGATCGCCGGGCCCTGGATGGGCCCATTGAGACCACAGGTCGGGACGCGCGAATCTCGGGGACCCATATGGAGCAGAGAGCTGTCGCTGACGACCTCGATCGCTGGTTTGGCGCCCGACTCGATCACGACGGTCCCACCGGCCGGACACGCTTGGCCGTCGACCTCCAGTTCACCCGCGAGGATGTAGACGGCCTCGTCGCCCTTGGTGGTCGGCAACTGGACCGTCGAGCCCGAGACGGCATCGATTCGGACCATCCAGAGCGACGAGTTCTCGGGGCTGAGCAGTCGGTACTCGGCGCCGCGGCCGTGGCCCAGGATCGGATGCACATTTTGCACCAACGCCTGCGTCCCAGCGGTGATTGCCAGTCCCTTCACGACTCGTTCCTCCCAGCCCGAGAGCCACGTTTCCCCGACGGCGGCGCTGACCGTGGGCAAAGCGAAGCGACCCTCTGTTACCATCGACGCTAACAGAGTTATCTATATAATGATAGATTATTAGGTGCGTAGGACTCGCCGTCCCGACAATGGGAAGCCCCGCTTCTCGAAGGGAGAATCATGTTGATCTCAGCGGACTCACACGTCGTCGAACCCGGGGATTTGTGGGTCGAACAGCTTCCCGCATCACTCCGGTCGAGAGCTCCCAGGGCAACGCGCAATCCCGAGAACCTGCACTGGTACTTTGCCGCTCCGGGGACCGAGCGGGGGGTCGACTTGACCCTGTCTGCCTCCGCAGGACTCTCGAACGGCGAAGTCGACGCCCTGCTGAAAGAGAACCCCGAAGCGGTCATAGGGTCGCTCGGTGGGTCGGACCCGACAGAGCGCCTCCTCGACCTCTGGAACGACGACACCGTGGTCGACATCCTCTACCCCACCGCCGGACTGGCCCTTCTCCAGCTCGAGGACCAGACGCTCGGCGAAGCCTGCTTCGCCGTTTACAACGACTGGCTCGCCGATTTCTGCGCAACCGACCCGGTGCGCCTAATCGGTCATGCCCTCATCCCCACCTGGGACATCAACGTCGGCGTCGCCGAGCTCCACCGAGCCCACGCCCTCGGCCTGCGAGGCGGCCTCATCTGGACCTCGCCACCGGCAGACGACAGCTTCTTCGACCGACGCTACGACCCACTTTGGGGTGCCGCATCCGAGATGGGGATGCCGATGGCGATTCACACGCTCGCCGGTCAACGGGAGAGCCGAGACATCGTGAATTTCGGCACCTCGGTCGAATCCAGCTACTACTTCTCGTTCCGAACCCGCGACGAGATGCAGAGAAGTCTCTGCGAGATGATCGTGTCCGGCATCTTCGAGCGGTTCCCCGAGCTGACAATGGTCGGAGCGGAGGGCGGGATCAACTATGCCGCCGTGATGGAACAGCGGCTCGACTCCGGCTATAGCGGCTTCTGGGGCAAACTCGATCACGGACTCACGATGAAGCCGTCCGAGTACTTCCGCCGCAACGTCTTGCTGACCTATATCAACGACCCCATCGGTCTCAACAATCTTTCCTTCACGGGTTCCGATCACTTCATGTGGTCTGGCGACTACCCACACGGCGCGTCCACGTGGCCGAACTCGGCGATCTCAGTAGCCACCGAGTGCGCCGACGCAGGAGTCGACGAGGCAACACTCACCAAGCTGACGGTGACGAACGCCGCGACGGCCTACGGGATCGACCTGACTGCCGTCGGGGCACCGAGTCCCGCAATCGCTGATCGGCTCACCACTGCGGGCTAACCCCCCCCCTCCCCCGCCAGGGCTACGAATTCTTGGCGACGCAGTCCGACGTCACTCCATCACGCCGCATCACGTCAAGATCGGATACAGCGAAGCCGAGTTCGTCGAGCAGCGCCGAGGAGTGCTCCCCCGGAGCGCACGCCGACCCCTGGACCGGCGCCGAACCCGACAAGCGCACTTTGGGCGGGAGCCGCCAGTAATCGCCGAATAGCCAGTGGGACGCCGGCTCGAGCAACCCGGATCGTTCGAGCCATCTGTCGAACCCATGGGGGAACACCTCCGCGACCCCCACGCCGACCGCCCTCAGCCGTTCGACCCAGTCCGCGGCCGGCGCGGTCGCAAGCACCGACGCGATCTCTTCGCCAGCCGTGAGGGCGTCCGTGGCCGCCAGCTCGTCGATTTCCAGACACGACAGAAACGCCTGCCACTCGGAATCCTGCACGGCGGCGACAAAGACGTGTCCCTCGCTGCAGGCATACAGCCGATAGCGAGCGGCGAGACCCTGCTGGTGCTCGTCAGCGATCACGGATGACGTTTCGCCGCCCGCAACGACGAGGTCTGACGAGTGGATATAGCCGGTGCTGACCAACATCGTGGTCTCCATCGTCTGACCCCGCCCGGTCAGCTCCCGGGCCCAGAGCCCGAACAACAGCGCAGTGGCGGCGCCGAGCGCACTCCCGGGGTCGGCGTATGAGTCGTTGACCGGAGCGTTCCCCCGTCCGGCTTGCTTGAGCCCTCCTCCGCTCAGGGCGTTCGGCGTCGAGTGGAACGCTGCGCGGTCGCTCTGGGGCCCCTTCGAACCGTAAGACGCCGCGTAGAGGTGCACGACCCTCGGGTTGCGTGCAAGCACCGTCTCTGCGTCCAAACCCAGCCGAGCGGCGGCCGAACTCCGGAAACCGTGCACCACCGCATCGGCCCGCTTTATTAGGCCGGCGAGAGCGCGCTGGCCGGCCTCCTGCTTGAGGTCAAGCGTGAGGCTCTCCTTTCCGTGCAGGAACTTCGCACTCTGGAGACCGGTACGCCGATAGGGGTCACCGTCGAGCGGCTCAACCTTGACAACCCGGGCGCCGAGCTCGGCAAGCAGCGAGGTCGCTCCCGGCCCTGCGATGAAGTACGCTACTTCGAGGATCAGAGTGCCTGCCAGAGGTGGTAGCCGATCTTCGGGATCCTCGATCGGGTCGGGAAGCGGCATCGGGGGATCAGGCCACAGATCGGTGATCTGGCGGTTCGCAGAGCCCAGCAGCGGCGCACCCGACCGAATCGATGCCGGGGTATCGGCCATGGCGACCAGCGGACCGAGCTGGATGGTGCGCCCGAGCGCGGCATCAGATAGCTCGACCACCCGGCCGTTGTCGACCATGTCGGGGTGGGCCAGAAATTCCTCCGGGGTGAGGAAGGGATCGGCTCCTACGTCGAACTCGTTCGCGAACAGGTGCATCCACTCGATTTGGGTACGCGTTCTCATCGCGGCGGCGAGTAGACCTTCAAGTTCCTCGACGTCTTCGAGCGTCGCGATGCCGAGCGGCGCGCCACGAAAACGGTCTTCATCGAGAACGCTGGCAAGCCCAGTGGCCCGCAGCCAGTTGTGGAAGTGTCGGTCCTGTCGAGCACACATCTGGATGTAGCGACCATCGGCGCACTCCGCAGTGAGGAAGCACAACTCGATCCCCCGATGGGTTACCTCCGAAATACCGGCCACCGAGTCGCCACCCCTCCCCAACTCTTGGCGCATCACGAACGCGACTGCACCTTCGAGCAAGCTGGTCGCGACGTGTTGTCCTACTCCGGTCCGCTGCCGCTGGAGCAGCGAGGCAATGATGCCGTGCACCGCCAGTTGGGACGCTCCGAATGAGGCCACGGGCGCCGCCGTGAAGATCGGCCCGCTCGTCGGCAGCCCCGGTGGCGCGCCGCTGAGCGCGTCGAGTTCGGACATGCGGCCGGTTCGAGCAGCGACGATAGCCTCGTAGGGTCGATCACCGGAGTCATCGGCTGCGGGGCCGAACCCAGAGATGGAGCATGTGACGAGGCGCGACCGCTCTCCCGGGCTCTCGGCCATACCGATGCGGCGAAGCACACCAGCCGCATCCGTTGCGAGCAGGACGTCCGCGCCCGCCACCACGGCGGCGAGCCTGGACCTGTGCGCTTCATCGTCCAGGTCGATCTCCAGACTGCGTTTGCCTCTGTTCCAGAACGAGAACGCCAGGAGCGCCCGAGCCCACTCGCCACCGACGGGCTCCACCTTGACCACATCGGCGCCGTGATCAGCCAGGACCATGGAGGCCAACGGCCCTGCCATACCGGTGGTCATGTCGACGACCCGCAACCCGCGGAAGATCTCGACCGGCCGGTAGTCGGTCATGACAGATCAGGCTCCTCAGCGGGCAGACCAGCGTCGGAGAGGAACTGGCGCGCAGTATGCGCCATGGCGCTGTCGATCATCCGGCCGTCGTGTTCGACGGCACCGTTCCCGGTGTCAGCTGCGTGGTTCAATGCCCGGACTACCTGTCGTGCGTCCTCGACGCGTTCATTTGTCGGAGTAAACACTTCGTTGACAACCGAGACGTGTGCCGGATGGATCACCATCATCCCTGCATATCCAAGTTGTCGGGACGCGAGAGCAAACCGGCGAACCCCCTCAGGGTCGGCAATAGAGGAGACGAGTCCTGTCATCGGGTTCCGCACTCCGGCGGCACGAGCGGCAACAAGCACCTGGCTGCGGATGACCAGTGTCTCGAGCCCCTCCGGTGTCCACTCGAAGCCGACGGAGCGAGCGAGGTCGCCATCCTGTGATGTGCCACCTCCCATGAACTCGACTCGGTTGGATGCTGCAGCAATCTCGTCGACGCGTCGGACAGCAGAGGCCGTCTCGATGATCGGCCAGATGTGGATCTGGCCCCGAGGCAGACCACGACGCCCTTCGTGCCAGGACAAAAGATCCGCTACCAGGCGGACATCGTCGGGATGCTGAATCTTCGGCACGAGTACCCCGAGAAGTGCATCGTGGACGACCGCCGCGAGGTCGCGCTCCAGATCCTCACGGCACCCGGTGTTGACTCGGGCCATCGCCCAAGGCCGATCTCCCCTCGTACGCGTCTCCAGCCACCCGCTCGCGTTGGTCCGCGCTGCTGCTTTGCCACTCTCCGCGACGGCATCCTCGAGATCTAGAATCACGGCATCGGCGCCGCGACGATCGATCTTGGCCAGGAACTCCGTGCGTTGAGCCGGGACGAACAGCGCACTCCTTATCCGCGGCGGCCGAGGTGACGTCAAGGGCATGCAGCGAAGAGGTCGGGGTCCGAGCGGCGCAGTCTCCGAACATTGGCGTCCCACATGTTTGGGATGAAGTATCGGCGATACGCCTCACGGCCGCGGATCGCTTCGGCATCGGGAAACTCGGTGCCCCCGACCGCCTCCGCCTCGAGGTGGTAGCGGGCCGCCACCTCGAGCATCATCGCCTCGATCGTGGCCTGTTCAAGGGACTGGGAGGCCACGATTGCCCCATGGTTCTTGATCAGCACAACCCGCTTGTCACCAAGCTCGTCGGCGAGCTCGTCGCCGACAACTGGCGGCTTGATTCCGTCGTCCTCGTGTAGCACCTGATCTTCGAAGAACAGCACCGACCCCACGTTGTACATGCCGATCGGTCGGCTGATCGTCGACACGACCGACACATAGTGGGAATGGGTGTGGATGACCGACCGCACATCGGGCCGGGCCTTGTAAATCGCGGCATGGAACTGGATCGCCGGAGACGGCTCCCAGTCTCCGTCCAGGCGCTGTAGGTCGAAGTCGACTTTTGTCACCATCTCGGGGGTGGTCTCCTCGAAGTAGCCGAACGGCGACACCCAGAAGCCATCGTCGGCCCGCTCGCTGACGTGACCAGCCACCATGCTCTCGCACTCGTTCCGAGCCAGCATCCGCCGCGACACCGCCACGCGTAGTCGTGGTTCTTGCAGTTCGGCTGTCGTTTCCATTGTGCACTCCTTGATGGCAGATGGTCTGGTAAAAGCGGCGGAAGCACCGCCGACGAGGCACCCCCAGATTCGTCAATCCCCGGCGCTCAGGTTCAGGTTCAGCGAACGTTAACCTCCCAGGGATCTCGCTAGTCAGCGTCGAATGCCGCGACCGAGTCCGGAGTTAATATCGTAGGAATCTCATCAATCATCAGGATGAACGCTCGCAGCCAAAGTGGTAGAGCCGCTGAGCATTGCCCGCCGTCATCAGGGCTCGCTCGGCCCGGGGCACTCCGGAAAAGTCCGCCTCGAGCCGCCTCCACGAGTGGGGCCAGTCGGACGGCACGTGCGGATAGTCGCTCGACCACATCATTCGCTCGACCCCGATGTCGTGCCGATTGCGGATGCCGAACCCGTCGACGATGTAGGTGAACATGAAGTGGTCCTCGATGATGCTGCTCGGCGGCCGGTCCAACTCGATGCCGGCGCCCCGTCCGAGTCGGTAGTAGCGATCGTCGACCTGCTCCTTGAAGTAGGGAACCCAGCCGGCATCGACTTCGGCCACGACAACCTGCAGGCCCGGATAACGGGTGAACACGTCCGACCAGACCATCTGCAGGATCCGCTTCGGCGCGTCGTACCAGCGAACATCGCCGACGATCTTCTCCGTGTGGGCCGACGGCATCTGGTCAACCATCGAGACATGGATATGCAATGCCAGGTCGGCGTCGACGAGGCGCTCCCAGACCGGGTCATCGTTGTCGTCCCACGCGAGATCACCGTGGGGCCAACAGCCGACGAGGGCACCCTTCACCTCGGAGTTGCCGGACAGACGATCGAGCTCGACAATGGCCATGTCCTGTCCGCGGTTCGGGAGTAGGATAATTGCCCCTAACCGGCTCGGATCGTGTGATGCGTACTCACAGACCCAGTCGTTGTATGCCTGGACCTGGGCGAGGTGAAAGCCAGGATCCGGTGTGGCGATAACGGCGTGGGACAGTCGCGGTGTCGGGTAGAGGACGGCTGCGTCGATGAGATCCTGGTCCATCTCATCGAGGCGGGCGGCCGGGTCCCATCCTCCGGGCCGGATGTCCTCGAAGCGAACCCAGCCCTTCGTCTCTTCAGGAGCCATCCCTGCAGTCGCGTTGAACCCGAAGTTGATAGGGTCCGCCACCCCTTCGAGCACCCAGGCATCCCCCTCGTCGAATCGTTCGATGCGAGGCGCTCGATCCCGATACTGGGCCGCGACGCGGGAGGTCCAGAGGTCCGGTGGTTCGTTCACGTGGGTGTCGGCGTCGATCAGACGATAGGTCCGGTCGGATGGTGCGGAGCTCATGCAGTTCCTTCCAGCCGACAGTTTCGGACGGCGCCGTTGCTCGGATACTTTACTTGCTAAGATATCTATCTTATGTGTATTAGAATAATGACGGTACTGACTCCTCCAGTCAAGGACTGATACCCGAGCTGCCTCCGTCAGCTCTTCACCCACAACAGGGCAGCGTCCAGTTCGGCGTCGAAGTTGAAGCCACAGCCCCTCAACCCTTGCGGTCCGACGCCCGCCAGGTCCATGGCTACCTCATTTCGGACCGGAGAAGAGCCCCCACCTAGCCGCCCGTCGGAGCTGTTGTCGAGCAGTGAGCACGTGGGCCTCGTCCACCACCTGTCCGGCGATGGTCGTCACACCCCGACCTTCCTCGGTCGCTGCTTCCATCACCCGCAGCGTCTCTTGCCACTCAGCGATCTCCCCGGCGCTGGGCGAGAAGATCTCATTCACCACCGGCACGTGGGTCGGATGGATCACCATCATCCCCTCGTATCCCAAGCCCGCCGTCTGGTGGGCGAGACGCCGCAATCCGTCGAGATCCGCGACGTCGCCCCACATACCCGAAAGTGGGTTCTCCACGCCTGCGGCGCGCACATCGAGTAGCACCTTCGACCGGAAGTGGAGCGTCTCCGTTCCCTCCTCGGACCACCGATACCCCATGGTGCGCGCTATGTCGCCGTTCCTGGAGATTCCTGCGCCCATGTACGCGATCCGGTCGGTGGAGATCGCAATCTCGTAAGCGGTGAGCAACGCCATCGGGGTTTCCATCAGCGGGTCAATCAGGACCGACCCCTCCGGGAAGCCACGGTCGGACTCAATGGCACTCAACGCGTCGTCGAGACGTTTCACGTCATCCACGCCGGCGACCTGGGGCAGCATCACAGCGAGCAGGCCAGCCCCCACGATGACATCGAGATCGGCGGTCCACTCCGGCGACCGCACGTCGTTGATCCGCACGAGTATCGCCGCTCTGAACTCATCGGCTCGGTCGAGCACTTCGCGAACTTCCCGTCTCCCAGATTCCTTCGACGCATGGGAGAGGGAACCCTCGAGGTCGAAGACGACCGCATCGGCGCCGGCACGATCTGCCTTCGGCATCCAGTGCGCCCGGTCACCGGGGATGAACAGAAGACTTCGGATCGGTCGGACGCTCGACATGGGACTCCCCGGGACACGATGGATGCGTTGGTAGAGGCCCGACGAGTCTCTGACTCGCACCGATGGGCCAGCGCTGCGCACCTTAGTCCTATGTCATAATGATTGTTATAACGGAAAATCCGAAGGATTGAGAGGACACGAGCCATGACAACAGCAACCGAAGGGGTCCGTGTCGTCGATGCAAGCCGCCACATGGCTGGTGCGATGGTCGGCATGCTCTTCGCCGACAATGGTGCCGACGTCATCAAGTTGGAAGCCCCAACCGGGGACCCAACGCGCGCCCACGATGGCTTCCTTGTGTGGAACCGTGGAAAGCGGAGTCTCGTCCTCGACCTGAAGGATCCCGACTGCCGACCGGACTTCGAGCGTCTGATCGCAGGGGCCGACGTCTTCGTCTCAGACTGGCGCCCCGACGTCTCCCAAACTCTGCATGCCGACCATCCCACGCTCGACCGGATCAACCAGCGCATCGTCAGCGTCGTCATCACCGGATTCGGCGAGCACGGCCCGCTGAGCGACCTCCCCGGATACGAGCACATCGTCGCTGCCCGCACTGGTCGTATGGCCTCAATCAACGGGTTCCGCGACGGGCCGATCTTCACTCCGGTTCCGATCGCGTCCTACGGCGCAGCCATGCTCGGCGTGCAGGGCGTTCTCGCCGCGCTCCACCACCGCGAGACGACGGGGCGAGGCCAGCGCGTCCACGCGAGCCTGCTCCAGGCATTGGCGTCCTACGACATGGTGAGCGGCTACGGACACCGGTCCCACGAGCCCGATGCGTCGGGACGGATCTTCGGCGTCATGCCGCTCGCATTCATGACCGCGGCCACAAAGGACGGCCGGTTCATCCAGATGTGCAGCCGCCAACCACATCTGTTCCGCAACTGGCTCCGGGTCTTGGATCTGGAGCACCTACTCGACGAACCGGACCTGGTGAACATGCCGGACCTGCTTCCCGCCGACCAACTCGAACGCGTGCGTGCGCTGCTCGCGGATGCGATGAAGCAGAGAACGGCGGACGAATGGCTCGACATCTTTATCCGCGAGGACGTCGGCGGTGACCCCTTCCTGTCCGCTCAGGAGTACCTCCGCCACCCACAGGCGATCGAGAATCAGCGAACCGCCGAGGTCACCTCTCCCAATGTGGGACCGACGCTGCAGATCGGGCCGCTCGTAGTCATGTCCGAGACGCCTTCGGTGATCGGTCGCGGCGAGCCCGGTCTCGGCTCCCACACCGCCGAGGTCCTCGCCGAACTCTCGGACCCGCCGCCGGCGCCGAGGCCGACGACGCCGGGTCAGGCGCCCCCTGGTGGCCCGCTCGCAGGAGTCACGGTCCTCGAGCTCGGCTACTTCTTCGCTGCGCCCTACGGCATGACGCTGCTCCGCGAGTACGGGGCCCGGGTGATCAAGGTCGAGCCGCCAGCGGGCGACCCCAGCCGGAAGAACACGGCGACCGACTACGACAAGGCCTCGGTCGGCAAGGAGAGCATCGTCGCCGATCTCAAGACCCCAGAAGGACTACGCCTCGTCCACGAGCTCGCAGCAACAGCCGATGTCTTCTTGCACAATTTCCGGCCGGGCGTCACAGAACGTCTCGGGATTGGCTACGAGCAGTTGCACGAGATCAACCCGCGCCTGGTCTACGTGTACGGCGGCGCCTTCGGATCCAAGGGGCCGTGGGCCCGGCGACCAGGCTTCCACTCCTCACCCAACGCAATCGCCGGCGCCGGGATCATCGAGGCGGGAGAGGAGAACCTGCCCATCAATCGGACCTACGCCGATCCGGCCGGTGCTCTGGCGTGCGCTACGGCCACCCTCCTCGGCCTCGCAGGTCGGGCCCGCACCGGTCGCGGGCAGTACGTCGAGACGACCATGCTGTCCTCGATGGGATACGCCGTGTCGCAGTGGAGCATCCAGTACCCGGCGCAATCCGACGCCGGCCCGCTACCCGACCGAGGACAACACGGGTTCCACGCTCTCCACCGGCTGTATCCGACGAGCGACGGGTGGCTCTTCCTCCAGGCGAGCACGGAGGACCAGTGGAACCGCCTACAGAAACTTCTCAACGTCACGGAGCTGTCTGACGTCCGCTTCGAAACGCCGACTACGCGAGCCGACAACGATGGCGCCCTCGCCGCTCTCATTGGAGATCACCTGTTCACGATGGGCGCGGACCACTGGGAACAGATCTGTCTTCGGGCCGGCGTTCCCGCCGTGCGAGCCGATGGCATCGACCACGGCCAGTTCCTGCTCGAGCATGAGCATTCGCGGGCAATTGGGATTGCCGTCGATGCGACTCTGGCGGATGGCACCGAGTTCGTGCGCAGCACCGGGGGCTGCACCTTCGCCAATGTGCCTCGGATGCTCGGCGCCCCGGAGCCGCTCGGCAACTCGACGCAGAAAATCCTCCGCGAACTCGGGTATGACGATGCAACCATCGTCGATCTCGAATCCCGGGGAATCACCGCTGCTATCGGCCACGGTCTCGACGGGTGAGGCGAGCCGTCCGATGAGCGAACCGACCATCCCGATCCGGATACCGACCCGACTTGCCGACCGCCCCACTGAGATCCGACGGCGACCGCCAATGGCGTGCCCTCGGAGAACAGACGCAAAACACTCATAGGCGAATCAATCGACCCCGCCGTCTTCGATGCGCAGTTCGCCCCCGGATAACGAGGCGAGGCCACACTGGCACCCCTCCGGCACGCTCTCTGTCTTCGAGAGCGGCAGCGTGATCATTGAGGGCGAAGCGCCCTATCACGCCGGTGAAGTCCGTTTCGTCAAAGCCGACTTCGCCTATGGCGTTGAGATCGGCGGACCGGACGGCTGAACCTTCTTCTTCATGAGCCTCGGTCCGCACGGTCGCTTCGATCCCGACGATCACCCGGCGCCCGGCAGGAGCTGGGACGAAACTCAGCCAACACCGTAGAGGCGCATAGCGTTTTCGGCGACAAGCATGCGTCGTTCATCGTCGGGTACGCCGTCGGTCTGGCGCTCGATCGAGGCTTTGGAATTCGGCCAGTCGGACCCGCCATGTGGAAAGTCGCTCGACCACATCATCTGGCTCAAGCCGACCTCGTGGCGATTTTTCACACCGTAGTGGTCGGTGATGAACGTCGACGCAAGGTTGTCGTCGAAGTACTCAGACGGCCGCCGACGGAGCCGAGAGCGGTCCTCGGCTGAACCTCGCATGAATCGATCCTCCATCTGCTCCTTTAGGTAGGGAATCCATCCGCTGTCGACTTCGACCAGCACGAGCTTGAGCTCGGGGAATCGATCGAAGACGCCGGAGTTCACGAACTGGGATATACGAACTGGAACGTCGAAGAATCGCATGTCGCCGCTGAGCTTCGAGCGCTTCGTGTCGCCTTGCGGTTGCGTGGCGAAGGAAACGTGGATCGAGAGCGGCACCTTGGCCTCGGCAGCTGCCGCCCAGACCGGGTCGTCAACAGCGTCGATAGCATCGCCTCCGTGCGGGTACTGCCCGAGCATCGCACCGCGGATACCTGGCAGAGCCGCCGCCCGCCGGAACTCCGCGAGGGCGTCATCGACTCCTGCATTGGGGATCATTGCGACGCCCCAGAACCGGTCGGGGTCGTGCGAGCAGAACTCCGACATCCAGTCGTTATAGGCACGGATGCAGTCGAGATGAAACGCCGGGTCGGTGGTGTTCCAGAAGACCGAGTTCGAGATGCGAGGAGTTGGATACAGCACCTCCGCATCGACACCGTCCTGATCCTGGTCCGCTATGCGCGGAGCGGGGAGGAAACCACCGGGTCGCATGTCCTCCGCCTTGATCCATGCGGAGCGCTCGTCGAGTGGCAGGCCGGCGGAGCAGTTGCCCCCGAAGTTGATCGGATCGAGCGCTCCTTCGATCACCCAGGCGTCGCCCTGATCGAAACTCTCGATACGTGGTGCCCGGTCCCGGTGCTTTTCGAGAACTCGCGATGTCCACAGGTCGGGCGGTTCGTTGATGTGGCTGTCGGCCGAGATGACGTGATATGGGGGCATGTTGGCTATCTTATACACCTTGGAGCTAACATCAACGCGACGCTGCTCCCCGCTTAGCGACCGCACTTTCCATCGGCGTTCCCGTGAAAAACTCGGGGCCGAAGAGGTCAACCGGGTTGTCAAAGACGAGGGACCGGTAGTTGGTCTCGTCCAGTAGGCCATTCTCGACGAGGCCCCATGACTCCCCGACAACGTCGGCCATGTCGGTGACATCCCAATGTCCGATGTCGGAGCTGAACACCGGCCGGAGATCAGTCCGCCCCGGATTCGCGGGTGAGAAAGCACTTGTGATCATGCGGTCGTCGGCCTCGCACCCGAAATACATGCGGGGTGAGAACAGATCCACCAACTCCTGCGAGCTCGACACATCCAGACGCCGCCAGTCGTCACGGTCGTCAGGCGGGGAGCCGGTCGCATGAAGCTTCGAAAACTCGCATCGCACATCGTCAAGACCATCAGCGACCCCTGCGCCGTATCGGTCGAACGCTGCTTCCAGCACGCCGTAGTCGATCGCACCAGGGTCGAGCCTCGCCAGAGCGTCAACGTTCCGCTTCTCCCAGTGTTCGACGATGTCAGCGATCAAGGTGCTCGCCCATGCGACACCGCACTCCATGAATCCGAAGCGAAGATCTGGGAACCGCCGCGTCACGCCTTCCATATAGAGCGACTTGCACAGCTGGAACATCTTGTCCCGGAAAGAGCCGATGTGATTCGCCGAGTAATTGGTGATCGACAGGTACTGGTTCGGTGCCACGTCGCCTAACCCACCGTGCGCTAACACGGGATAGCCGAATTCCTGGAACGTCGCCCATACCGGGTCGTAGTCATAAGCGCTGTCGAGTCCGAAGTTGTCGAACCAGTGGGTCTGCCCTGGCACCATCCACGTCGATTGATCGCCCGGTGCCGCCGGCGACGGTATCGGGCGCCAAACTCCCTCGGGAATGGCGACGGCCCGCAACCCGACATCAGCGCAGTGCCTAAGCTCGGCAATCGCCTCGTCGGGCGTGTGCATCGGAATGATACCCACCGGCCGCAGCCGGTCTGTGAACGGCCGATAGGCCGCGGCGAAATAGTCGTTGAACCCCCGGCACACACCGAGGCGCATGCCCTCCTCGGCGATGCGGCCGCTGCCCAGCGCCCGCGAGGGAAAGAGCACGGCCAGATCGAGGCCAAACTCGTCGAGCCTCTCGTACAAGAGCGCCGGCAGCGCCGCTGTGGCCAGATCTCTCGTGTTCGCCGCGGGTGACGCCCACCAGGCACTCTGGGGAGCCCGGGTCTGTTCCCGCCACGCAAGGTCGCTCTGGCCGCCGATCGATCGCTCGACGGGCGTGGCTCTCGCACGGTACTCATCGAACTGTTGACTCCCGAGCGCCTCGCGCAGGTAGGGAAAGACCGCCGGCATAAACTCGATGACATGGCCGTCCGCGTCGATGATGGGGTGTTCACATCGCCGACGAACCTCCGACGAGGAACGCGAGTCCGCTCTCATTGGCTTGACCTTGCGGCGTCGTCAACTAGGCCGAGCCGCTGAGCCAGGTCGAGTTGTTCCCGAACTCTGACGAGGCCGACGAGGTCGTAGATCCGACCATCGATGTGCGCCACCGTCGCCCCGGCCCGCTCTGCCTCCTCTAGAGCAGGCATGAGGTCGAGCCAGCTCGCAATGTCGGCGGCCGCGGGCACCAGCTCGTCGTTGACCGCGGCGACGACATCGGCATCGGCCGCGCAATGTACACCGTTGTAGCCGAGAATGCGATTTTCCCGAGCGAACCGCCGGGCCCCTTCGGCGTCGCGGCGGGCGGTCATGCCCCCGCCAATCGGAAACGGTACCTCTGCGGCCCGAGCGTCGATAAGGACCTTGCTCCGGAGATACGTCGTCTCGGTGCCTTCGTCGGTCTGTACGTAGCCGAGCGCCCCGCCGAGGTCACCGAAGATCCCACCCTCCACTCCACCGAGATACGCCACCCTCGGCGAAGACGCAGCAATCTCGTAGGCGTTGATCACCCCGAGCGGCGTCTCGATGATGGGACGGATCAGGACGGACCCCACTTCCTGTCCCTTCGCCGCTTCCTCGGTCGCGATCAGCGCTTCAAAGTCGCGGATCTGACTCGCTTGCTCGACCTTCGGGAGCGATAGGCAGTGCAGCTCATCACACATTACCGCGTCGATATCCTCGTCGATGCCCGTCCCCGGTGCGTTCACGCGGGCGAACACCGCTATTCCCGATTCGGCGATCTCCGCAGCGACGGAGTGGAAGTATTGCCGTGATCGAACCTTTTCCGCTGCCGGGGTGGAGTCCTCCAGGTCGATGCAGATGGCATCTGGCGCCGCCTCCACCATCGCCGAGACAAGCTTGCGGTCGTGCCCACCGACGAAGACCAGTGTCCTGATGAGGCGTGGATTCCGTAGTCGAGACATATTGCGACTGTAATCATTATGACAATAAATGTTCAACTAGTTTCGAATCTAGGACGACACAAACTCTGGCCTGGGTTTGGCGGGCGATTGGCTCAGAACGCCGAGACGGCAGGGTTGTATTACATGTCAAATAGTTGGGTCTCGAAGCTGATCGCCCGGAATCGGCTTTGAGGGCGCCATTAACGCGTGAACCTCGATCGCGTCAGGCCGCACACGCAGCCCACAGCGACCGTCGATCTGATTGTCCTGCTGAACCGAATCCGTGACGAAATCTGAAGCAACCTATCTATCACTATGATGATTGTTTACTTGCTCTAGCGGGATGAGCGACCTACTGTGCGCAGCAACACTGTCACATGGAGCACAGGTGCTCGAGGAGAAACATGCGGAAAATCATACGGCTGTGGTCCACACCGCTAGCGCTCTTGTTGGCGTTGGCAATGGTCGCAGCGTCATGCGGCGGCGACGACACAGCCTCGAGTAACGATGCAGCCACCAGCAACAAACCTGCCACCAGCAACGAACCTGCCACCAGCAACGAACCTGCCACCAGCAACGAACCTGCCACCAGCAACGAACCTGCCACCAGCGACGAGGCAGCCACTAGCGGTGCTCCGGAGAATGCTGACCTGAATGCCAGGCTGCGGCTGATCGGTACGAATCCACCTCCGCAGTGGGACCCGGTGCTGACGGTAGCTAGGTGCGATGCGCCCGTGCTCAGTGCGGTTTACGACGTACTGGTGCGCAATGAGCCCGACGGCACGTTGATTCCCGGTCTCGCTGAATCGTGGGATTCGCCCGATCCGCAGACCTTCGTCCTGCACCTGCGCGAGGGGGTCGTATTCTCCGACGGCTCGCCGTTCAACGCCGACGCTGTTGCTGCCCACATCGAACGGGCGAAGACGCACGAGCTGTCGACCCTGACGAGTCTGCTCGACTCGATCGACTCGGTCGAGTTGGTCGATGAACTGACGTTGCAGCTGAACCTGAATGCGCCGCGAGCTGGAGTCATGCCGTCGATCTTCAACGGTCGGGCCGGCATGGTTCCCTCACCGACGGCGGCCGAGAACGCCGACTACGGGGTAGACAACGCTGTCGGCGCTGGTCCGTACCTGTATGTCTCGCACGTTCCCGATGAGAGCGCCACGCTCGACAGGAATCCCACGTCATGGAACGTCGACCAGGTCTACCTCGCAGGTATCGATCACGTCGGCACGGCGAATGAGTTCCAGATCGATCGCATCAAGGACGGTGAGATCGACTTCACAACGATGAAGGACAGCAACTTGGCGCTAGCCGAGGCGGCGCTGGCCTCCGGCCACGTCAACTTCATCATCACACCGACGGTGCAGTACGGCGAGTTGTTCATCAAGGCCTCTAAAGCACCGTTCGATGACCCACTAGTCCGGCGGGCATTGAACCATGCCATCGACAGGGTTGTCATCGCTGACTTCGTCACCGAAGGCGGCGGCGCGCCGGCTTTCGGGCCGATCGCCCCTGACAGCCCGGCCAAGGGTGTCACCGAGGACCCGTACCCCTACGATCCTGAGTTGGCACGGGAGTTGTTGGCCGAAGCCGGTTACGCGGATGGCCTCGACATCACCGTGGCCCAGATTGAGGTCCCGTATTACACCCGCTATGCGGCGGGGGTGCAGGACATGCTGGCCGAAGTCGGAGTTAACGTCACGCTCGTCAGCATCGCTGGTAGGGAGATCAACAAGGCTCTCTACGAACGTGCAGAGCTCGACGCGGCGTTCACCGCCACGCTCGGCAAGTCCGAGCCGGGGCTGACCCTGGAGACCCGCTATTCGAGCAGTGGGGCCACGAACCCATCGGGTCTCGCGCCCGACGGCTTCGACGAACTGTTGGCCGAAGCATTTGGCAGCGCCGACACCGCCGTGCGTAACGGCCTTTACGCACAAGCCGAGCAGCTGCTCATGAACGAGGCCCTAGCCGTACCGATCTACCACAACTCCGGCCTATCGGTGTTCCGACCTGAGGTCCACAACATCGGCCGTGGCTACACCACGTGTGAGACGGGCAACTTCCTAACTCCCTCGATCTGGATCGAAGCAGACGATGCAGCCACCAGCGACGAGGCAGCCACCAGCGACGAAGCAGCCACCAGCGACGAAGCAGCCACCAGCGACGAGGCAGCCACTAGCGGTGCTCCGGAGAATGCTGACCTGAATGCCAGGCTGCGGCTGATCGGTACGAATCCACCTCCGCAGTGGGACCCGGTGCTGACGGTAGCTAGGTGCGATGCGCCCGTGCTCAGTGCGGTTTACGACGTACTGGTGCGCAATGAGCCCGACGGCACGTTGATTCCCGGTCTCGCTGAATCGTGGGATTCGCCCGATCCGCAGACCTTCGTCCTGCACCTGCGCGAGGGGGTCGTATTCTCCGACGGCTCGCCGTTCAACGCCGACGCTGTTGCTGCCCACATCGAACGGGCGAAGACGCACGAGCTGTCGACCCTGACGAGTCTGCTCGACTCGATCGACTCGGTCGAGTTGGTCGATGAACTGACGTTGCAGCTGAACCTGAATGCGCCGCGAGCTGGAGTCATGCCGTCGATCTTCAACGGTCGGGCCGGCATGGTTCCCTCACCGACGGCGGCCGAGAACGCCGACTACGGGGTAGACAACGCTGTCGGCGCTGGTCCGTACCTGTATGTCTCGCACGTTCCCGATGAGAGCGCCACGCTCGACAGGAATCCCACGTCATGGAACGTCGACCAGGTCTACCTCGCAGGTATCGATCACGTCGGCACGGCGAATGAGTTCCAGATCGATCGCATCAAGGACGGTGAGATCGACTTCACAACGATGAAGGACAGCAACTTGGCGCTAGCCGAGGCGGCGCTGGCCTCCGGCCACGTCAACTTCATCATCACACCGACGGTGCAGTACGGCGAGTTGTTCATCAAGGCCTCTAAAGCACCGTTCGATGACCCACTAGTCCGGCGGGCATTGAACCATGCCATCGACAGGGTTGTCATCGCTGACTTCGTCACCGAAGGCGGCGGCGCGCCGGCTTTCGGGCCGATCGCCCCTGACAGCCCGGCCAAGGGTGTCACCGAGGACCCGTACCCCTACGATCCTGAGTTGGCACGGGAGTTGTTGGCCGAAGCCGGTTACGCGGATGGCCTCGACATCACCGTGGCCCAGATTGAGGTCCCGTATTACACCCGCTATGCGGCGGGGGTGCAGGACATGCTGGCCGAAGTCGGAGTTAACGTCACGCTCGTCAGCATCGCTGGTAGGGAGATCAACAAGGCTCTCTACGAACGTGCAGAGCTCGACGCGGCGTTCACCGCCACGCTCGGCAAGTCCGAGCCGGGGCTGACCCTGGAGACCCGCTATTCGAGCAGTGGGGCCACGAACCCATCGGGTCTCGCGCCCGACGGCTTCGACGAACTGTTGGCCGAAGCATTTGGCAGCGCCGACACCGCCGTGCGTAACGGCCTTTACGCACAAGCCGAGCAGCTGCTCATGAACGAGGCCCTAGCCGTACCGATCTACCACAACTCCGGCCTGTCGGTGTTCCGACCTGAGGTCCACAACATCGGCCGTGGCTACACCACGTGTGAGACGGGCAACTTCCTAACTCCCTCGATCTGGATCGAAGCAACGGAGTAACGGAGTAACGGAGTAACGGAGTAACCGTTCACGGCCGTTCGGGTGGCGAGGTAAACACCTCGCCACCCGAACGTGTACGTACCAGTGTTGAGGAGGGTCAACGGTGGCGATGGTATGGCCGGTCCGTTTGGGCAACGGCAACAGGTTCGGCATGGCGATTCTCTCTTTCGTGACCCACAGCTGCTCTGGCTTCACCCGAGCTTGCGCAGGTGAGGCCCCATACGCCGCTACGACGGAAGCAAAAGACAGGCAGAGCTTGTGATCCTGAAACGCATCCTGTCAGTGATCCCGATCCTGTTGATCGTGACCTTCCTGGTGGCCCTCCTCTCAACCTTCCTCCCCGGCGACCTCGCCACGACCCTCGCTGGTCCCGACGCAGACACTGAACGCATCGAGGAGGTCCGTGAGTTCCTCCGCGTCGATCGGGCGGTACACGAGCGGTGGTTGGACTGGACTGCCGATGCCGTCCAGGGTGACCTGGGCACCAGCTACTTCACCCGCCGTACCATCACCCGTGAGATCGCGGACCGGTGGGCAATCACCGGCTCACTGGTCCTCGGCTCGGTCCTCCTGTCGCTGCTTATCGGGGTGCCGCTAGGAATTCTGGCAGGCCGGTATCGTGGTAGTGCCCTCGACCGCACGGCGACACTGTCAGCGACGCTCGGGGTGTCGGTGCCGCACTTCGTCATCGGAATCCTCGGACTAGTGATCTTCGCAAAGTGGCTCGGCTGGCTGCCGTTCGCAAACTATTCGCCAGTCGCTAAGAACGGCTACGCGGGCTGGGCGAAACATCTTGCCATACCGGTCGTTGCGCTGTCGGGGTCGATGATCGCTGAGCTCACACGACAGCTGCGATCGGCAGTGTCCGAGGAGCTCGAGAGCGATTACGTCCGGACTGCACGGGCCAAAGGTCTGCGAGAGCGTGTCGTCGTGCTCAAACACGGACTTCGCCTGGCCGTGCTTCCGGCGGTGTCGGTGCTGTCAGTTCAGATCACCCGCTTGTTCGGCGGCGCAGTGATTGTCGAATATGTCTTTGGGCTTGGCGGTCTTGGCAGTTACACAGCCGATGCGGTGCTCAAGCAAGACTTCCCGGTCATTCAGGGGATCGTGCCTCTGGCCGTGATCATCGCTGTGTCAATGAGCCTGCTCGCCGACCTCGCCTTCCTCAAGCTAAATCCGCGTCTGCGCGCTGAGGGGGCCTGACATGAGCGACGACACAGCGCCGCCATTCGAGGACATGGAGACTCCAGGAGCGATCGACGAGGACGCCATCCTCAAAGCCACATTGGAGGAACCCACGTCGGGTCGGCGATGGCGAGCGTTTGGCCGCAATAAGGCGGCTGTCATTGCCAGCACCTTCCTCGTGGTGGTACTGCTCGTCGGCGTGTTCGCGCCCTTGGTGGCCACCCACGACCCCAACGACGCGACGTTGTCAGACCGCCGCACCGGTGTGCTCACCGACGGGTATCTTCTCGGCACCGACGACATCGGGCGAGACATGTTCAGCCGCGTCGTATACGGAACGCGCACCTCATTGCTAGCCGGTCTCGGCACCGTGGTGGCGGCGCTGGCCCTAGCCCTACCCATTGGCATGCTCGCGGGCTACCACCAGGGCTGGGTGGACAACGCCTTCATGCGTTTCGTCGACGCTTTACTGAGCATCCCTCCACTCATATTGGTGTTCGCTATCGCCGGCACGCTCGGCCCCGGATTGTTCAACGCAGTGATGGCGCTGGCGATCTTCTTCGTGCCGATCTTCGTACGCCTCATCCGAGGCGAGGTGCGCTCCATCCGACGCTCACAACTGGTGGAGGCCGAGCTCGCCGTGGGCGTGCCAACCGGCTACATCATGCGACGCCACATCCTGCCCGTGATCGCCGCGCCGCTCATCGTCCAGGCATCACTGGCGGTCGGCACCGCCATTCTGGCAGAGACCAGCCTGAGCTTCCTCGGCCTCGGCGTGATGGACCCTACGGCCAGCTGGGGTCGAATCCTGAAACAGGCCTTCAACGACATCCAAATCAGGTCCTGGCCGTTGTTCCTCCCGGGTGCGGCGATCGCGTCCACCGTGCTAGCAATCAACGTGTTCGGTGACGGGCTCCGAGATGCACTCGGCCGGGTGGAGGGATGATGTCGGAACCAGTAGCCGGCGGGTCAGAGCTCCTGTCCGTGGAGCATCTGGAGGTCGAACTGCCGGCACAGGACGGCTACGTACGGGTGATCGACGATGTCTCGTTCACCATCGGCAAGGGGGAGATGATTGGCCTCGCAGGCGAGAGCGGCTCCGGCAAGACCATGACGGCATTGGCGATCATGGGCCTTCTACCTAGCCGTAGCCCGCGAGCGACCGGGCGAATCGTCTTCGAGGGCACCGACCTCCTAGGGCTGTCCAAGCGTGAACGCCAAACTCTGCGAGGCTCGGCGATGTCGATGGTCTTCCAGGAGCCCATGACCAGCCTGCACCCCGCCTTCACCGTCGGCGAACAGATCGCTGAGGTGGTCCGTGCCCACCAGCACGCCTCACGCTCAGCGGCCCGGGCTAGAGCTGTCGAGATGCTCGACATCGTCGGTATCCCGGGGGCGCGCACGCGCGTGGACGACTACCCGTACGAGTTCTCGGGTGGGATGCAGCAGCGGGTGATGATCGCTATGGCGCTCGTGTGCTCGCCTCGGCTGCTCATCGCCGACGAGCCCACAACGGCGCTTGATGTCACAGTTCAGGCCCAGATCATCGAACTCTTGAAGGACCTGCAGCGCGACTTCGAGATGGCGGTGCTGTTCATCACCCATGATCTCGGCGTGCTCGCGCAGTTGGCCGAGCGCATGATGGTGATGTATGCCGGGCAGGTGGTTGAGAACGCCGCCGTGAGGACTGTGCTGCAGCACCCACTTCATCCGTACTCCGCAGCCCTGATCAGAGCTGCGCCGCACCCGTCTCTCAAGGGTGAGCGCCTACCGACGATCCCCGGCACCACGCCGCGCCCCGGGCGATTCGCGCACGGTTGTCGCTTCGCCCCCCGCTGCACCTTTGCGCTCGACATTTGTCGCTCTGCTGAACCGGCCCTGGAGTCGATGGCAGGACACGAAGTGCGTTGCGTCCGTCACGCCGAGCTAGAGCTCCTAGTCTCGGCAAAGGGTGCCCCAGCACCGCACGAAGCGGAGCAACCTGGCGGAGCGGCGTCGTGAACGCGCCGCTGTTAAAGGTCGAGGGGTTACGAAAGGTTTTCAGAGGCCATACCAGCCGGTTGCCCGGTATGCGACCGAAACCCGCAGCGATCGCCGTGGACGGTGTCAGCTTCTCGCTCGACCGGGGCGAAACGCTGGGCATCGTCGGAGAGAGCGGTTCGGGCAAGTCGACAGTGGCGCGTATGGTGCTGCGGCTAATCGACCCGACCGACGGTACGGTTGCGTTCGACGGGAGCGATATCACCTCGTTGAGCGGTGGAGAACTTCGTCGACTTCGACAACACGTTCAGGCTGTGTTCCAGGATGTGACGGGATCGCTTAATCCGAAGATGACCATCGGCCAGTTGGTTCGCGAGCCGCTCCGGTTCCACAAGGGGCTTCGCGGCGCGTCGGCCGAAAGGCGGGCTACTCAACTGTTGGAGATGGTGGGGTTGGGTCGGTACCACCTGAGTCGTTACCCATACGAGCTGTCTGGCGGTCAGCGCCAACGAGTGGGGTTGGCACGCTCTCTGGCGGTCGAGCCCGAACTCATCGTGCTCGACGAGCCGGTCAGTGCGCTCGATGTGTCAACACAATCGCAGGCAGTCAACCTGCTCGCCGACCTGCAAGACGAACTCGGGATGGCGTATCTCTTCATCGCCCACGATCTCTTCGTCGTGCACCACGTGAGCCATCGCATCGCCGTTATGTACCTTGGCCGTCTCGTGGAGGTGGGCACGGCCGAGCAGATCTTCCACCGTCCCCGACACCCCTACACCGAGGCACTCCTGTCGGCGGTTCCGCAAGCCGAGTACGACGTCGACGTCCGGCGCGAGCGCCTGATCCTCGAGGGGGAGGTGCCGAGCCCCACCGATATCCCATCGGGGTGTCGCTTCCGTACCCGCTGCCCGCACGTCTTCGAGCGCTGCAGTGTCGAGGATCCAGCGGAGACCATCTACGACGACGGCGGCATGGTCGCTTGCCATCTCCACCACGACGGCCCGGTCCTCGACGGTCAGAGCGTCACTTTGCTACAGCCTCCGACACGACAACGCTGAGTTGTAAGGATGAAGCAGGTCCCAGACACCACCGGCTGCTTCGAGGAAGTACAGCTGAGTAGCGGCATCGTCATTGTCGAGCGATCTGGTCACGGGCCCCCGATCATCCTCGTACACGGCGAGGACGGAAGCCTCTTCCTGAGACCCTTCATCGAGGCGCTCGGCGCACACAAAGAAGTGCACCTCATCAACCTTCCCGGTTGGGGCGTGACGCCGGGCTCGAACGACATCGAGGGCGTCGATGACCTAGGCCTCGTGTTGAGCGACTACACAATGTCACAGTTCGCATCGCCAACCCCCGTAATAGGCCTTTCTCTCGGCGCGTGGGTGACAGCCCAGGCAGCCGTCTTCGGGCAACATCTGTTCTCAAAAGTCGTTTTGGTTTCGCCGATCGGCATCAAGACCACGGCCAGAGAGGAGCGGTCCTACGTCGACATCTGGGCTACCGACCCCGGGGAGCTTCGCCACCTCCTTTATGGGGATCCGTCGCGCATACCTGATTTGAGAGATCTCGACGACGACGAGTTCCTGCGCCTCGCCCATGCCACCGAGGCGGTCGCCCGTCACGGGTGGGCGCCCTACCTCTACGACCCGAAGCTGGCCCGAAGACTGGTTCGTCTTACATCCCAGACGTTGATCGTCACCGGCACCGAAGACCACTTCGTTCTCGAACCGTCCTTCGGCGAGCGCTGGGCCGCTCTGGTGACGGGAGCTTCCGAACATGTCGCGATACAGGGTGTTGGTCATCGAGCGGAGGAGGAGGCTCCACACGAGCTCGCCGCCGTGATCCACAAGTTTCTCGAATCACAACCGTCCTGACCACCGAAGTCCGTCCGATCGATCGGAGATCGAACATGTTTCGAACCTGGGTCTTCACTGAGATGCCCTATCCCTTTACCCCACCCGAGGAAACCTACGAGTCGGTACGAGTCACCCTGCCGAGCCGGTACTACGACCCCGACACCGGCCGCGATCTATTCCACCGTTACTACGACATCTACAGGCGCGCCGACGAACTCGGACTCGACATCATGGTGAACGAACACCACAGCACCGCCACCTGCGTCGCGCCGTCAGCACCGATCTCCCTCGGCATACTCGCCAGAGAAACGAAAAATGCTCGCTTGCTGGCGCTGGGCAACCCGATCGCCAACCGGTCTGACCCAGTCCGCGTCGCCGAAGAAATGGCCATGATCGACGTGATCTCAGGCGGCCGACTCGAAGCAGGACTGGTACGAGGAGTGCCGATGGAGATCTCGGCGCAGAACTCCAATCCCGTCGATATGAAGGAGCGATTCTGGGAGGCCGCTGACCTCATCGTACGCGCTTGGCAGTCCCACGACGGGCCGTTCTCCTGGGAAGGCAAGCACTTCCACCATCGCCAGGTGAACATCTGGCCTCGGCCGCACCAAGAACCGAGCCCACCGGTTTGGATTCCCACACAGACCACCTCGACTGCCGTCGAGGCCGCCGAGCGGGGCTACACGCTTGCGACGATCCTCAACGGCACCAAAGGCTGCAAGAAAATCTTCGACGCCTACCGAGAGCGTTCCGCAGAGCTGGGTAACACGCCCGACTCCGGAAAGTTCGCCTACCTCGGGCTGGTGTTCGTCGGCGAGACCGAGCGGGACGCCCAGGCCGGGGCACGCCGTCTCCAGTGGTACCTGCAGAACAACAAGGTCGCTGATCAGTTCATGAGCGTGCCGGGCTACATGGACGTACAGGCGCGCGCCTCCATGCTTCGTGGCGCTGCAAACGGAATCCCGCCGCAGTCTCCACTCGCGGACATCGTGGACTCCTCGGTCGAAGAGCTCGTCGAAGCCGGGCTCTTCTTTGCCGGTACCCCCGACCAGGTTGTCGAACAGGTGACTCGATTCCATGGTGAGGTCGGTGGGTTCGACCATCTCCTGGCGATGGTGCAAGCTGGGACGATGAGCGCTTCGATGGTGAATCGGAGCATGGAGCTCTTTGCCGAAGAGGTACTCCCGCGTCTACGTCATGACCTACCAACGAGCTCTTCGTCTCGCCCGGGTACTGCTGCGATGGCACCGATCGCAGCCGGACCCTGAAGACAGATGCAACCAGGGCGAGTTGTCCGCGAGACGTTCGAGGTTCCCGCGTCGGGTGGGATCGTCCTCGCAACTGATGTCCTTCGCCCCGACGATCGTCGCCGCCGGCCATGCCTGGTGCAACGCGTCCCCTACGGAAGGCTCAACCCCGCAATCGTCAACGGTGCCCTGAATGTCCAGCGTGCCGTCGCAGAAGGCTTCGTCGTCGTGACGCAGGACTGTCGCGGGAGAGGCGAGTCCACCGGCACTTTCGTCCCATTTGTCGACGAAGAAAGAGACGCTGTCGCCACGCTCGACTGGATCCAACAGCAGTTCTGGTCAGACGGCACTGTGGGAATGTTCGGACGTTCCTACGCATCCAT
>Ga0302127_10000156_pt1 | contig 33514 bp, 27 predicted proteins | sample CB4_SCM_MG_FD_204452 | JGI IMG/M metagenome (GOLD analysis project Ga0302127, IMG submission 204452) | Marine microbial communities from Western Arctic Ocean, Canada - CB4_SCM | ecosystem: Environmental > Aquatic > Marine > Oceanic | place: Canada: Western Arctic Ocean | collected 2017-09-24
TTACCACTTGTTCCATGTTAAACGGAAGGTCAGCACTACGCAGGTTACTATTTGGAGGATTTGCAACCTCGGTTCCTTTTAAAATTGATGTACCAGAAAGTTCTGAAACAGCATTAATTCCTGGTGCGGAAATCGAATCTACAGGAGATTTTACGTTGCTGGTAAATTGAGTATCTTTAGAGTTTAATGACCTGAACTGATTCAAAGGTTGTTTGAATGCATTTTCAGAAATATCTTTTGATTTTTCAGCACTATTCATTTGTAAGCCTGCTGCTGTGGTTTTTTCTTTAACACCACTTTCAAACTCTTCTGTTACTTTAAATTTCTCAGCATTTTGTAATCCAGCCGTGGTTTTTTCTTTTACACCGCCTTCAAGTAATTCCGCAGTTTTAGATTGTAAAGTTTCGCTTGTTTTAATGCTGTCTACAACTTTCAAACTATCCGCAGTTTTAGGTTGTAAAGTTTCGCTTGTTTTAATGCTGTCTACAACTTTCAAACTATCCGCAGTTTTAGATTGTAAAGTTTCGCTTGTTTTAATGCTGTCTACAACTTTCAAACTATCCGCAGTTTTAGATTGTAAAGTTTCGCTTGTTTTAATGCTGTCTACAACTTTGAGACTTTCCGCAGCTTTCAGCTTTTCAGTGGGCAGAAGTGACACCTTTTCAGTACTGTCACTCAAATTATCAACATCAGTCATTTGTAGACCAGCTGTCTTTATTGCCTTGACTCCACCTTCAAGTAATTCCGCAGTTTTAGATTGTAAAGTTTCACTCGTTTTTATGTTGTCTACAACTTTGAGACTTTCCGCAGCTTTCAGCTTTTCAGTGGGCAGAAGTGACACCTTTTCAGCACTGTTATTCAAATTATCAACATCAGTCATTTGTAAACCTGCTGTCGTTTTTGATTTGACTCCATCTTCAAACTCTTCTACTTCTTTGAAATTATTTGCTACAACTTGCGGGCTTTTCTCCGGGCTAATCTTTTCTTCAGCCGATGGTATTTCTACAGGCATAATCTTTACCAGTTTTTCTGCTACTGGTTTTGTAGAATCTTTTTCATTCCCCTGTAATTCTTGATGAAAAACAGTTTGTAATTCCTTTTGAAGAAGTCCTTCCAGATTTTCCTTAATAGGTTCGGGGCCTAGCACAACCGAATTATTTTCTTTTATCGGAATTTGTTGCCTGGTATTTGTTTGAAGGACAGTCTGTAAATCATCCTCTGAATATTCAGCACCTTCTTCCGGAGGCTTTACCTGATGTAATATTTTTTGCAACACTGTATATTCAGGATCTTCTTCAGACTGAACTGGCAGATTTATATTTTTCTGCATGACAGACTGTAAATCATTCTCCAAAAATTCAGCACCTTCTTCCGGAGGCTTTGCATGATGAAATACTGTTTGCAACAATGACTCTGGATTCTCCAAATCAGATTCCTGCAAAATCGATTGGAGCCCAGTTTCTGCCACACCCTGACTCGGTAGATTATGAAAAGTGTTTTCATCTGAGACAACCCTTGGGTCAAGGACTTCAATCAGTTCTTGTGGAAAAGGTTCCGATTTATTCAAAACTTTTGATCGAATAGTATGTGTTTCTTCAGTTGGAATGGTTGACAACTCTGCTGTACCATAAATATCCTCAACAAATTCTGGGTTAGCTTTATTTTGAGTCAAAATGCTTGAGGCAAGTGAGGCAGTCAGACTATTCTCTTCCAGGAGTCCTTCAAGCAGGCTTTCGTCAAGAGGATGTTCTGCAAGGATTTCATCCAAAGTAACATCGAACATCCTTTCTTCGCCCATTTCTCCGGAATTAACACCCAGTTCATCAGAAATAATTACCTCATCCGTACTGCTAAGAACTGCCTTTTGTCCAATTGCTTCCATCATCACAAACTCATTTTTTTCTTGTTATTTCTTCAATAATACTTGCAGATTCCTCTGCGCCCATACTGGAAAGTACTAATGAAGCTTGTTTTTCTTTCATCTGTTTCAGGATGCTCACAGCAATCATGCGATCAAGTTTTGAAAGTGATTGAGCAGCAATTGCCGCATCCATTTTTGAGTACAAAGCAACAGCTTTTTTTAGCTGCGTATTGTCTTGGTTTTTCTTTTTATTGATATCCTTTTCAATTTCCTGCTGAAGTTTCTCCAACTGGCTAACTTGACGTTGAATATCTTCCTGCAGTGTTTTGAGCTGCCCCTCTCTCCGGTCCAACTCCAGAGCTCTCAAACGTAATCTGCTCTGCTGTTCCGCAAGTCGGGTTAGAATTTCTTTCTCACTCTCAGTAAACTTGTGAGGTTTCTTTGTTTTTTTTCCTGCATCAGGTTTGGATGCACAAAATTCAAGCCCGTAGTCTGCACACACTGCCCCAAAGACTTGTTTAATTTCGTCAATGGTGGTTGGTATGCTATAAGCGGGCCTTGCCATAATGACAAACATAAATAATAAACATAAGAATCTGAAATTGTTATTAAAATATAATAATTTATTCATTACATTCCTGATGTTGGAAAAAATTATTAGAATTAAAATATATTAAGATTAGGCAAAAATTATATTAATTATAGGAATACCGTCGTAAATTCTGGGCAATTTCATCCACCTCCAAACGTTCCAAACGTTCCGTTTCATCTCTAAACTTTTTGATTTCTTTTTCTTTGAGAATCTCCAGAACACGTTTTTTTTGAGTAGCTACGGTCAATTCATGTCGTTTTAGTTCAACAATATCCAGTTGTTCGTTTAGTTGATCTTGCGTGAGTTCCAGTTGTCTTTCAATTCTTTCCTGAAACCGGTCTCCCATCAACAGTTGATTTATAGTCACACCTTGTGTTTTTGCATCATCTAAATCTTTATGATGGTGGTTTAAAGTTTCTTCCATAAGCTGTTTTTTGTCACGGTACTGCTGTTCAACCTTTACCTGTTCAGCAAGTGCTTTTTGATAGAGCATTTCAAGACGCTCCCGGACGTGTAAGGCGGTTTCCAGGCGAAAACGCGGCATATTTAGTTTTTGGGTTAAGCTTTTAAATCAATTGAGAGAATTATTCCTGTGTTCAAATACATACAATTTAAGGAAGGATTTTCATCCAGTCTGTAAATTGTCTTCGAACGATAGACAAATGAATTTCTTGTGGTGCAATTTCCCTGCAAAATCATCAAAGATAATTAGAATAGGGATATTAGTCAGGAGGTTTGAGGCAGGGTATGTAAATGATATAATGCAACCGCAGCAGCATTACTCACATTTAATGAGGAAACCTCATGGTTCCCTGGAATGCTTACCAGCCAGTCACAATGCTTCCGGACGAGAGGACGAATTCCACGTCCTTCGTTACCCAGCACAAGTATCAGTGGCCGGTCTCGTGAAAATTCGGTAAAGGAGTCAGGAGCTTCTCCTTCAAGTCCGGCCACCCAAAAACCTTTTGTTTTTTGTTCATTTAGAAACCTGGCCAAGTTTGTTACAGAGATAACCGGTAACCACTCTAAAACTCCTGCAGAAGCTTTGGACGCAACTGGTGTTAGCCCGGAAGAGTGATCTTGTGTAACTACCACGGCATTGACCTCAAAAAATCCACAAGTTCGAATAATTGCACCCAGATTATGGGGGTCTTCTATTTGATCAAGAACAACAAGTAATGGTTGTGTTCCAACAGGTGATTGTGAAAAATCAGGAATGCTGGTAAACGGCAAAAATCCGCATCGTAAGACCACGCCCTGATGAACGGCATCCGGACAAATTACCGCCAATTGAGAAACTGGAACTTCGCTCACAGGGAGCTTTATTTTTTCTGCAAGGATCCGGATTTCTCTCAGACGTTCGGAAGAATCTGCATCCTTTTTTATATAAAGTTGATTCAGCTGACGTTTACTGTGCCGCAAAGCTCCCAACACAGGGTGGATTCCATAAAGCAATTCAGTTCGCTCTTTGAGTTTTACACCCTTTTTCCTATTCATCTTTTGTCAAACGTTCCAGTGTAATTTTTAGCTCAGTATATTCATTGGTCACAGGAAATTCAGGATATTCTGTTATGATTTTTTTAGTTGGCCGGAAGAAAATTCCATGATCCGCCTCGTTTAGCATACTGATGTCGTTGTAAGAATCACCAACTGCAACTGTATGAAAATTGATTGCTTTCAACGCCTTCACAGCATGGCGTTTTTGATCTTTTTGACGCAGGCAATAGTCTACGATTCGCAAATCTTTATCCAATTTCAATGAATGACAAAACAAGGTTGGGTACTGAAGTTTGTGCATCAAAGGTTCTACAAATTCACGAAAAGTGTCAGATAGAATTATAACTTCATAACGTTGCCTCAACCATGTTAAAAATTCAAATGCACCATCCAACGGTTCCATTTGTTCCACTACTTTATGGATGTCCCGAAGTGTAAGATTATACTGGTCACAAATTTTTAAGCGGTAGTCCATCAATTCCTCATAATCTGCAATATCACGGGTAGTCAGTTTCAAGTCATCAATATTACATAGTCTCGCCAGGCCTTGCCATATTTCAGGAATTAAGACTCCTTCAAAATCAAGGCAAGCTACTGTCATTTTTTTGTGACTAAGCATTTGTATTTATTTTGTAAAGGTAAAATTTATAGCTATTTTACAGGATTAATTGACGTTGAAAAATGTAATTATCCTGCAGCAGAGTTTCAAATACAACGTCCGCCGTCAACTTCCATACAAGTACCTGTCACCATGTCTGCTTCATCGGAACACAAAAAAAGTGCGGCGTTTGCCATGTCCTGCGGTTGACTCAAACGTCCCCACGGTATACTGGAAACAAATTGTGCTCGTTTTTCAGGCGTGTCTTCTCCCATAAAAAGATGTAGCATTCCTGTTTCCCCTGCCACAGGATTTATGGCGTTGACACGAATTTTAAATGATGCCAGTTCAATCGCCATGGCTTTGGTTGCAGTAATCATTGCCCCTTTGGAAGTGTTGTACCAAGCCAGTCCCGGGCGTGGACGCAGACCTGCCGTTGAGGCAACATTCAAAATTATACCGTGTCTCTGCTCTTTCATCAGTGGTACTCCGTGCCTGGCAGTTAAAAATACAGATTTTACATTTACCGCAAAAATCCGATCAAACTCTTCTTCTTTGACTTCCGTCATTGGTTTGTTCCGATGAGTGGTCCCGGCGTTGTTGACCAGGATATCAAGCCGTCCCCATTGTGCAACAGTTTGTTTAATCATTGCTTCTACATCCGAATTTTTACTAACATCCGCAACAACTGCAATCGCACTGTCTCCAATTTCACCGGCAACCATTTTTGCCGCTTCCTCGTTAATATCTGCTACAACGAGCTTTGCTCCTTCTTCAGCAAAACGAGCAGCAATACCTCGTCCAAATCCGGAACCGGCTCCGGTTACAAGTGCAATTTTATTATTTAGACGCATATTTATTCTCCGTGATGAATGGCAATTGTTTTGGTTACAGAAAACCCGTAAAGTGCTTCAAAGCCTTTTTCGCGGCCGTGTCCACTTAGTTTGACTCCACCGAAAGGCAATTCGACGCCACCACCTGCACCATAGTTGTTGATAAAGACTTGTCCGGATTTGAGTTTTTTGGCCATCCGAAACTGCCGTGCTCCGTCCTGAGTCCAGACTCCGGAAACCAAACCAAAAGGGGTCCCGTTTGCCAATTCAACCGCATGCTCTTCATCTTTAAAAGGCATCACAGCTAAAACCGGCCCAAATAATTCTTCCTGTGCAACTGCATGATCTGGAGGAACATCCCGGATCAACAGTGGTTTTACATAATTCCCCCCGGAAGGAGCATCAGCAACAATTACTCCCTCTGCAGCAAAGTTTAATCCATCCGATTTTGCTTCTTCCAGATATTTTTCAAGGCGAACTTTTTGTTCCGGACTGATGAGCGGGCCGCAAGCTAAGTCACTGAATGCCGGTCCGGCTTGAAGGGCACAAAATTTTTCTGCAAGCCGTGCTGTCACATCCTCGTAAATCGAATGTTCCACCAAAACTCGACTTGCTGCAGAGCAGGTTTGTCCACAATTTTGAATGCTGGCGTTGACCAGAAAAGGCAAAGCTTTGTCCAAATCCGCATCGGCAAAAACTACTTGAGGTGATTTACCTCCCAATTCCAAAGTTACCGGTACTGCGTTTTTGGCAGCGGCTTGTTGCACCAAAGTTCCTACTTCCGGAGAACCGGTGAATGAAAAATGATTTATTCCTGAATGATTAAGCAATGCGTTTCCAGCTTCCTCTCCAAGTCCGGGAACAATGTTGAAAACTCCTGGAGGGAATCCTGCTTGAATCGCCAATTCTCCAACCATCAGAGCTGTTTGAGATGCTTCTTCACCAGGCTTGAGCACGCAGGCATTACCCATTGTCAATGCACCACCGATGGTCCGTCCAAGAATTTGCAGCGGATAATTCCAAGGAATGATATGTCCGGTAACTCCGTGCGGCTCACGGAGCGTTAGTACTGTGTAGCCTTCAAGATAGGGGATTGTTTCACCGTGAACCTTGTCTGCCGCCCCGCCGTAAAATTCGAAATAACGTGCACAGGCTTTGACATCCACACGTGCCTGACGAAGCGGTTTCCCTACATCATGTGCTTCCATTTCAGTCAGTTCGTCTTCATTCTCCAAAATCAAGCTACTCAGCTTTTGCAGCAAACGCCCCCGTTCCACCGGAATCATTTCCCCCCACTTACCTTGCATTGCGTTTTGCGCCGATTTAACTGCAAGGTCAATGTCCACTGCCGAACCCCTTGCAATTCGTCCAAGCTCGCAGCCGTCACTCGGATCTACTACAGGCAATGTTTCGCCTGAATCCGGAGTTTGCCATTTTCCTTCAATGAGAATTTTTCCTTCAAATTTATGCATTTTTTCTACTCAAATTATTTATTGTTCTTCTGCTCCATCGCTTCAAGGCGGGCAATCAAACTTGAAGTATCCCAGCGGCTCCCACCGAGTGCCTGCACTTCGGAATAAAACTGATCAACCAAGGCTGTCACCGGTAAATGTGCTTTGTTCGCACGGGCTTCCTCCAAAGCAATTCCCAAATCTTTGCGCATCCAGTCCACGGCAAAACCGTAATCGAATTTTCCTTCGTTCATGGTTTTGTAACGGTTTTCCATTTGCCAGGACTGGGCTGCACCTTTTGAAATAGTTTCAATCACTGTATCAACATCCAGGCCGACTGCTTTAGCGAAATGTATGCCCTCTGCCAAGCCCTGCACAAGTCCTGCGATACAAATTTGATTCACCATTTTAGTCAATTGTCCGTAGCCCACAGGACCCAATAGTTTAACCTTTTTTGCATAATTCTGAATCAGCGGTTCTGCTTGATCAAAACTGTCTTGATCGCCACCCACCATTACGGTCAAAACACCATTTTCTGCACCGGCCTGCCCTCCAGAAACAGGAGCATCAAGGAATGCGCATTCCTTCAGCTTGGCTGCATCAGCCAAATCACGTGCTATTTTAGCGGAAGCAGTTGTGTGATCCACAAAAACGGTTCCGGAACTCATACCTGTAAATGCACCGTCAGTCCCAATTGTTACGGAACGTAGGTCATCATCGTTGCCCACACATGCAAAAACGAAAGCTGCATCCTTTGATGCTTCCGCTGGTGTAAGTGCTAGTTTACCACCATATTCCTTGACCCACTTTTCTGCTTTAAAAGTGGTACGGTTGTAAACGGTGATTTCGTTTCCGGCCTTGGCTAGAAACCCGGCCATGGGATAGCCCATCACACCAAGTCCTATAAACGCTGTTTTTTCTGACATTTTTAGTTTGTTGGTTATTGTTTATGGTTATTTTGCATTATTAAAACACACTGTCAAATTGTTAGCACTTAGTTTAGTTTGTGTGATTTTTTTTACAAGTCTGATATACACTTCATTTTGATTTGTCAAAGAATTTCACTGTTTTATCTGGACTTTTAGTGCAAAACTTTCCTAATCTAAGCGGTTAAGATATTTGAAGAATATACAGTCAATGTAGTAATTTTATCAATCTATAAATTCTTAAGCACAAAATGGCTGAGCAGGATACGGTTGCTATAATTGTTGCCGCAGGACAAGGAATACGCATGGGATCGAAGCACAATAAATTGCTTCTTCCTTTAGGAACACGTACAATACTTGAAATTGGCCTTGAAACATTTATAAAGCATCCCAGAATCCGGAAGATATATTTGACCGTTTCCTCACAGGATCGTCAAATATTTGAAAACATGATTCCAGAAGAAATTGTTCTGGTTGAAGGAGGCAGTCGTCGCCAAGACTCTGTTCACAATGCTTTGTTGAAAATTATGCAGGATGAACAAGTTGCAGAATTGGTTTTGGTACATGACGGAGCTCGGCCGTTTTGCAGCGAAAAACTAATTGATCGAATTATAGATGCGGCAAATGAACATAATGCTGCAATTCCGGTTTTGCCCTTAGAGGACACTATTCGTAGAATTACTGAGGAAAAAACGGAGGTTCTGGATAGGCGCGCATTATTTGCCACTCAGACACCGCAAGGATTTCGAACTAAGGTGATTCTGGATGCTTCAAAACAGGCAATAGAAAATAAGTGGTTAGTTACTGACGATGCATCACTGGTGGAAAACATCGGAGATCAAGTTTCAACAGTAGAAGGAGAACCACAAAATATAAAAATAACAACCCCTGCTGATTTGGAGCGGGCAAATTGGATACTGAAATCAATGAGTAATTCCTGAAATACTAAGTTTAATTTCTATAGTCTTACATGATTTTCTTTCTTTCCATCCTATCTGAGCAATACCGTAAATTTCATCGGTTGTCTGGAATAATATTTTTAAGCCTCTTTCTGTTTCAGGTCTCATTCCCCGTAGAAATTGAAGCAGCAAAAAAGAAAAAAAGCTCAAAAGTTACAATAAATCTGCCTCAAACACTGATCCTCAAAGAATTCATCAAAATAATTTCAGAACATACAGGTACCGTTTTCGTGTATGAAGAAAAAAATATGCGCGGGCAAATGTCTATCACTGCTCCTCGTAATTTCAAAGTATCTGCAGAGGACGCTTTTTACTTCTTTGAAAAAATATTGGCCAGTCAGGGACTGGCAATGGTACGTAAAAAGGGCAGTAAGGTTGTGGAAATACTAACCTCTGCAGATGCACGTTTCTCACGCTTACCGATTTCAAAAGATGGTGGAAAGGTTAACGCCAAGGGGGGGAACTATGTCATGCGTCTTATACCAATTCGTCACGCAGACTTGAAAGGGATTCAGTCAACATTGCAGCCAATTTTTTCAAAGACAGGAGTACTGCTTGTTTACGAACCGATGAACATGTTGATTGTAATTGATGTTGAATCGAATGTGAGTCGAATTGTAGAACTAATTAATATGCTTGATATATCTGCGCCAGAAGGAGTTGAGCAAATCGTCACATTGCTGCAAATAGTTCACAATGATGTTACTGAAATACACAAAACTGTTTCTGAACTGTTTTCCAACATTGTACTCAACGGCAAACCTCCTAAATTCAAACTCTTGATTGAGGCTCGTTTGAATTCACTTTTTATTGTCGCAAATAGAGAAACAACAGCTGAAATAATTGAGTTAATTGAACAAGTTGATGTGCCGGTAGAAGGCGCTACAACAACCATTCATGAACTACAATATTCTGATGCAGCAAAACTGATTCCACTCATAACCACGGTTTTTCCAAAAACTTCATCGATTAAAATTCTACCTTTTGCACCTTTCAATGCTCTCATAATTATTGCAAATCCGGTGACAACCCAGCAAATTATTGACCTGGTAGATCAGCTTGACATTCCTAGAGGAAACCGGCAGATAAAACTACAGACATTACAATATGCTTCCGCCACAACATTAGCACCGCTGCTTTCAAAAATTTTTGCAGATAAAATAGTTGCAGGTAAAGGTGAAGGAAAAACTGCAACAGGCAGTGCCGTCAAAATAATCGCAGAACCTCGTCTGAATGCACTAATCATCATCGCAGATCGCCTAGCAACAGATCGAGTGCTGCAGCTAATTGCAAAACTTGACACAGTACAAGGAACATCCGGAGAAACTCAACTAAAATTGGTTGCACTGGAAAATACTTCTGCAAAGAGGATGGCCGTCCTACTATCAAAGATATTCTCGGACAGTGTAGTAGCCGGAAAAGGAGAGGGCAAAACCGCAAAAGCTAGTCCAGTAAAAATAATAGAGGAAGAACGCCTGAACTCATTGATCATCATTGCTGGACGGCTTGAAATTGAACAAATTTTATCCCTGATTAAAAAGTTAGACGTTTTCCAAGAAAGCGGAAAAATAAAAAGTAATTTTAAGCTTTATCATCTCAAGCATGCTGTGGCGAAAGACATGGCTGTAATACTCAAAGAAGTTACCGGAAGAATTACTGAGGTTGCCAGAAAAGATGAAAAACCAAAGCCTGAAGCACAAAATCAATCCAAAACTGTCAATTCAGGAGGGCAAACTGACATTTCTATCAGCGCCGACGAGGCCACAAATTCTCTCTTGATTTTTGCGCCTTCTGATGCCTTCACAACTTTAGACAAGATTATTATTGAACTTGATGTTCCTAGAATGCAAGTCTATGTGGAAGCACTTGTGATGGAGGTTACACTTTCAAAAAGTTTGGATTTAGGTATCAACTGGAAAGCATCCGGATTAACCAGCGGTGGAAGGGTGTTAACAGGAGGTTTCCCCGGGGGAGGTGGATTCACAGGCGATTCCGCTAGAATTACTGCAGATAGTTCCACAATCGGAGTCTTGAACGGTAACACAATCAGCATTGGAGGAGAGGAATTTTTTAGTTTCGGTGCATTCGTCAAAGCGGTTCAAAGCAACAATGATGTGAATGTCCTTGCAAATCCGCAATTAATGATCATCAATAATCCTCAAGATGGAGAAATACCTAACATTAACGTAGTTTCAGTTGTGCCTGTTTCACCAAAAACGGTAACAAGCGCGAGTAACATTACCACAAAAGAATACCAATATAAGGAAGTTGGTATCAAACTGGAAATTAGGCCGCAAATCAGTGGAGAAAACAGTATACGTCTCGATATTGCACAAGAGTCAAGTGATGTTGTAAATCCTGGTGCTGAAGCAATTACGATATTTAAAAGAACAATTAAAACCTCTGTGATTGCAGAGGATGGTGAGATTATTGTTCTGGGTGGTCTGATCAAAGAAAAGGTTGCGCGAAATCAAGATAAAATTCCTGGATTAGGAGACCTGCCCTTGATTGGTTGGCTTTTTCGCAGCAAATCGGATTTATTTGAGAAAATCAATCTGCTAATTTTTATTCGGCCAACCATTATCCGGACGAATAAAGATTTGGAAAAAGTTAATCAGCGCGCCAGTTCCCGGTATAAAAAAGCAAAAGAACTCAACAAGGTATCTGACCAAGTACTGGAAGATATGGGGATACCTGAACTTTCTGACAATTTAGATAAAGTTTCGGAATAAAATCTGCATTTTCTCCAGACATGGATGTTATGGAAACAATGGAACAAATTAAGAAAAGCGTAGAGATCCCAGCAATTTTCCCAAATCCGGAAAACCCTCTCGAAATCAAAATTCCTTTATTTGAGGGGCCGTTGGATTTGTTGCTGCATCTTATACGAAAAAAAGAAGTCTCAATTGAAGAAGTACGGCTCTCTGAATTGACTTCCTCATATTTAGAATATGTGGAAATGATGCAGACAATCAATCTCGATCTTGCAGGTGAATTCTTAGAAATTGCCACTTTATTGATTTTAATCAAGTCCAGATATTTGCTCCCCAAGTCTCCGGAAGATATTGAAGAAGTGGAAGAAGAGGATCCGGAAGAAATTCTACGGCACCGCTTATTGGAATATCAGCATTACAAGGATGCGGCGTTTGAACTAAGTTCTCTTGATATACTGGGACGGGATGTATTTCAGCGTCCGGAAAATGTGGAGTTAGTTGCAGACAATGAGGAAACTGTACCGGAATACGAAGATATCTCAGTTTCTGCACTGATGGAAGCTTTCGGGCGGGTAATGAAGCGTCTTCCTAAAATAACCAGACATTTAATTGAAACAGAAAATGTGCGAATTGAGGATCGCATTGACGAACTTATTTCTCTTTTTGGGAAACGGAAGCATTGCCTGTTTGAAGAACTGTTTGAAGATAACAAACCTCTGTCGTGGTTTATAATTACTTTCATGGCAATGTTGGAAATGGTACGACTGCATCTAATCACTATAGTTCAGGTTGATCAGCTTGGTGCAATTCACTGTACTGTTCATGATGATTTTGATCAAAATATCAGTCGCTGGTACCATTTGCAAAATATTAATGTAAAAGAGGAAACAGTTCTGCTGAAAGCAAGCTGATTTTTTCATGGCAAGATTTATTACAGAGAGAAATTATGATGGGTGGAAGTTCAGTTTAATCAACTTAAGCTTATGCAATGAAGGCCCTGCATTTCAAAGCCAACTGAAAATAAAAAAAATGTATGAAATTTGAGATTTTCCAAAATTATTACGCAAAATGGTTTCCTGTTTCAAGACATTTCCCAGCAAAAACAGATCAATAGAAAATGATAAACCTAAATAACCTGGTATAAAATGTTCCAGATTTTACTGTTGAAACTGATTTCTTCCGGGATAATTGTTCTATTTTTACCGACTTTGTTGTCTGCAAATCAGTCTCCTGATCTAAAAATCATTGCAATTGTCCTTTCTAAAACCTGTCCATTACCTGATGGCCCGGATATGACAATTGACTCTCCAGATTCCATTATTAAATCTGTAAACAATCCAGACTGCCCAAAACATGGTGATATACAGTTGGTTCAAACTGCAATTGCCAATCATGCTAAGTTTAAAATTAAAGTAGGCGTAGAAATAAAAGTTCGAGTTAACAATCAGGAATTGAAAAAAAAAGGGCTTCGCAAAGTTTATACGATTCAGCCTCGTGACACAACACGGGTACTGCATGATATTGATTTGGGCGATCCCGGCAGTTATCAAATCTCGGTTAGAGTTTGGGATGCTAAATTCAAACGGATATTAATAAATACTACTGCAGGAGATGAGAGATATTTTTTTGTAGCATCTCATCAGGATGTTGAAGTTGCCAAAACCCAATTAGCTTCAGGTGTGAGAGTCTCCGGGAAAAACGTCATCTCTCCTTTGAGATTTGATCCCCCTGATTTACGCTGGGAATCTGTACAGGTTCTTCCAAAGCACGCTCTTCGTGGTGAGAAGCTTAAATTGCGTTTGAACTTAATGAATGCAGGTGGGGATATTGTCAGGGATATTTTAACTAAGGTTCAATATTATAATGTCAAACAACCAATGCGAAAGTCTGTAATAGCTATGCCAAGTGTACACGTGATGGCACCGGGAGAAATCACAACTTTTGACTTGGAATACATCCTTCCGGATGACCAATTGTTGGGCAAATATCAAATTATTGCTACTGTTGATCCAGATAACGAAATTGAAGAACTGAAGGAAAAAAATAATGCCGCAAAATCCAACGTAATCAAACTCAGTGATATTAAGCTCCTTTTACCTACTGACAAATTTACTTTTGAAGAAAATGGGCTTTTCCTTTTTCAGTGGGACAGTCTGGCTTTCAGTGAATTCAAAATTCAAGTTGGTGTTGATGAAAAATTTGAAGACTCAGGATTATATTTTGATCTACCGCAGGGAAACCGCTGGATTGCTGACAAGGAACTGGTTCCGCTTGCAGGAGAACTTCCGGGAATGGCGATGGGATTGATGAGAGTAAAAGAGAAAAATCAGCTTTATTGGCGTGTGATTGGTCGTCAAGCCAGTGGAAGACAGGCATTTTCGGGAATTAACAGGTTCAGTATCACACCGGTTAGTTCCGATTCTTCCTGATTTTCATATACTATATTCACAACACACAAGTCTTAGGCTTATGTTATTAAAGTTATTTCTCGCCTTTACTATCATTCCCATTTTTGAAATTTACCTGCTGATAAAAATTGGTACTGTATTTGGTGCACTAACTTCAATTGCCCTTGTCATTTTTACCGGTTTTTTAGGAGCATATTTAGCTCGAATACAGGGATTACAAACTTTGTTTCGTATCCAGGAAAGTCTTCGTGAAGGAAGGATGCCCTCTGGAGAACTACTTGATGCTTTGTTAATTGGTGTAGCAGGACTTGTGTTACTGACTCCAGGTTTTTTAACAGACACAATAGGATTTATCCTGCTCGTTCCAAGCAGCAGAAATGGAATCAAATCCTGGCTGCGACGCCAGATTGAAGCCCGATATTCCCGCACTCGACCGGAAGACGTCATTATAGAACAGTAGTGTATCAAGAGAATTTCCTGGTCATTCCTTAAATACTTTCCGTAACAACTACAACTTCTAAGGCTGAAAATATTGCCCATTAGGTTAGGATCTGATAACCTGTCACCAGGAGGTTTAAATATATAATTCTCCACATTTTAGCTAAAAAGAGGCAGCATGGCGAATACAGCAAGACTTGAAGTCAATGAAATATCTATTGATCTCCCACTGGTTATTGGGAGTGAAAGTGAAATTGGCATTGATATTAGTAAATTACGTTCTCAAACAAAAGCAATAACTCTTGATCCAGGCTTTGTTAATACAGGATCTTGTGAAAGCAGTATTACATACTTGGATGGTGAGAAGGGTATTTTGCGTTATCGTGGTTATCCAATTGAACAACTTGCAGAAAAATCAAATTTCCTTGAAGTCAGTTATTTATTGATTTATGGCGAATTGCCTACAAATCAGCAGTTGAATGACTTTGAATACAATGTTAAACAGCATACTTTGCTCCACGAAGATGTCAGGCACATTTATCAGGCCTTTCCCAAGGACGCTCACCCGATGGCAATTCTTTCAAGCATCGTCTGTGCACTTTCAACATTCTATCCTGATTTCAGTGCTACCGACAGTGATGCAGTAGATTTGGCGATTTGGCGTCTGATGGGCAAACTCCCCACCATCGCAGCCTGGTCATACAAAAAAAATATTGGCCAGCCTTTTGTTTATCCAATTAACGAATTCACTTATACTAAAAACTTTCTGAATATGTTATTTGGTGTACCTACCACGAATTATGAAGTTCCAGAGGAATTCGTGAAAGCCCTTAATGTACTTTTCATTTTACATGCAGATCATGAACAGAATTGTTCAACCTCCACAGTTAGATTGGTGGGCAGCAGTGAAGCAAATTTGTTTGCCTCAATTTCAACTGGTATTGCCGCACTTTGGGGTCCGTTGCATGGAGGGGCAAATCAAGCAGTTTTGGAAATGTTGAAACAAATTCATAATGACGGAGGTGATGTCCAAAAATTTGTAAAACTTGCCAAAGACAAAGGTTCAGGTTTTCGCTTGATGGGATTTGGGCATCGTGTATATAAAAATTTTGATCCAAGAGCCACTATCCTGAAAGGTTACTGCGATAAAATATTAGATCTGCTTGGAACTCCGGATCCTTTGTTGGATATTGCAAAGCAACTTGAGGAAGCAGCATTGACTGATGAATATTTTATTGAACGTAATCTTTATCCAAATGTGGACTTTTACAGCGGAATCATCTATAAAGCCCTTGGCTTTCCAACAGACATGTTTACAGTCCTTTTTTCTCTGGGACGTTTGCCAGGCTGGATTGCACATTGGCTGGAAATGCGGAATGGAATCTCAAAAATTGGACGACCACGACAGATTTATACAGGAGAAACTGAGCGAAATTATGAATCTCTCAGTCAACGTAACTGATTTCTACCTACCTCAATAGAAGCTTCCTATGCCAAATTTGTCAATGCGGGAACAACTTCTGATATCCTCCGTCTTTCTGATTATATTTGTACTTGCGGGAATGTGGGGGATACAGCAGCTTAACCGTGAGGAAAAAATGCTGCTTCAACAACTAGGCAAGCTGGAGCAGCAAATAAAACAAGTGCGCTTCCTATCCATGGAATTAAATGATTTACAGCGCTCTGCCACTGCGCCTGTGATGCCGCAGGCTCTCAGCTCTTTTGTGGAAAAGATTGCACGATCCATTGAAATTCAGGACAATTTGCAACTCAATGTACTAACAAATGTTCAAAAGGGAGTTGAGGGTGTCAAAGTAGGTTTAGACAGACTTAAACTTGATTATCTAATGTCTATGCTTTATCAACTTGAAAATCACCGTCCTGTACTACGGACTTCTCATCTCAGTATCAGCATCAGCCCCGGTAACCGTCAGGTACGAGCCTCGTTTCAGGTACACAAGCAACTGGGAGGATGACTATCAATGCGAATCATAAAACATATTTCGTTTTTGTTAGTGGGAATGGCAGTGATTTTGATTCTTGCTTTTTGGGGTTTTAAACAAAATTTTCCCGGCAAATCAATTGCAGATGCAGTTCGCTTTCGTTTAACCACACAAACAGGAATTCCATTTCAAATTCAGGATATTGAGTTGGGATGGAGCAAAATAAGTACCCCTGAGATTGTTCTGCGTACTCCAAAATGGTTGGCTGGAATTCCGGATATTCGCCTGTTAATTCTTGAAAATGTAGAGGTTCCTTTTTTCTCCATCATCACATCAGGAAAAGCTAAAGTACATGGGCAGGTTCATGAGGGCTCCTTCCGGATTTCCACTGAATTGCTGACACAGAAAATACTCGATCTCTCCATTGATTCAGTACAGATCGAACGTGTTCCTTTATTTTCTTTAGTTCCATATACATTTATTTCAGGTTTACTTTCACTTTCAGCGCATATCGAAAACATTAATGCACTGCAGCAACAAAAAGCAAAGTTTCCCGAAGGAACTATTAAAGGAAATTTGAAAAATGCAAGAATTCGGATTTCTGGTGGTACAGCACTTCTGGATATTCAATTACCAGAATTAGTTCTGTCAGAAATTCAGTTTGAGGTTCAGCTCGGACGGTCAATTCACATTAAGAAGATTTATTTACAAGGATCATTAGAAGGAATTATAGAGGGTACAATTCAACTAAATGAGAAACACCCGCAAATGTCACTGATAGATTTGAATATCCAAGTCACACCTTCGCCAGCACTCAAAAAAGGAATCAGCAGTTTTAGCACAATGCTGAGTACATTTCAGTGTGGCGAAACTATCAAAATCAACCTGAAAGGTGCGCTTAATCGTTTCAACTTTCCAACAAGAATGAAATGTTAGTTTAAAATAACTTACCAGTTTTCACAAATAAGACTAAATCTGGGACTATTAATTTGATTAAAATAACTGGAAAGGTTCAATTAAGAACAAACTAAACATCTTCAACAGAGTTCAATATTTCACCCAGTTCTTCTAAAGGACACATTAGTAGAATGAATAGCACTATATTGAAAGCTTAAAAACACACAATTACACTCTACTGATTATTTCTGACTGATAACTTTAGTAAACTGTTTTAAGAGAGAAGAAATATTGAGGTAAGATATTTACGATAAATACAAATTAGAGGAAAATATTTTCAGTCCCAAAAAACGATCTAACACAACAAAGCCTTCCAACGAGGAGGAAACTAGAAAAAATCTAAATGGATAATTTAAGTAATTTGTGGATTAGTAAAAAATACAAAGGTAAGTCCCAGACTTACGAATCAGCAAATCCAGGATTTTATTCTTGAAACATTGCTTGAGGCAACATTGCTAAACAGAGGGCTTAATCTATAATGAAATCAACTCGAAGGTTGAAGGAGACACCTGTCAAATATTTATCATTTGGCGTCAAGTTATAGGCGAAAGAATAATTGAAGTCAGTCTGTTCTCCAATTTTATAATTAAATCCAAACCAGGGTTCTACGATTGCTCCTCCACTTTGTACTGTGTTTGTTGCTGTACTATCATACATTTTTGCACCACCACCACCAGCTGTTAAGCCCCATTCAACATAAATATCGTCGAAAATGGTAAAATCATAACCGGCTATCAATCCACCATAAGTGTACGTTCCTACACTATCTACAGCACCTAGCTGTCCTGCGAATCCAGTACCTCCGATAAAAAACTTTTCGGTGTTATAGACAACGAAGCGCCACCCATAAAACAAACTGGGGCCAGCCGCTGTAGTTAAATACTTTAAAGCAACACCTGTTTTGGATTTCTTAAAGTATGAACTGGCGTATATATACTCTCCTGACAAATTTGTCTTTGAAGTTTCATCTGTCGGTGCGACCTCCTGACTATCAGTTTGAGCTAATACCTGGACAGAAAAAAAGATAGATATGAGTAATATTATGAGATTTTTCATGTACAATTCCTTCTTCTGCTCTTAATTAATTTGAAAATCTTTTACCAACCTAGCCTGAAAGTTTATTGTTTGCTATAGAGAATTGCAAGCTTTTTATTCCAAAAAAACCGTATGATATACTTTTTTTAAGTTAAAATACACTATAAAAAAGTATTTATCCACAAAAAAATTATTTCAGCTTCAAATACATCTAATATTTTATGCAAACCTACTGTATATTAAACAATTGCAAGTGTGAAGCCTAATTTATTATTATTTTAATAATTCTACAGTGTGGCTGGTATATATTAGGACTCTTCACGTAGTTGTTCGATGCGTAACCTTATTTGACTGTTATCCGGCTCAAGTCTCAACGACTCCTCCCACGCAGTCTCTGCTAACTGAAATTCTCCAAGCTGATAATAGACAATTCCAAGGTTCCACCAGGCCACAGAATATATAGGATATTTTTTAGTGAGACTTTCCAGGAAACTGCGGGCTTCATGGCGTTTCCCAAGTTTTATAAGCACAGCTCCAAGCCTCAACAGTGCTTTATGATGTTCAGGTTTCAGGTGAAGTACTTGTCGGTATAATGTTTCGGCTTTTTCCAGATGTTTTAGTTTTTCATGTGCATAACCCAGATAAAGGTTGATTTCAGGATGTTTGGGGAATTTCTTTCGAAGTTTAGCAAGTAGTAAAAGCGCACTTTGCGGATCCTGTTGAACCAGGCGTAATTTTGCCAGATGCAGATAAGGTCCTGGTTGTAATGGCTGCAGTGCAGCAGCATCTTCAAAAGACTGAAGTGCTTCTTTCCAGCGGCGGGCATTGTAATCCTGCTGACCGGAATGCATCAGCTGTTCGAAACTTTGTGTTTTTTCGGAAAGTGCAGGAATAATCCATGGTTCTAAATCCTTGATCAGCACATGGTAAGGCTGCCAGCCATCAGTACTTGGTTCGATAACAAACGGATAAAGTTTTAGCCCACGCTTGACGTAAACATCACCTGCCTGAGGGGTTTTACCGATAGTAAGTCCATAGAGGATGAAAGACATACCATCGCGGGGATTTAACTGATTGGCTATATTTGCCTGTTGTTTAGCAAACAAGGGTTCTCTTCGAAGGTAGTGCACGAGCGAGAGTAAAGTGTGATGCTCGCTATTATCAGGGTGCTGTTTCATGGCTGCCAAAATTTCTGTTTCTGCGGAATTTAGAGCAGGGACAAGAGCTGGTTCTAAAACTCTGCTTTCGATAATGAGCATGACAGCTCTGTAAAATTGAATCGATGATGCCAGAGAAGGATAACTAATTAGCAATGCCTCCAACTCATCTTTATGTGATTCCCATGCAGAAGTATTAGGGACAGGTACTTGTTTAAGTCTCCACTGATAAAAATGCTTAAGACCGTCCCAATCGTAGGTTTTTGGGGAATGAGTCAGATTACTGAAAAATTGGTCCCCCTCACCAAGGCTTTGCAAGAGTGAAACTATTAGTTTGTCAGGAGTGTTCCAGGTATGAGTGTTTTGTATTTTCAGAGTTGATTTACTTTCTCCGAAAATACTGATGCTCAATGTAACAGAAAGTTGATTAAGGACTTTTTGTAAAGATATTTGAATTAGTCTGTTCGGTTTTATTTGGGAAATTTCCGAGTTTTGTAATGATATATTACTTGAGGAAAGCTGTCCTAAGTCATGAAGGCGCTGATTCCAGCGGCGCATGATATCCGGAGTTATCACAGAGAATCGATTGGCCAGTTGCAGCTGCATGGAAAGTTCTTCCTGAACAAACAGCCCCAACCAATTCAATCCTTTTGAAGGGTATTTAACATCAACTGAAAGTAATCCAACTGATTGACGTGCCTGGAGAAACTGAGGAAACACCAGGTTTACAAAGAACAGGCTTGTAAACAGCAAGAGGAGAAGTTTTCTAAGAAACTTATTTTTTATTTCCTTCGCAATTAAAAATAAATGCAAACGATTAGTGCAAAAAATTATGATAGATTTGAAACACGTCGTTAGCATCATGCGTAGTGTTGTGAGGACCCCGGGGCTTCAGTGTATGAATCTGTACTGGTACCAAAAGTGGACCCTTCAATTTCATCTCCTTCAAATTCTTCCGGATCCTCTTCAGAATCCTCAGTCTCCACAGCAAGCACTTCCTCTGCTTCCTCTGCTTCCTCTGCCTCCTCAGCAACCACTTCCTCTGTCTCTTCGTCTTTTTGAATTGACGTAACAACCTTTGCATCAACTTCAACAGCTTCCATATCTTCCAGCTGTTCAAATTTTTCAATTAAGGATGATAGCCTTTGCTCCCAATCTTCATATCGATTTTCCAACTCATCATTCTTTTCTTTTAAATCCGTAATTTCCATTCGTGAAAATTCGATGGTTTCAATCGCTTCATTAATTTTTACTTCAAGCTGTTTCAGTAAATCGTTTGACATGTTTAATTTCCTTAAAAAATGGTTGTAGCAACTTCCTCACGGAATTCGTTAACCGGATCCCCGGCAAAACTTTCAGCACAACTCTGATGCAAGAGCTGTACATTTTAGCTTATACTTGAATGAAAAAGGTAATCAACAATAATAACAATTGATTGCTTGTAATTCCTGAAATAAAGGTTTAACAAAAAATATATGCAACTGTGAGTTGCCTACTTTAGGCCTGATTTTCAGACTAATCGTTGATTGATGAAAACTGAGGACTTACAATTGGGCAATAACAAATCAGCTGAAACGGAGATAGAAGCCCGTTTAGATAATATTGTTCAGGTACTGTTTATTAATTTTTCAATTATTATTAGGCGAGTTCTTTGGTGAGACTATTTTTTTCTTTCTGATTTTCTTATGAGCAGGAACGGGCAATCTTTCAAGAATACGAGAGTAGATTTGCTCCATACTCAATTCAGCCGACCTTAGTTGTTCATCCGGGTTCCCTTGTGCTATGAAGCGATCAGGAACACCAAGCTGCAGAGTAGGCACACAAATACCATTTACACTAAGAGTTTCAAGCACACCACTGCCGAAACCTCCGTGGATTGTATTTTCTTCAAGGCTTACCAGTAATTGTACTTCTTTACCAAGCCTAACAATTACATCTTCATCCAGCGGTTTGACAAATCTTGCGTTTACAACAGCAACAGAGTAACCATCCTTTTCAAGAAGATCTGCTGTCTTCTCTACAATATCGACCATTGAACCTATCGCAAACAGCGCAATATCTTTCCCTTTTCGTAAAATTTGTGCTTTGCCAAATTCAATTTGAGAACAATCATTTTCGTCAGGATTAGCAGTATTTCCTCTTGGGTAGCGTATTGCCGAGGGACCGCTTTCATTATTATAGGCAAGTTCCATCATGCCGCGCAATTCCTGCCCATCCCGGGGGACCATTATTGTCATGTTTGGAATCATTCGCAGGTAAGTCAAGTCATACAATCCGTGATGGGTCGGGCCATCAGCTCCAACAAATCCTGCTCTGTCGAGCATGAAGCGTACCGGTAATTTTTGAATTGCTACGTCGTGTATAATGTGATCAAGTGCACGCTGCAAAAATGTTGAATAAATGGCAACAAATGGTTTACTACCTGTGGTTGCAAGTCCTGCTGAGCACGTCACAGCATGACCTTCAGCGATACCAACATCAAGCACACGTTCCGGATATTTTGGTTTCAGTTTAACGATACCCGTTCCACTCAGCATGGCGGCAGTCACAACCACGACTTGTTCATCTCTTGCCATCAATTCTTCTAGTTTGTTTCCAAAAACCTGAGAAAAACTAATTACATTTCCGGATGATTTTTTCTTTACAAATTTACCATCCTCTGGTTCGAATGGGGTAACACCATGATACTTATAGGCATCTTCTTCAGCAAAAGCATAGCCTTTACCTTTTTGTGTAATGGAGTGAATAACAATGGGACCGTCTAAATCCTTAACATGATTTATTAAATCCAGCAGTTCTGAAAGATCATGACCATCGACTGTACCAAAATATCGCCAACCCAATTGTTCAAAGAACATACTTGGCGGAGAAAAAAAGCTCTTTGCAGAATCGTGTAATTTCTGTAAAGTAGTTTTCAGACCCAGTCGTTCAGAAAAAGGTGCCTTCTCTGCGAATTCCAGAGTTTCTTCACGGAATCTATTGTAAAACCTGGAAGAGGCAAAGCGAGTCAATAATTTTGAAATTGCACCAACATTTGGATCTATACTGACGCTGTTATCATTGTAAATAACCAGCATGTTTTTATCGAGAGCCCCATTGTGATTAAGTGCTTCAAAAGCTAAACCTCCGGTCATTGCTCCATCTCCAATAACAGCAATGACACGATGTTTTTTTTGTTGAAGATCACGTCCAATGGCCATTCCAAGTGCTGCTGAAATTGAAGTTGAGGCATGTCCTGCTCCAAAATGGTCGAAACTACTTTCGTCACGTGAGAGAAATTTTTTGATGCCACCGGCTTTACCAAGCGAATCAAATTTTTCATTGCGGCCGGTCAGAATTTTATAGGCGTAGGCCTGGTGTCCTACGTCCCAGACAATTCGGTCAATGTTGAAATTAAAATTTTTCAGCAATGCTACTGTGATTTCAACAGTACCAAGGGAAGAAGCAAGATGGCCTCCACGTTGGCTGGTGACTTCGATGATACGTTGACGGCATTCTTCGGCCAACTGAGTTAATTCTTTCAAATTTAAGTTTTGTATCTCTGTAGGTTGTGAGATACTTTCCAATAACGATTTCATTCTTGAATCTTAAATACTTAGTTTCAATGGGTAAAAATATAAATATCTTCAGATCTTCAGTTTTATTTTCCAATTGGTTAAGATCACTGATGTATCTTGTCTGTCAATACAAAAAGATAATCATATTGTACAGTATATCTTGGGGGGATTCTTATGTCCACTAATACACTGGAACAATTAAAACTAGCCAAATCCGCTCTTGAGGCTGAGAGAAAAACTGTATCTCATGTTCAGGAAGCTGTAAAGGCAACAAAAGATATTACTCAATTTGTTAAAATTGCACTGAGTAAAGAAAATCGCTGGATTTTTCAGGCCGGTGAAAAGGATAGTATAGTTTCAATTCTGGGGGAGATCAACCGAACCAACAAGGAACTGTATAATAAATGCCGCACTCCGGAGCTTTTTAATAGAGATGCAACTCGTTATTTAAAAATGAAAAATCATATAATCCGCAAGTCTGAGTGCATCCATTTTAGTCTGGATCAAGGATTTTATGCCACGGCACCACTTGGATTTTCTGCCGGAAAAGCAATTGAATTATCTCTGAAACAAATCCGGAAAATACGTGACGGTCACCAGCAAGGAAAATGGATACGATTGCCAATTGATGTAAATGTAGATGATTCTGCAAAAACTGAAGTTGAAAAAATATACGCAGAGAGCGCCCCACTTGCAGAAAAATTACTCAAAAATGAAAATATTGGTAACTTTGATCCACCAATGACCATAGAAGAAGTTCAATCTGTTTATAAGTTTTTCCATAATGTCCACCAAATCCAGGAATTGGAGCAGCAAGCACTGACGGATGCTCTTTCAAAAAAAACGCCTGCGGAACAGTCTACTCCAAATGAAATTCTGGACAGACTTTCCAGTTTTGAAAGAAAGCTTAAAAATGTAAGAGTTCCGACCTCAAAAAATATTCCGGACTGGGGTATTCATCTGTACGAAACGTCACTTACGGATATGACCATCCGGATGCATCTGCTACGTATCCCTTTTGAACCATTGGGATTTCTTAATAGACATTTAAAAATACTTGAAGAGCAAAAAGGCAGTGATGGTATTGAGAAAAGCATCTCGAGCTTCCATGATAATGCTTTACAGGAACTGGAGCAACTGCAACTTTTTAGTGAGTCTTTTGCAGGTGTTGACGAAACTTTACAGGAAGTGACAGGAATTCTGCAAAACCTTTCAATCTGCTTTGGAAAAATTTATCACAATGCATCTTCACAAACTATCACCAATTCTTTCCTGATCAAAGTCCTTGAACTGATCAAAGGTATGCTGGAAAAAGGTGGTCGCGTTGCTGACTCAAAGAGCGATACATTAATTAAATTACATCAAAGTGTCAATGATGTTGACTTGTTTGATGACCCAATTACAGAAGGAATGATTCATTCGCTGGACTTACTTGAACAAGGCAAAGAAGCGATGGGGCAGTATTGTGACAAACTTAAAACCTTTTTGGAAACACTTTCAAACGCCTCTGACTGGGACTCCAGGCAGACTTATAAATTCTTGAAGAACGCCTATGATGAAAATGCGAGTTTAACCTCAGCATCTATGTTTTTTGGAAGTATAACTAAAACATGTGTTTTGTTGAAAAGTTCCATCAAGGAAGTCGAATCAATGTGGCTGGAACTGGCTAAGTTGCGAGAACAAAAACTTGAGTCAGGTGCCTTATACGAGCAAACAATATCACTATTAGGAAAGGACACGGGATTTTCTGAAAATAGTTTGCGGCAAAGAGCGGATCAAGTGGAGGAGTTGAATTGGATACTGGATGAAATGCTAGGACTGGGGGTACAGGAGGAGCAGCGTTTTGTCGATGAACTTCATTCAGAGTTAAGACCAGTCGGTTACAGGATTAAAGCTCATAGAATAAAAGAATCTGCAAGAAAACTAGAGTTGACAAGCACAATAGAAAAATCAGAGCAAGATCCCATTGTGGCAAAAACCAAGGTTAGAAAAACAAAAAAATCTGATAAATCCAGTGAACCTTCTAGTGGCAATAAAAAACAAGTTTACGATCCTTTCCTGCCATTTCAAATGGTTGTCCTGAAAAAAGCCTGCAAAGAAATGACATCATCCGAGGGTAAAATGATGTATCAGGTGTTGACAAACACGCATATATTTTTCACCCTTTTGAACAAAATGGAAAGTTCATTTAAACAAGGTGAAGGACTTGAAAATGAACTGGAACAGGATTTAGCTAGAAGCAAAACAACACAGGAATTTTTGAAGAATTTTGCAAGATTGAAATTTTTACCAAATGGTTATTATAAGGGAAACAATACCCCCTATGATTACAATGAAGAAAAGAGGCAATTTGTGGTCCCTGAGGGGATAAAAAAAGAGCTTAAAATTACCAATAGTTCTACCAGTACACCCATGGACATTTTCAGTCGGCTGATGCGAGTGTTGTTGGGTTTAGATGATTCTAATACGCTTGCTGCCACAATGCCCCCGCAAACTTTATCCATTATGGAGGACGATTTTATGCTTAAAAGAATAGATCGAAAAGCGGTTGAGGAAGGATTGCAATCGACGTGAATTCCAATAAAGTAATGATCCCACTGCATTTATAGGCAGTCAGTACGTATCACATGCAGTAGAAGCAAATCTCCCCTTGAGCATAGATCTGACAATCTGGCTGATTGCTCCGCTCGCTAACGTAGTTATATGCAGGATTCTGGGTTTGTGGATTGCCGGACAGAGACTGCAGGGGACACCATGGGGGAAAATCCGCTCTTGATTAATGCTTAACATCCCGCAATAGTGGGCATCATTTCAGTTGGCTGTCCTTATTCCCACTTCGATTGTAATAACTGATCGCGGTCTGCTTTTTTTCTAATTCCTCCTGACATTGAATGCATAGTCGTACACCCGGTACTGCTTTCCGCCGGGCAGCCGGAATTTCAATTTCGCATTCCTCACATTTGATAAAACTTTCCCCTTCTGGTAAGCGACTTCGTGCTAATTGAACAGCATCTTCAACTGTAGCCTCAATTTGCTCCTGTACCGCCCCTTCACGGGCCCATCCTACAGCCATTTTGACCTAAAATAATAATCCCGAAAATATGTTAATTCACCAAGAATTAAGTTTTGTTTATCAGTTAATAATTTTTCAACAATTGATGAAAAATATGTACGACTCAATTGGTTCCTTCTGTTTTAATGATAATTAAATATTATAAACATGCATAATTGTTCTACGAATATTTTTTCTGATCAATACACAAAATAATCAGAGGGTACTAGACAGTTTATCAAATACAATATCAATCAATCAGCGTATTATCACACAAACTCAATGTTAACACAAAATTCCAAGAAAACTTTGCCTGCGTTATTTGCAATACTTCTTTAATGCGAAAAGGACGTATAGTGATTATTAAATAGGGTCAGAGTATAATTATATATATAAATAATTCAGTCAAATGTTTAGTTAAATTAATAGTAATAACAACTACTCTACGGAAAGGGGTTGAGTGTCGAATCTGACTCAGATAGAATATCCTGCACGAAGAGAAATCAATCAAGTTTGAAAAAGATTTAAATGCCGGAACTACCTGAAGTCGAAACTGTCGTTCGAGAATTACGTGAAGAAATATGTGGAGACATTATTTCATCAGTTGAAATATTCCGTAGTAATCCAATTGTGCAGGGAGACCTGGATATGTTCCAGGAACAATTGTGCGGAAGAAAATTTATGGATGTTAGGCGTCGGGCCAAATACCTGATTTTTGATTTAGAACCAAAAAGATATTTAGTTGCTCATTTACGAATGACTGGGAAATTCATAGTCAGTGAGCCTCTACTGGAACCGACAAAATATAATCGTGTCTGGTTTAACTTAGAAAGTGGACGGCAGATGATATTTGATGATATTCGCTGCTTTGGAACTCTGGAAGTATATGATGATTTAGCTGACTCAAAGTCCTTGCAAAAACTTGGGATTGAACCTCTTTCGAAAGCTATGACTCTAGGTTATTTCATAAAAAATCTTGGATCCTCCAAGCGAGAAATTAAATCAGTAATGCTGGATCAAAAAATAATTGCTGGACTGGGTAACATTTATGTTTCAGAAATATTGTTCCGCTCCAGGATAAATCCTCAGCGAAGTACAGGCAGCATTAATAAAAAAGAATGGTCGTTGATTATAAAATACACAAAATATATTCTGCAAGAAGCGATAAAGAATAATGGTACAACTATTTCTGATTTCCGCAGAGTTGATGATAAAACTGGGGCATTTCAACAATTTCTGCAGGTTTATGATAAAAAGGGAATGCCCTGCACAGAATGTGGAACACCTATTCAACGAATAGTGCAGCAGCAAAGGAGCACTTTTTTTTGTCCAGAATGCCAACGGTGACAAAATATTTTATATGATGCTATTCTTAAAAATATTTATTCTAATTTTGTTGCTCTGTTCGAGTTCAGTGACTTTGTGGGGCCAGCAGCAAAATATAATTCTTACTGGTAGTCAAAATACTGGATCATATATTTTTGCTAATGAACTGGCGCGTATTTGGAGTACATCTAAAACCAGTCGCAAAATAGAATTCGTGATACATCCTGAAATTTCGCCCGAGAGTCGTCTGACACAATTAGAGAATAACAGGGTTACACTGGCGATTATTGATGCTGCAGTCGCACACAAAGAATTAAAAAAACACCCAGGTTTGCGTGTTCTTACCGTTCTTTGGCAGAACTGGTTGTATGTCATGGGAACAGTTCCCGGACCTCTACTCTCACTTGAAAGCACCCAAACTTTGCTTGTACATGATAATTCGTTTTATTTCGCGAAAGTCTGGAAGAATTTAGCACCGCAAACAAAAATTAACTGGTTCAATACTGAGAGCATTCCAAATTTTTCAGAAGGTTTTTCTGAAGAAGTGCTTGCTTTCACCGGTCCTGCTCCATTGAAAGATGTCAACGACTGGCTGGAACAGTTTCCGGGAATACGGCTTTTATCATTAAATCAGCAGTTGATTCAAGCTTTGCGGTTAAAATTCTCCTGGTTGATTACACAAAAACTTCCAGCCAATAAATATCATTATCAAATAGAAGAATTGGAGGGAGTGGCTTGGTATCCTGTTTTGGTGGTACGCAGGGATTTTTCTCAAAAACACGCAAAAATATTGCTGAACCTGATTTTTTCACAAAGCAAAGCTCTTAACCCGAATGTACTTTTTCAAAGTTTACTCCCTACAAACAACATAGCTTTTAAAAAGATTTACGCTTATCATGCTGCAGCAAAAAAAATGTTACGCTTTAAATGAAAATGCAGTTTGAACATATTTCAGTTTTAACACAAGAAGTGGTTGATTTTGCCCCGGAATCAACACAAACAATTCTGGATTGTACTCTTGGCGGAGGGGGACACAGCAGGTGCTTGTTGGAAAATTTTCCGGACGCAAAGCTGTACGGAATTGATAGAGATGCGCTTGCTGTAAAAGCTGCAGCGGAAAGATTGAAGACATACGAAAAGCAAACCAAACTGGGTCAGGCCAGCTTTTCTGAACTTCCTGAATTTTTTGCCGAGTGTGGTGAGCCTGTTTTTGATTATATTTTGGCTGATATCGGCCTGTCAAGTGAGCAGCTGGCACGTGCTGAGAGGGGATTTTCTTTTTTGCGGGAAGGACCTCTTGACATGCGAATGGATCCGGATCGTCAGCAGATCACTGCTGCACATTTGGTCAATAATTCCAGTGAACAAGAATTGCTCAAGATTTTGCGAAATTTTGGTGAAGAACGTTTTGCTAGGAAAATTGTGGGCAAGATACTGGAATTCAGAGAAAAAAATCCATTGAAAACAACAAAGGAGCTTGCCCAACTTGTTAGCAGTGTCATCCCAAGGCGGTTGCAAAAACAGGGGTTAAATCCTGCAACTTTGACTTTTCAGGCCCTTAGAATTGCTGTTAACGACGAACTGCAAGAACTTGAAGTTTTGTTGAAGCAGATTCCATCACTATTAAAAAAGGACGGTCGTGTGGCCTTAATCTCATTTCATTCTCTGGAGGACCGCATTGTCAAACACCAGTTCAGGAAATGGGAAAATCCCTGCGTTTGTCCAACCGATCTGCCATACTGCATTTGCGGTGAAAAACCACGGGGACAAGTCCTGACCAGAAGGCCGGTAAATGCTACTAAAAAAGAGGTTGCCGATAATCCCAGAAGCCGGAGTGCCCACTTGCGAGTATTTGCAGTTGAAAAAACAGTCCTATGATTGAAATTCGCTGTGATGAAAAATGGGAAAACTTGATTAACAAATCCGAACTTCAAAATATACTTATAATTTTTCTAAAATATTTGTATGCAGGAGAACGTGGAATTTCTTTATATATCACAAATGATTCAGTAATTCAAAAACTGAACAAAGAATTCCGTGGAAAAGATTGTCCCACAGATATTTTGTCATGGGCTTATGATGAAGATGATCCGGGAATGTTTGAAGCCCAAATGAGTGAGGCTGAATTGGAAAACTCAGAAAGTACAGGGGTTTTCGGGGAACTGGTCCTTTCTGGAGAACGTGTCAGTCAGCAGGCTACTGAAAATGGATGGGATTTTGAGACGGAACTTATTCGCTTGCTGGCACATGGCTGTGCTCATCTGGCAGGATGGAATCACGAACAATCTTCGGAGGAAGCAAGTGAAATGCTGGAAATGGAAACTGAGTTATTGAAAAAAGTTGGACTGACAAACATATATTAATCTGACTATTTTAGTAACAGTCAGAATTTAAACAGTCTCGAATGTAGTGCATTTTTTGAATTGCTTTCCGGAATTCAATTACTTCAGATTTCAGCGGTTCTGGTTTTTCCTGTTTCAGCAGCAGGTGGCAAAAAAAGTCAGCAATCGTTTCCATATTTTCCGGGTGCATTCCCTAACGTGTAATTTCCTGGGTCCCAAGACGTATCGCGTTAAAGTATCCTGGAACAGGAGGCAGTGGCAAACCAATTTTACTGGTGAATAGATTGGTTTTTTCCAAAGGCTTTGAGGCAGTATCGCCTCCACCATAAGTTGCTGCAGGCAGAGCTACGTGCAGGGAATTCGTGAATCCTTTTCCACTTACGTGAAACACTTCACATTCTCTAGTGTGAAGTGTTTCTGCAAGTGCTTTGGTGTTGAAAATACACATTTTCGTATATTCTCTTCCTTGTGTCAGCAAATCCAAAACGGGTATGACGATTGCTGCAGCTCGACTGAGATCAAAATTTGCCGTAAGTCCTGGGAAAGCAATTATGTCAAGACGCACAGCCAGTTCTGCTGAACTCGTAAAAAACCATTCTGGAGGGAGGACCTCCAAAACTTTTGTATGTTGAACCGGTCATTAAATCCGCACCTTCTTTGAGAGGTTTCTGGAATTCTCCACCTGCAATCAAACCACCTGCAATATTTTTTCATTTGAAGACCGAAAAAAGCAATTCCAAAAAATGGTTGACATTCTTGACAAATTGATTGATAATCAACGTTGTTCAACGGAAAAGATGAGACTTTAATTGTACAAAAATATCATCTCAATATATTAATAAATAAGAGTTTTTGGATATATTGAGTGAAAAACATTTTCCTGTATAAAAATAAAGAATCAACAAAAAAGTAAAATGGAATTTGATGAAAAAATGGCTCAATGGCGCGAAAGTTCTGGTTTGACTCGCAAAGAATTTGCCAGAAAACTCAGTGTTTCGCTGACTGCTGTAAAGAATTGGGAAACTGGACACTCTACTCCAAAACTTACTAAATATAGTGAAATTGCTAAAGTTTTAGCAATTGATGTGCGTGAGATGGGTTTGGATAATGACCTTGATCTTGACAGAATAGGTGATCGCATCAAATATGCCCGCTTGCTGAGAGGCATGTCGATTGAGGCATTTGCATATGAACATGGTTTTGCAATTCAAACTGTAAAAAGCTGGGAATCCCATGCAGCTGAAGTTACAGAAGCATCTCTTGAGCGAATTTCACGTGCATTGAAAATTCCATCCCCATTCTTTGATATGAAGAATGATCCCCACCAGGAATTGGCGGATCTAAAATAAACCAACTGTAAATCTGCATTTTTAGAGCACACAGTTTAGTTTCGTGTTCGTTTTACTGCATCTTTAAAATCTTGATTACTTGATTCTCGTTTTAACGCGAGCTCATAGTGATTTCTCGCTTGTGGAATTTCTCCACTGGCCTCAAAAGCTAGACCAAGGTTGTATTCGTCTTTTGCAGTAAGCTCCTCCAAACCCTGAAGATAGGCAACAGCTTCCTGGTAGGCATTTCCTCTGATCAGTGTCGAAGCAACTGTATTCCCATCTTGAACAAGTAAATCTGCAGTTTCATGAAAAGGACTGATTTGTTTGACATATGTTTGGGCCACTTGACGTCCCAATTTGATCTTCAAATCCAAAGAGGTTTGTGGAACCTGGACATTCTGTTTCAGGTTGAATCCTCTTGCAAAATATTCAGTAGGGTTTGTAAAGGACAAACCAGCACGGTCAATTCTTGAAAGAAAAGACGCGGAATTATCTTCATCCTGTTCAAATCCTTCTATAATTGCTGTCTTTATATTTCTTGGTAAATGTGAGGTATCGGGAGCACCACCCCACTTCCGCACATAGTAAGTGCGGATTATTTGAGGGGGAACGACATCGATTCCATCACTTTTATTTATTAAAGTAAATTCAACTTCAAGCGTGGCTAATTGTTCCACATAAGGAGTTGGAATCAAAAATCCTGCTCCATAAGATTCTGCTCCCATTGAAACTGCACTTGCCAGTAATGATTGCTCAAGGGTGGCACCCCTGTTTTTGATATTTGTAAAATAAGAAAGGGCCTCTTCGGATTCAATTATTCGCTCAAAATATTTGACTTTTCCTTGCAGGATTGCAACTTTTGCCGCATCCGGAAGTACACCGCTAAATCCGGTTTTCTTTCCGGTTGTGTTAATCAACTTATACGGCGAATGAAGAGAAAGGTTGTGAACAAGAGCAGCCCTTAGCAAGTCTGCAATTTGAGACGCTTGTTCTTTGTTTGAATTGAACTTGGAGATAGTTGGTTTTAACAATTTATCACTTCTTGAAAAATTCTGGTTTGATCCAGATTCTACCGAACTTGGCAACTTGATTTGTCCAGATACAATTTTAAATTTACCAATTTCAATGTAGTTAATGTTTTCAACACGTTGAGCTGCTGGACGTTCGATTTGGAAACTTACTTTTGGTGCACATCCTGTGAGTAAAAATACACAAATGCTCAAAAGAACTGAATTCCTGATGTAAGTAGTCTCAATGTTTTCCCGCATTGCAAAATTAAAGAAACGAATCATTTGAAAGGATATGAGTTTCATAACATATGAGCAGTTGTAGATTGTTCCATAATCATTAACGTGATTCGAGTTGTCTTAGCAGTTGCGGGTTTTCACGCTGAAGTCTTTCGATGCGTCCCATTCCCTGCGCAAAAAGCAGGTTTTCCGGTTCAGCACTCCACGCCTCTCTGTAACTTGTCTGAGCGAGTCCAAAATCTCCAACTGCTTCGAAGCAAAGTCCCAGGTTATAAAGATCATTTGGATCCGGATTTTCAGCAGTAGCTTGTTGTAACTGTTCAATTGCCAAATCGTAAGCACCGGCCTCCATCAAAATTTTAGAGTTGGGAAACTTACCATCAGCAATTTGGTAGCTGACAGTTTTGTCAGTGACTGCAACTCTACGTACAAATCCGCTGGCTATGGAAAGTGACAGGTCCGCAATTATTTGCTCAAAGGAAGGAAGAACGTCTGCAGATTTTTCAATGGATTCAGTCTTGGTGGTTTTTGAAGTTGGCAGAACGGATGTTAAACTTTCTGCAATTTGCTGAAAACTTTCTGTGCTTCTTCCACCTATCCTTTGTGAGTAAGTACGAGTCTCAAAAGTAGTTGCCACAACTTCTGCAGGTACCAGACGAGTCATTTTTATTTCAAGTCCCAATGTCCCTCGTGTTGATTTGTAGGGCCACCAAACAACTTGATCGACTGTTAAATTCAAACCAAGGCTACGTCGTGAACTTGGTGGCCTGAAATATTCCAGGCCTTCTTTACTCAGGTCAACTCCATCAGTTCGTTCAATGTCGAGCCAAAGTTTTCCGTTGATAACTGCATCAACATTTTGAGTTTTGTATCCCCGTACTGAAACTAATTGCTGCAGTGCCGTATCATTTTCCAGCTTTTCAAATTCATCTGAAAAAACGACTTTGAAGTACGGAGTAGCGGTTAAGAGATTTATTACCCGCGCCCTGACAGAACGGCTGATGGATTTTTGTTGGGCCTCATTCAGCAAAACAGGATGGGTTTGCCAAATGCCATTCCGCTCAGTTTTATATTTCAGAGAAATCTGCCCAATCTCAAATTTGCCCACGGCTATATTTCTGATGTCTCTTGTGTTGATCTCCGCAGGTGAGCGCACCGTAAGCGTAGCTTTAGCGCAACTCGTCAACAGAAAAACGCCTATCAACAAAAGGTACAAAGTTTGATTAAATAAATAGTTATTCATATAAATTATTTCTTTAATCTTGAATTTGTTTGGCCAATCTTCTTTTT
>Ga0302127_10000160_pt1 | contig 33278 bp, 31 predicted proteins | sample CB4_SCM_MG_FD_204452 | JGI IMG/M metagenome (GOLD analysis project Ga0302127, IMG submission 204452) | Marine microbial communities from Western Arctic Ocean, Canada - CB4_SCM | ecosystem: Environmental > Aquatic > Marine > Oceanic | place: Canada: Western Arctic Ocean | collected 2017-09-24
ATCTTGTCGAAAATCGCATCAGGATCATCCCAATCGAATCCCGCCCGCCTCGCACGGCCGAGAATGGCGTTACCGTAAGAGAGGGCAGGCATGGCTTTAGCCACTCCATCGAGTATTGATTTTTGAAATTGCCCTTTGTCCGCACGCTCAACAGCTTTCATGCGCTCCCAGTGGTCTATGCCTTCGGCCGCTGTCGCGGCCTGAGCGTCGCCGAAAACGTGAGGGTGCCGTCGGATTAGCTTGCGATGGAGGAAGTCGATCACATCATTGATGCCGAACTTGCCTTCGTCTGCCCCGATCTGCGCGCTAAGCAGGACCTGTAGGAGTACATCACCTAACTCTTCCACTAGGGCGTTGGCGTCGCCAGAGGCTAGCGCTTCTAGCGCTTCGTAGGTCTCCTCTAGCAGCGTTCCCCTGAGGGTCCTGTGTGTCTGCTCCAGATCCCATGGACAGCCGGTGAGGGGATCGCGGAGTGCGCGAATGGTCGTCATTAGCACGCCAAACTCGCTGCTATCGGTATCAGAAAATGGCTCTTCTGAAGTAGTCACGACGCGTTCTCCTAATTCAAGGTGAGGGGATTATAGGCTCAGGGAACTAGACAGCAGCAGTTATACAGAGGCACGATGGACGCAGCCAAAGACCAATCAAGCACCGTGAAGCAAGGATCATCGAAGCATGCGAGCAACTTGGGCATTTATAGGCTGCGCAGCAGCGGTGGCTCTGGTGCTGCTGCTCGTGACATCCAATGTACGCGCGACATCCAATTCCCTATGGCTTTACGAGCAGCTCTTCGAGCGAAACGAGGTGCCTAGGCGAAGCGGTATCACGATTTTGGAATTACGCGGTGTTGGTGCGACGATCCAAGATTACTTCAACAGCGATATCGAGCCCTTAGTCGTTACTGCCTCTATCAACGGAGCTCCGGTAAGCCTGTTCGGTGACGACGAGGCCGCTCACATGGCAGACGTAAAGCGATTGTTCGCCAAAACGTATCGAGTACAGGCCTTCTCTGCATTGATACTGGCAATCGCCATTTCCGCAGCCCTATATGTCCACCGTGGACAAGCAGCAACGATGGTTCGCTCTTGGTTCAGCCGGGGAGCAATCATAGCTGCAGGGGCCATTGCGATCATTGGCATCGCGAGTGTAATGGCATTTGAGCAGGTCTTCTTGCTGTTTCACTATATCGGGTTCCCCCAGGGCAACTTCACCTTCAGCACGCAGACCGACTACCTTGTTCGCATTTTCCCATACGGGTTCTGGGCAGACATCACCGTCGTCATCGGTGCGATGACGCTGGCGGAAGCGGCGGTAATCTGGGTTGCCGTTCGAGTAGCAAGGTATTTTTGGAAATGAACACTGAGTCCTCAGGGGGCGTCGCGTAGGTATCATTTAACGAGGTGCTGACGCAACTCTGGACGGACACGCTTCACGGCGAGGGAGGCCCCTTCCTCATCAAAGACCGTGTAGGGCAGCGAATCTAGCCCTCAGCTAACTAACAGGCCTGTTACGCACCTGAAACGGTGGCGAAACATATTCACAACGGTCGAGGAGTATAGTTAGCATCACCGGCCACAGGAGGTGTAGCAATGGACACGGCGAACACGACCGATGCATTTGAAGAGCGCGTCCGCGCTATGACCGATCAACTCCGGAATCAATTGTCCGCCGCAGAATCGGGAGAATTCAAATCCACTGCGGAAATGCTGGATGAGTTGTTCCGACAGGGTCAGGAGCTAGGACTGACGGAAAAGGAAATTACCCAGCAGCTGATTTTGCCGGTTGCGGAATTGATCAGACCTGGATTAAGCAGGGGAATCGGCTAATCGGCCACGTCGCGGCGCTCTTTCCCTAATCCAGTCACCAGTGAGCCCCGCAATGGGATTAGGGATTGCCAGGCCAAGCCACCAAATAGACAAGACAGAAGCCCCTTCCATATGGAAGGGGCTTCTGTCTTGTCTAGAAATGGCGGAGAGAGCGGGATTCGAACCCGCGAGGGTCTTACCCCTGCACGTTTTCAAGACGTGTCCGTTCAACCGCTCCGGCATCTCTCCGTAGACACAGTTTATCCCCAATACCCTACGCTCCGCGAATCACTACTCCATCCGAGTCTTGGGGGTCTCCCGTGCGGTCATGTTTATGAGCGCACCGCGGCATGGTCCGCAGCGGTAGCGTATACGTGGGGAAGGGAGGGGTGCCGCAGATTACACCCTCGACCATTAAGTCTTGAGCACTCACCATCCATGAGTGGTGGGTGCTCTCCTGTATTTCGATGTCACCACGTGCGAAGCACGCAGGTTCTCCGGCCTCGATAATCGTAAATTTAATGAGCGCAGCCAAGCTCTCGTTGGCGTAGAATCTGGCCGTCACGCCGATGAAGGAGTGGACTTTGCGCCCCGAGGAGAGGTTATGGCAACGGCAGCAGAAATCAAGGAATTGAAAGTGAAAGTTGCTGAAGCTTGCCGAGTGCTAGCACGTTTGGATTTAACCCGTGAGCCCGCTGGGCACGTGAGTGCCCGCATTCCTGGCACCGATCGCATGTTAATAAAGGCGCGGGGTCCCGGAGAGTCAGGCGTGCGCTACACGACGCCTGAGGATATCGTAGAGGCCGACATGGAAGGCAACATCATCGGCCTTCCGGAGGGGCTGGCTTCACCTCGCGAGATTTTTATTCACACCTGGATGTACAAGAAGCGTCCGGAAATCGGTAGCGTCATCCATATTCATCCGCCGATGGTTGTTATTTTCACGGTCGTAAACAAGCCCTTATTGCCAATCTATGGAGCCTATGACCCCGCCAGCCTCCGGTTGCTGCTGGACGGAGTACCGCTTTACGACAAGAGCCTGCTAGTCAGCAACAATGAGCTCGGCGAAGAGCTTGCAGACGCAATCGGGGACAAAGAGGTCATCATGATGCGGGGCCATGGTGTCACGGCCGTAGGGCCGGACCCAGCGGGCGCGGGAATCAATGTTATTCTGCTGAACGAAATTGCTGAGATGAACTACAAGGCTCGGCTTCTCGGCGAGCCACGCTCGATTTCCGATCAAGATATCGCATCGTTCAAATCGGCTGGTCGGCGAACCGGAGCAGCGGGCGGTGGGTCCGCCTGGGAAACATATCGGCGCATGGTCGATGCTTAACCGGCAAAGACACGCAGGAAACCAAGCGCATCAAGCAAGGATGGAGTAATGGCAAAACTAGTACTTGTTGAGGCGTGCTCGCACACGCCATTCTTATTCACTGCACCCGAAAAGTGGAATGTAATCCGAAATGCTCGCCCAACATCGGAACGCAACCCCTGGACCACTGAGGAAGAGAACCTGGCACTGTGGGACCGCACCCGCGTTGCCTTTGATGTCCTGAAGCAGAAGATGGAAGAGGCAAAGCCGGACGTCATTCTTTGCTTCGGCGACGACCAGATCGAGCAGTTCGAGTTCTCCAATTTCCCAGGATTCGCCATCTTCGTTGGAGAAGAGTATGAAGGCTACAAGACTTTCGCACGCCAGGGGTTCGTCCCCGGTGCGCGGAAGGGCTTCACTGAGAAGACAGCCGACACCTGGGTGAAGGTTCCAGCAAATGCAGCGTTCGCCAAGGAGGTCGCAGTGGGGCTTGTCCGACGCGACTTTGATTTGTCATTCATGATGGAAGAGGCGAACAAGGAGCATGGGATTGGTCACGCGTTCCTGCGCCCGATGAGCAAAATTGTGCCGGACTTCAACATCCCGACGATTCCCTTCTACATCAACTGTTTCTACGGTCCCCAGCCGAGCGCCAATCGCGTTTACAACCTCGGTCGCGCCATCCGAGATATCATTGAGAGTTCGGGCAGCGACCTTCGCGTAGCAGTGTTCGGTTCCGGTGGACTGTGGCACACGCCTGGCAACCCAGAGTCGTACCTCAATGAGGAATTCGACCAAGAGAGCCTGAACTGCGTAAAGTCCGGCGATGCGAAGGCATTCGCCGACCACTTCGACCGCTACCTGGAAAAACCCATCGATCAGTACGCGAACGATACGTGGATTGACGGTGGCACGGGCATGTACAACGGTATCGGTAGCGGTACTGGTGAGACACGTAACTGGATTGCGGCAGCAGCCGTTGCTGATGGCACGCCTGGAACTGTGGTCGACTATGTGCCTATTTACTCATCCCCCTGCGGCGCCGGCTTTGCATATTGGGAGTTCGACTAGGCCTCCATTCGGCTCTAGATTTAACACACGCCTCACAGGACACTGCTGGCATCGAATTCCATTACCGAACAAGCCTGTTCAACCAAGCAGTATGGACCTCGGTACTCGCCGGGGCAGCGGTGCCATATGCGAATGTCGAGCGCGATCCAAGGGGTTATTTGGGCTGAAAGCCGGTGATGTAATGCGCAGGTATCGTGCCCTCGGCGTGGGCGGTATCAAGTAGAGCATCGCTGATTGAGTACAGAACACCACGTACGTTAGTAGAGTCTTGGATGCGTGGGGCTAGATTGTGTCGCCAGGCTTTCAACGGCAAGCACACTAGGGAGAGGACAGGAGAGACGCAGCTCCTTGGGTTGAGTCAAGCGTCAGTCACGCTCGAAAAGGTACCCTCGTAGAACACGAGCGGGCGTCCCTCACGCACCTCTAGTGTTTCGACTTCAGCGATGAAGACGGTATGGTCGCCTGCCTCAACAGACTGCACGACTCGGCAGTCCATAACCGCAAGCGCGTCATTGAGGCCGATGGTGCCGCTCTCAAAAATGGTGTGGCTTGAAGGCAATTCCCCTCGACCAGGGCCAGCAGCCTTCGCAAAAAAGGTGGCAAGTACGGCATCCTCTTCACGAAGGAAGTTGATACCAAAGCGACCATTCCTGCTTATGTTCGCGCAGGTCAAGCTGACAGTGGCCATACTCAATTGCAGCAGCAGTGGGTCCAACGACACGGACGACACTGCGTTTGCTGTGGTGCAGTAGGGGGCCCCCTCTTCGGTGTGCGTGGTTACGATGCTCACACCTGTTGGGAATTTCCCCCAGGCATTGCGGAATTCCGCTGCGGAAGGGCTCAAGGCTGCTCCTCTCCGCCCCCTATTGCCACGTAGGGGGCGGGTTGCTCAGTCAGTGCTACTCCACAAGGAGTAATTAGGTCACTACTCCTTGCTTTGCTCCGAGGAATTCAAGTAAAGCGGCCATAAATTCATCGTCCTTGTTCTGCAAACCGTGGTCCCCACCCTCGACATGCAGCCATTTGACTCCCGCCGCGTTGTTCTTAGCCAATTCGTACATATCCCGCCCGGCGTTGAGCATACGTGGGTGGGTTTCCGTGGAACCAGTCCCAATGAACAGTGGAACGTTCAATGTATCGGTGATGCCTGCGCACATGTTGTAGTGTTCTGAGCAATGCCTGTCTAAGTAAACGTTGGCCGAGAAATGGGCGCCGGGGTTGGGGAAGTCGCACGCCATAATCGCTTCACCATTGCCCTCGGCGACGAGGCGTAGAGCCTCCTCCCGGTACCCGAAGTACAAATCCTTCATCTCGCATTGTGAGTAGTAATCATGGGAGAAGCGCAGCGGAGCCAGGGCAATCACTGCCGTGACCCGGGGGTCTTGGTTCTTGGCTTGACCCACCACAACTCTTACGGCACCAAGGCTTGAGCCCATGAGCCCCACTCGCCTAAAGCCACGAACTTCAAGCCAGTCGAGGATAGCGAGCTGGTCCAGGTGTGTTTCGTTCAGCATTTCCCATGCGTTTCCTACCTTGTGGTCCCCAGAGTGGCCAGCGATGACGTCGTGACCGCGCATGTTGAAGAGGGCTACGGGGATACCCATGTCCCTGAATTTCTCGGCACGCGGGTTGGACGGCGACGCGTAGAAATTTGCGCCTGAGCCGTGAACCATAACCATGCAATCGATAGACAGGTCGGATCGGCGCTTCTTGGGTTCAAGGAAGATACCGTGCAACTTGATACCGTCGCTGGTTGTAGTGCTCGTCAACTCCACCTGCATGGCGCACCTCCTGTGGTTGATTGGACGTGTACATTATTTCGCGAATCGCCGCGAAGTATAGCCGCGCGCATCTGTTGTTGTTGTTGTTCGGGGGAAGCGCTCTACTTCGACATCCGTCTGATATAGTTCTTTGTCGGGCGCAACACGCCCGTTTTCCGAACGCTCAAGGAGTTAGTGAATGAAGCTTCACGAATACCAGGCCAAGGCCCTTTTGGCCGGATTTGGCGTACCGGTGCCACAGGGCTCGGTCGCGTCAAGCGCCGCCGAGGCCGTAGCGGCCACCAAGCAACTGGGCGGCACTTCTGTCGTCAAGGCACAGGTTCACGCAGGGGGGCGCGGCAAGGCAGGCGGCGTCAAAGTGGTTAAGAGCCCCGAGGAGGCAGGAGCCTTCGCCGCGTCACTCATAGGCACGACACTGGTGACCTTCCAGACCGGACCAACTGGCGCACCCGTCCACAACGTCCTGTGCGAGCAAACCATGGACATAGCGCGAGAGATTTACCTCAGTATCACTACTGATGGTGGTCGTAAGCGCCCCGTAATTATCGCGTCCTCAGAAGGCGGCATGGAGATCGAAGAGGTCGCGCAGAACGAACCTGAAAAGGTGTTCACTGAACCTGTAGACCCGGCAATCGGATTCCAACCCTACCAAGGCCGCAAGCTCGCCGGGGCCTTGAATTTGCCGAACGAGCAGGTTCGCCCGTTTGTTGCGCTGGTGGACGCGTGCTACCGCGCATACATGGACATGGACGCATCCATGATTGAGATTAACCCACTGGTGCTGACCAAGGACGGCAAGATGCTGGCCCTGGACGCGAAGGTGAGCATCGACGATGACTCCATGTTCCGTCACAAAGCTGAGGCTTCGCTTCGGGACACGTCGCAGGAGGACCCATTGGAGGTCCAAGCGTCAGAGGCTGACATCGCTTACGTGAAGCTGGACGGCAACGTGGGCTGTATGGTCAACGGTGCCGGCCTAGCGATGGCGACGATGGACACGGTGAAATTTGCAGGCGCAGAGCCCGCCAATTTTCTCGATGTCGGTGGTGGAGCAGGGGAAGAGAAAATCTCCCACGCCATCCTCCTGATGTTGTCCGACCTCAACGTGACCAAAGTTCTCGTCAACATCTTCGGTGGAATCCTTCGCTGCGACATCGCGGCCCGCGGGCTCGTCGACGCGTACAGTAAGGCTAATCGGCGGCCGCCGCTGATTGTTCGCCTGTTGGGTACCAATGTCGAGGAGGGCAAGAAGATTCTTGCAGACTCTGACTTAGAGCTGACGTTGGTGGACACTCTGGAAGAGGCGGCCGCCGCAATCACCAAGTAACCCTCTCGCCGACACGAGAGCCGAGAGAAGAGGTCAAATGAGCATACTCGTCGACAAAAACACCCGACTGCTGGTCCAGGGCATCACCGGACGCGAAGGCAGTTTCCACGCAGAGCGTTGCAAGGCATACGGCACGAACCTCGTCGCAGGGGTGACCCCCGGTAAAGGCGGTTCAACCGTCCTCGGTGACGTTCCCGTTTTCGAAACCGTTGAACGCGCCATCGCCGAAACAGGCGCCAATGTCTCGTTGATCTTTGTACCGCCGCCATTCGCAGCTGACGCAATTCTAGAGGCGGCAGACGCCGGAATTCCTTTAGTCATCTGCATCACTGAGGGAGTGCCGGTCAAGGACTCTACGATGGTGATGCGCTATCTAGAGGGAAAGGACACCCGGCTCATCGGGCCGAATTGCCCCGGGCTCATCACTCCTGGCGACAACGCTAAGGTCGGAATCATGCCCGGGAACATCCATCTGCCGGGTAAGACCGGCGTGGTCTCGCGCTCAGGCACATTGACCTACGAAGCGGTTGGACAGCTAACAGCTCGAGGAATCGGTCAGTCGACGTGCGTGGGCATCGGTGGGGACCCGGTCTCCGGCACAATGTTCGTCGACGTCCTGAGACTGTTCAACGAGGACCCCGGCACCGATTCCATTGTGCTCATTGGCGAGATTGGTGGAACAAAAGAGCAGGAGGCAGCGGCTTACATCAAGGAATTTGTGAAGAAGCCGGTGGCTTCGCTGATCGTTGGCCAAACGGCTCCAGTTGGACGCCGCATGGGCCACGCTGGTGCGGTCATCACGGGGACGGCCGCTCTCGCATCCGAAAAGATGAAGGCGCTTGCTGACGCTGGTTGTCATGTAATCCCGACACCTGCCGACATCGGTAGAGTGGTAGAGGAGATGCTCAGTTAACCCTCTTTAATTGAGGAGAACTCAAAGGCTCCGGCAATCCCGGGGCTCTTTGGGTTAATCGGGCTAGACGCCCAAGTAGTCCGCGAAATCGTCGAGGCCGGAGGCGGTTAGGTTGGCTGCGCGGTAGCGAGCGGTTGCGCCATACCGAAGGCCTCAACCGTAAGTGCTTTTATCTATTCCTATGCAACCCTCCTACACCAGGCGAGGAGCAGTCGTGGAAGCGACGGGGTTCCAGCGCTCGAAGATGATGTCACCCTCTAGGAACGGGTAGAGGACGTCGACGAAGCGTGCCGTTGCAGCCGAGGCTAGGTGGGTTTCTTCGCAAGCCTCATCCTTGAACGAACTCGAAGAAGCTGAGGAATGCGAAGGAGTTCTCGAAGTCCTAGACGCAGGAGTACTGGAGCGTGCCTGGCTCGTTGGCTTTCACGTAGTCAATGAGGTCGTTGATTGCGTAGAGCATCGGTTGGACGGACTCAGGGGTGACGTTGAAGCGCGCAGTCATATAGATGGTCACATTCGTTTCTCTTAGAAGGATTGTAGGAGCATCAAAATGAGCACTCAGATGATGAGGCCGATCATGGTAATGGGGGGCTCGGTAATGAGGCCCACCCCTTCGCTTCACGGGTGGGCTTCATTCGATCATTTTGCGTGCCCATGGCTGAGTCCCTATGTGCAGTAGCAGAGTGTGCGGCTAAGCCTACTCTACATCGCAATTTCCTCGCCCTTTCGCCTCTCACTCTAACGAGCCGTGATATGGACGAGCCTATTCGGGGCGGGAAGATTGGCTACTCTTCCCGCCTGAGCATGAACACAAGCCGCTAGAACAGGACCGCTCAACAAATTTACCGAACGTCACGCCGCCATTTTCAAATTCACGCCAGGATTCCACGGATTCTTATGGACGGACAGCGACAAGGTCCGCAGCTGTAAGCACACTCAGGCGGTGGAAGGTCGCTGGCTGAGCTCCCAGTAGGTGCGGGGTTTCTCCGGCGAGTCTCTACGTTGTCCCAGAATGATGTGCCTATAGGTATGCTTTTAGCATTGCTTCATATCAGTTACGACGAATATCACAATAGTGTGGCCTTGGCTCCAGACCGGGAGCAAAGTAAACTCGCGCCACCCTTTCTGTGGAGCTTCAACTTGCCTCCTGAGCTTAACGGCCGGGTCCCTTTCTGGAATATCGGTTACCCGCTGGGAACAGTGGTCTACCTCATCAGCCTCTTGGCGCTGATAGCTGTGCTGTGGTCGCTCTATCAACGTTCTAAAATTTGGCGATTGGGCACGCCAAATCCTGATGTGGGGCCGTGGGGAGCGCGCCTGCGGGCTGGTGTGAAGACCATGCTACTCGACTCAATCGGCCATCGCCGATTCATCCATCGTGAGCGCTACCCAGGGACAATGCATTTCCTAATTGTGTGGGGGATGTTGATTCTGTTCGTGGCCACAACACTCGATGCTCTGGAGTTCAACGCAGGCAAGTACTTGGGTGTGCATCTGTTCACCGAGAACGTGAAAGTTGAACGCGAACTAGTCTGGGACATCGGAGGGCTGATGCTCATCGCGGGAGTGGTCATGGCGGCGTACCGGCGGTACGTAATCAAGCCTCCGCGCCTGAACACCATGCTGGAGAACGGGGTGCTGCTAGCGCTGCTTCTGAGCATGGCGCTCTCTGGCTTCGTGCTTCAATCACTGCGGATGGCTGCAACGGAGCTTGAACCGACGAGCGCGTTGTTCAATCCGGAGTGGGCGCGATGGTCGTTCGCGTCATGGGTAATCGCCCAGGCGATGCGGGGAGTGGGCGCAAGCCTGTACTCCATGGAGGTTTCCCACTTCGTACTGTGGTGGGCACATGCCGCGCTGATGAGCGGAGCTTTTGCCTACACCGCTTGGCAATTTGGACCGCTGATGCACATGTTCGTCGCACCGATGAATTTGATAATGAGGTCCTCGGTGACACGGCCGAAAGGCGCGCTGCGACCAATGGGAGACTTAGATTTGCTGCCCTCTTTCGGTGCGAGCGACATCAACCAACTCTCGGTAAAACAGCTACTCGATTACGACTCTTGCACGAACTGCGGTCGATGTGAGGACCAGTGCCCCGCGTGGCGCAGCGGCAAGCCCCTCTCCCCACGCAAGCTGATTCAGGCGTCGAAGGGCTACATGGTCGAGCGGGCTCCAATGTTGCTCAGTCTTGGTGATGGCGAACCTGCGCCTCCCAGCGAGCGCTCATTGATTTACGACGTGATTACTCCTGAAGTGCTCTGGTCTTGCACAACATGCGGCGCTTGCATGCAGGCATGCCCCGCTTTCGTGGAGCACATCGACACCATCGTGGATATGCGTCGCTTCCTGACCATGGAGGAGGCGGTGGTCCCCGAAACCGCGATGGAGGCGATGATGTCCATTGAGCAGCGCGGCCATCCCTGGCGGGGTACGCAGGCGACGCGCACCGATTGGATGGAAGGAACGGAGGCGGTAACGATGGCCGATGACCCCGAGCACGAAGTATTGCTCTGGGTCGGATGCACGTCGGCGCTGAACGGCCGCAACCAATCGACTGCTCGTGCGATGGCATCGGTGCTCAAGGTCGCAGGCGTGCGCTACCGCGTGCTTGGTAGCGAGGAAACGTGCACGGGAGACCCGGCGCGACGCATGGGCAACGAGTACCTGTTCCAGACGCAGGCGGAGCAGAACATCGCGACTCTGAACGGCTACGGGATACAAAAAATACTGACTCTGTGCCCGCATTGCTTCAACACGATGAAGAACGAGTACCCGCAGCTTGGGGGCAATTACGAGGTAGTGCACTACACGGAGTTCGTGGCAGGGCTTATCAAAGACGGTCGGATAAAGCCGGTGGGGTCCGTTTTCACGACGATGGCGTACCACGACTCGTGTTACATCGGCAGGCACAATGATATTTACGATGCGCCTCGGCAGATAGCGGAATCAATCCCAGGCCTCACGCTGGTGGAGATGCCTGGTGGCGCTCACCACGAGTCCAGTTTCTGCTGTGGCGCGGGCGGCGGCCAGATGTGGATGGAGGAAGAAGGCACTCGCGTGAACCACATCCGCACAGATCAGTTCCTTGAAACCGGCGCCGATTCAGTTGCTGTGTCATGCCCGTTCTGCCTGCAGATGATGGACGAGGGCATAGGAGCAAAGGGACAGGCGGACAACAAATCCGCCAAGGACGTATTGGAACTCCTAGTAGAGAGTCTCCACGGGAGTCCCAGCGCAGAATCCTAGGTCGGTTTTTCTAACTCTCCCTTGGTGGTTTATTCATTCTCAAAGCAGGGAGCGACTACGGACCCGGCGCAGGTGCTTCAGCCACGGGTTTAATAACCATCAACTTAGGCTCGCCAGTAAGGTTGCTATCAGCTGACAGCTCCTGCATGTAGGGCCCCGATGATTCGAGCGCAGCGACGGGTAGGGAGGTATCCACAGGAATTTACAATTCACTACAAGAGGATTTCGAATCAGGGATGCGCTCGGGGTTCACCCTAGCTAACTAGCTCCGGACGCTGCAGGCTCCTCTTATTCGCGGTCGAGTTCGAATGCTGCATGCAGCACGCGGACGGCCTCGTTCACGTTAGCCTCATCCACGATGCATGTGATGCGTATCTGAGACGTGGTGATCATCTCGATGTTAATCGCCGCATCTGAGAGTGCCCTAAACATACGAGAGGCGTAGCCAGGAGCGTTAAGCATCCCTGTTCCGACGATACTGACGTTGCCCAACTGATCGTTGGCGACGCAATCAGCTGCGCCAATACCCGATGCAACTCGCCGACTGACTTCCAAGGCACGGTCAAGATCGCCGCGCTCCACGGTGAAGGAGATATCGGTCAACCGCTCTGCGCTAGCGTTCTGGACGATGGTGTCAACGCTGATTCCCGCATCCGTAAGTGGCTCGAACACGTTAGCTACGATACCAGGGCTATCAGGCGCTGCCCGGACGGTGATGCGCGCCACGTTGCGCTCATAAGTCACGCCGCTGACCTTGTTGGCGACTTCCATTGCCGTCCCTCCGTTGTCCAAATCATGAATGAGCGTCCCCGGGACATCCTGCGTACTAGAAGCAACAAGCACCGGGATTTTGTACCAGGATGCCAGCTCGATAGAACGCGGGTGCATCTTCGCACCGTACGTCGCGAGCTCAAGCATCTCCTCGTAACCAATCTCCGTTATCTTCCGCGCATTGGCTACTACGCGCGGGTCAGCGGTGTAAATGCCATCAACGTCCGTGTACACCTCGCAGCGCTCCGCTTTGAGCGCTGCTGCAAGCGCGACTGCAGTGGTATCAGACCCTCCTCGGCCAAGGGTTGTGGTTTCCATGTCATCAGTGATGCCCTGGAAACCAGCGACGATGACGACCCGACCTACATCAAGTTCACGTTGCACACGAGCGGGGTCCAGTTGCACGATAGAAGCGCGACCGTGGGCTGTGTCCGTTAGTATGCCTGCCTGAGCTCCTCCCATGCTTATCGACGGCACTCCGAGTTCACGCAGCGCCATCGCCATCAGGGTGCTCGAAACAAGTTCGCCGGTGGAAAGCAGCAAATCCATCTCGCGCGGCACAGGGTTCGATGTCACTGATTGAGCCAGCGCAATCAATTCATCCGTGGCTTTGCCCATTGCCGACACGACCACTGCGACCTGATTCCCTGCTGCTTGCGCGGCGGCAACGCGACGGGCGACGTTCATTATCTTCTCAGCGTCTCCAACCGATGTTCCACCATATTTCTGAACAAGCATGGCCATTAACCGATCTCCTTAATCACGGTAGCCGGTATCTCGTCGATTTCCTCGGCACCCGTGGTGCTAGGGTCAAGCACGCGGAATGTACCAGCCAGGCCTGCTTTGTCGGCACCATCGGCCATCTCGTAGCCGATGGTGAACGCGCGATTTTCACCTCGCGTGGTGAAGGCAACCACCGACGAACCTGCGCCGGACAGGAAGACGCCTTTTGCACCGGCTTTCAGCGCACCATCGAAGATAACTTTCATTTCATGGAACACCGACCGACGGGCATCCTGGTGTAGTTTATCCTGTGTCGCCAGCCCCAAGTATTCAGGTCGGTTTAAGGCAAAGCTTGCAACCATCAACGCCGTGCGTCCGATGTTGAACACTGCCTCGGCACGCGTGACTTCGGGCTTCAATACTTCCCGAGCATGCTTGGTCACCATGGGGCGCTCCGGGATAAATACCACGCACTGGAGGCCCTCAAGCAATGGCACCGGCACGGCATTAACCACTCCCTCGTCCATCACCGAGATGGTCATGCCGCCCATGAGAGCAGGGGACACATTGTCAGGGTGCCCTTCGATTTCAGTCGCAAGCTCCAGCAAACGATGAGGCGATACGGGGTAGTCCAAGAGCGCGTTAGCCGCGTATAGTCCGCCAACGATTGCCGACGAACTGCTCCCCAGTCCCCGGGACAACGGCACCGCCTGCCAAGATTCGATACGCATATAGCGATGCTCTTGGCCGGTCTCCTGGAGCAGGCGAGCGGCAGCCCGGTAGGTCATGTTGCGATCGTCTGTACGGAGGTGCCTGGCGCCTTCTCCGTGGATTTCGACTTGCGGCTTGTCCGCCCAGTCAATACGGAGATGATTCCACATGGAAAGGGCGAGGCCAAGAGTGTCGAAACCCGGGCCAAGGTTGGCTGTAGTCGCGGGAACTCGGATAGAAACGGGATTAGTTCTGGGCGTTGATGCCATTGTTTCCTGCCAAACGTAAAGTATATCTGATTACCCTACCTGACCGCAGCCGCCAGTATCGTCGGCAGCACGTATAATCTGTCCATGGCAACCATCTACGTCGCCGGGCAACGCCCTGGTGTGGGCTCGACCTCCGTTGTAACGGCACTGGCAATCGTCTGGAAGCAGGCGGGATGGCGAGTTGCCGTCATAAAGCCTGCGAGTCTAAGCGCCAACGGCGATTCTGCCTTCTATGCAAGGACATTCGCATCTCCAAGCGAAGCGTCCTTGATGGTCGCCGACCATGACTGGGCCCAGTTACAAAAGCAAGTGGGCGGGCGCGTTAATGCCCTTACTGCGGAGAACGATGTTGTGATTGTTGAAGGCTTACCCTTTTACGATGACGAAGGGTACCCGGTCCCTGCTTCCCCTGCGTTGGCAGAGCATTTATGCGCGAGCGTGTTGGGCGTCGTCGCATACGGCCGAACTCTGCCGGCGGATACCCCTTTGAAGTGGAAAGGCGCGTACGCGAGCCTGTTGTCAGGCGTGGTTATCAACCGCCTCACTCGTTACGGCCATCACGACGCCACTACGCGCATGGCCCCTGCCTTCGAAACAGCAGGGGTGCCTGTTTACGGCATTCTCCCGGAAGAACGCCAACTGTTAGCACCAACGGTAAGCCAGGTTGCCGCCCTGCTGGACGGTACTTTCTACGCAGGGGCATCAGCGCAACATGAGTTGGTGGAAAGCTTCCTGATTGGCGGACTCATCACAGAATGGGGCGGCAATTACTTCGGCAGAAACCCTCGCCAAGCGGTCATCGCTCGTGGTGGCAGGATTGACATTCAAATGTCCGCTCTGAATTTTCCGTTGAGTTGCCTGCTACTCACCGGCTGCGAAGAGCCTGCTCAATACGTGCATCAGCGGGCCAACGACCTGGATGTCCCTCTGGTGACTAGCCCGCACGACACTCCGTCGACAACGGCCCTCTTAGCGCGACTAGACGCGAACGTCACCATCGATCACCCAGACAAGATCAAGCGTATTGCCGAGATGTTCAACGACGCGGTCGATTTTCAGGCCATAGCTGAATTCGCTGGACTTCGGAGGAAGTGAAGGACCGTGGCGCTGATAGCTGTAACTGCCAGTAATCCCCCCGAAGCGGAAGCCTACGTCGCGTCGATTGAATCGCGCAGCGGCCTGACGCGAGTTCTGACGCCTTCGAATTACACGAATCTCGATGTCGCATTGGACGGTGTATCAGCCTTGCTTCTGTCGGGCGGCCATGACATACACCCGAGGTACTATGGTCAAGAGATTGTTGAAGGCGCGAACGTCGAACCCTATCCCGAACGCGACGAGATGGAGTTCGCGCTACTACGCGCTGCTTTAGAACGTGATATGCCAGTGCTAGGCATCTGCCGGGGTTTGCAGGTAATCAACGTGTCTTTTGGCGGAACATTAATTCAGGATTTGCCAGGGCATCGCAAGTTGTCAGACCACGCTACTAAAGACCCATTCAAGCATGCCGTATATGTGTCGCCAGGTAGCAAGATGGCCGCGATTATCGGATTCGGAGCTATCTTCCAGACCAACAGTTACCACCACCAGGGTCTAAAGGAAGCACAACGGGCCTCCAGTTTGTTAGCTTCCGGCTACCATCCACAGGATGGCATCATTGAGTCCCTTGAGAGTCCTGATCATCGCTGGCTCATGGCTGTGCAATGCCATATCGAGCAAGAGGAATCTGTTCCTAAGGTATTTTTGAAACTTTTCGATTGGCTCATTTCATGGTCGGTTGCATATGAAGCAGGGGAGATGACATAGTGAGTTCAGCAAACCGGCCGAGGGCGCGACGAGATAAACACGGCGAATGCTTGCACCTCTACCTAACGAGAGACGCAACGTGCGTACACTGTGGAATGAAGTTCGGTAGCGTCTGGGAGGCAGACCGCGGCTGGATAACTCGCCCGCTGCAGAAGAATCTCATCATCGGTCTCGTCGCCTTCGCATTTGTAGCTGCGGGGTATGCGACCGAGGTTCATTTCGTGGCCATGGGGTTCTTGTTCGTTGGTATTTTTTTCTTAATCCGTGCGTTATTAGGAGCAGCCGAAACGTTCATGAAGCACCGATTTTCACCTGGAAAGCTTGGGGCAATCGTGCCTCGCCCTTGGTACGCTGTAACGGCCTTGAAGCCCGCATTCGCCTTAGTAGGGAGTGTTAAATTCCCCTTGGATTTGGAGGTGTACAGTCAATTCAAGGAGGGAGACACTCTGTTGATTGAGTACTTCAAGTGGTCTCGCCTGCCGGTGGCTATCTACCGGGGCCACATGCCTAGGTAGCCATTTCCCCCAAATCGTGCTCCATTGTCATTTCGCATAGCGCAGAAGCCCCTAGCTTTTGTTACAATCGCACGCACGCGCGTCTAGACGCGCGAATTACCGCAATATTTTCGATGCTATAGCCGTCTCCAACGCCACATATAGTATGAATTGCTCTCTGCGCATAAGCCCCGTAGGGTAGGCGCTCTCCTCGCTCCCGAAAGGAACAGTAATGGTCCAGGCCGAGACCTCAAACATCAAGCATATCGCCATCCAGGACGAGATGCGCTCTGCCTATCTGGACTATGCGATGAGCGTCATCGTGTCCCGGGCGCTTCCCGACGTACGCGACGGATTAAAGCCCGTCCACCGACGAATTCTTTACGCAATGCAAGGCATGGGCCTTCGTCCAGGGGCCAGCTACAAGAAGTGCGCGGCCGTTGTCGGTGAAGTGCTCGGCAAGTACCATCCGCACGGTGACTCGTCCGTGTACGACGCATTGGTTCGCATGGCGCAGGATTTCTCGATGCGCCACACCCTTATTGACGGGCAGGGCAATTTCGGCTCTGTCGACGATGACCCGCCGGCTGCTATGCGGTACACCGAGGCTCGCCTGGCACAGGTCGCGGAGCAGATTCTCCAAGACATTGACCGGGACACTGTTGACTTCGTTGACAACTACGACGGTTCGCAGCGTGAGCCCACGGTGTTGCCGACCCGAATCCCCCTCATGCTTGTCAATGGATCCTCCGGCATCGCAGTTGGCATGGCAACAAATATCCCTCCGCACAATCTCCGGGAGATATGCGATGCCCTCGTTTATTTAGCAGATCATCCCGAGGCAACTGCCGACGAACTAATCAATTTCGTCAAAGGGCCTGATTTCCCAACAGCGGGAATCATCATCGGGCGTGAGGGGATTCTTCAGGCATACCACACGGGCCGTGGGAGAATCGTGACTCGTGCACGGGCGGTGATTGAGGAGATGGAGCGCGGCGACCGAGAGCGCATCGTCGTTTCAGAGCTCCCCTACCAGGTCAATAAGGCCGCGATGGTAGAGAAAATTGCCCTCCTCATCAAGGAAAAGAAAATCGAAGGGATTTCCGAAGTCCGCGACGAGTCCGACCGCGAGGGGCTTCGAGTGGTCATTGAACTTGCCCGTGGCGTGGCTGCTCACGTGGTTCTCAACAATCTTTACAAGCACACCACGCTTCAGACCGCGTTCCACGTGAACATGGTCGCTCTCGTTGATGGCCAACCTCGTGTACTGAGCCTGAAGCCTGCGCTCCAGCACTTCATTGAATTCCGACGTAATGTCGTTCGGCGCCGTGCCGAATACGACCTGAACCGCGCCCGCGAGCGTGCGCACATCCTAGAAGGCTTGACGGTTGCACTCGATAATCTCGATGAGGTGATTGCCTTAATTCGGGCATCCAATGACGTGGAAACTGCGCGAACGGGGTTGATGACCCAATTCGGCCTGACTGAAGCTCAAGCGCAGGCCATCCTGGACATGCAACTGCGGCGCTTAGCGGCGCTCGAGCGCGAGCGCATTGCGAATGAGCATCTGGAATTGCAAGCGCGCATCGCTCAACTCGAACAATTGCTTGCAAGCCCTGAGCAAGTAATTGCGGTCGTCAAAGAAGAGACTCAGGAACTGCGTAAGGTCTACGGTCAAGATCGCCGCACGGAATTGACTGACGATGAACTTACTGACGCCACTGACGAGGATCTTATTCCTCATGCTGACAACGTCATCACTCTGAGCGATCGTGGCTACCTAAAGCGCTTGCCGATTGAGGCGTACCGGTTACAGCACCGCGGTGGCAAAGGCGTACGTGGCCAAGAAACCCGGGAGGGTGACGCAATCCAACAGCTTGTCGTCTGCGACACGCACGATTGGCTCTTGTTCTTTACGGACAAAGGGCGTGTTTATCGAGAGAAAGTGTTCCGCATCCACCAAGACGCTACTCGCCAAACCCGGGGAACGCCTATCCAGAATTTGATTCAAATTAACCCTAGCGAGGAGGTTGTGACCGCAGTGGTCGCTATTTCCAATCTACAGGTGGACCAGTACATCGTCATGGCCACGCATCGAGGCGAGATTAAGCGGATGAACCTGAGTCAGTTCTCGAACATTCGCTCCAACGGACTCGCCGCGTTCGATTTGAACAAAGGCGACAACTTGTTAACGGCGCGGCTCGCTGATCCAGGCATGAGTGCAATTATGGTCACTAAGAACGGCAAAGCGGTGCATTTTTCCCTGGACGATGTTCGCGTCCGTCAAACCCGTGGCGCAGGTGGAGTTCGTGGCATACGCCTGCTGAACGACGACGAGGTCGTTGGTATGGATGTGGCGACCGAGGGTGGTCAGCTTTTGATTCTCACTGATCGTGGCTACGGTAAACGCACTATTGTTGACCATTTCCGGAAGACCGGTCGTGGAGTTCAGGGCGTGATCGCGCTAAAAATCACGGACAAGACCGGTCATATCGCTGCGGCTGTCATCACTGGGCCAGAGGTTGAAGAAGTGATGGTTGGATCGTCCAAGGCGATGGTTTACCGCACCGCGATCAAGGAGATTCGGACCCTTGGTCGTAACACTCAGGGTGTTCAGGTGATGACAAAGCTCCAGGGTGAAGACCGAGTGATGTCCCTGAGCGCCTTCAAAGAACGCTCGTGGGAAGAGGCCGAAGCGGCACGTGCGGCGGCGGCTCCAAATGTGACCGCAGCGGCTCTAGAAAAGACCATTGCCCAAAGTCCCATCGATGCACTCGGTGGTGATGATACTGAGGAGGATGACAACGTAGAGGACTCCAATGAGGTTCGCCTCCAGCCCACATTCGACTGGGGCGATGACCCCGTCGAACCCCAGGGTGAAGAGCCTCAGGACGAAAACGAGGACGAGTAGTCCGTTGTTAGGTCAGCTCACACTAACGGAAAAAGGGAGGGTGCTGAGGAGCACTCTCTCTTTCCGTCGAGCGCCAGCCAAGAAGGGCATAAGCTACCCACAATCATATGCGCTTACACGTACCTTCCTGAGTGTTTGGGAACATTGCCTAATTCCGCGGCCAAGAGAAGTGCAGCACCAAGCGCCATCGATAGCGACGCCGTCATCACTATTTCCGGTGATGATCGCCATGAAGCCCGACAGTCAGGTGTGTCCCGACTGCATTGTGCAGGGCTAAAGGGCGGGGCGACAGGTTTCGCGGCAATGGCATCGGGCTTCTTTATTCCGACCTCAACAAGCACATCTATCGCCCATGGATCAGCGACCAATCAACTTATGCGGTCGCCGCGGCGGGAAAAACATGACATCAGGCCCGCGCGGGCGCGGGCCGCGAGTGGGCCTCTTGGTTGCTAGGTAGCGTTGAGGCCGAAGAAATTGATGGCGTTGCCGCAAGTCATTTTGTAGCGAACGTCGTCAGGAGCGTTCGCGAACGCTTTGTCGAGAATGTTCATGGAGCGTGGCCAGTCCGATTCCTGGTGCGGGAAATCTGAGCCCCAAATGAGGTTATCGACGTTCAGTAGGCTCCGCATTTCGATGCCTACTCGGTCGTACTGGAAGCCCCAGACAGTGTGCTGCAGCAAGTACTCACTGGGGTCGCGAGCTAACGGGTTGAACCCTAGATGCTCCTCTGCCCAATAGCGGTTACGCTCGTAGCGAGCATCAGCTCCTTGGAGGTAAAACGGAATCCAGCCAATTTGATTCTCCGCGAAGAGTATTTTGAGATTAGGGAAGCGGTCGAAGAGGCCAGAGAGCACCCACTGAACCGCAACAAGGCCTGCACTGCCACGAGTAGGGCCGAAACGCGCGACCTGCTCCGCTAGCGTACGACCTGAGGCTTCCAGGCGCAGGCGGTCCTCTTCAGTACCTTTGGGGTACAGCAGGTATGAGCCGGTCTTAGGTCGCTCGATGTCTACGTGGACAGTGACGGGCATTCCCATTTCCTGAGCTGCCGCAAAGAAACGATCGTCATCAGCCGACGGGTACGTGGCGCCTGACGGGAAGCCCATGAGCATGACCGCTCCCAAGCCGACCTCCTTGCAGTACGTAAGCTCAGCGATATAGGCATCCACATCATCAACAGCGGGCATGATTCCTACGCCGATGAGCCGCTCTGGGTTGTGGGAGCAGTAGTCCTCACCCAGCCAACCGTTGTACGCGTGGATGATGGATTTGTACGCCTCATCATCTTCAACCGTTCGCCACACTCGGGGGCCGGTAGCCTGGGCTGGGAATAGTACCTCTGCATCGACGCCATCTTGCGCCTGCTCCGCGAGGCGCTGAGCGGGAGGTCCTGTGCCTGGCGTCCCTTCGTAACGGGCACCCTCAGGGATGTAATTTTCCCTGCCTTTGCCTGCGTAAAGATCGGCGGGGGCAGCCTTGCGAATCATCTTTCCATCGATGAACCAGGCATCCGTGCCGTCGAGGTGGCGGAGTTCAGGGGCAAACCTACTGTACTTTTCGGGGATTCGAGGAGTCCAAAGAGCGGTATCGACTTCCATGTGGGAGTCGCCTGAGATGTAGCGATACTGCAAAGAACACCTTCTTCGTGTCGGAGTAGGTCACACACTAAAGGGTAAGGCGCTGGGCAACAACCGCTGGAGTACCGGTATGCACCGTGAGTAGTCTTTACAAGGCCAATCAGCTTCCCATACAATCTCGGGGTTGACTATGACATACGCAATTGTAAAAACAGGCGGAAAACAGTACCGTGTCCAGCCCGGCACCAGCATTGTCGTTGAGAAACTTACGGCAGATGAGGGCAGTACCGTTGAGCTAGATGACGTGCTCTTGATCTCGGACGACGCGTCTACGATTATCGGGACCCCGAATGTAGAGGGTGCCAAAGTAATCGCGGAGGTTGAGGCGCAGGCCAAGGGCGAAAAAATTATTGTATTCAAATACAAGCGCAAGACACGCCACGCCGTGAAGACGGGCCACCGCCAGCGTCTCACGAAGCTCGCTATCAAGGAGATTGTGACGGGTGGTGCCGTAGGAGTGATTAATGGCGCATAAGAAGGCCGGTGGTAGTAGCCGGAACGGACGAGACAGTAACTCGCAGCGCCTTGGTGTGAAGCGATTCGGTGGCGAAGCTGTCCGCGCCGGGACAATCATCATCCGGCAGCGCGGCACTAAGGTGCACGCTGGAAGGAACGTTGGCATAGGCCGAGATCATACGCTCTTTGCTCTCGTTGATGGTGTAGTTGAATTCGACCACGCCAGCAAGATCCGCAAGCGCGCGAACGTCGCACCGGCAGAGGTTGCCTAGCACCGTTCTGGTTGCTGGCTCACCTCATTGGTAATTGAACGAACGGAATACAATTATGAAGCTTGAGATTCACCCTACATATTATGAAGACGCCACGGTCAACTGCTCCTGCGGTAACTCGTGGATTACCGGAGCAACAAAGCAGGCCATCAAAGTCGAAATCTGCTCTCAGTGTCATCCTTTCTTCACCGGTGAGCAACGGATTGTCGACACCGAGGGTCGAGTGGAACGTCTGCGCCGCCGTTTCAACCTGGAGAAGTAGCTCTCCTGTACGGGCTGAAGACACCCAATTGAAGTACGTAACTGCCTCAGCTTTGCTGGGGCAGTTTGTTAGAACACCGAAGTAATGAATACCGGAGGCTAGTTTGGCCCACGAGCATAACCCTAACTCCTCCGTCTACGGTGGCCAAGCTGTCATTGAAGGCGTGATGATCCGCGGTATCCACGTGTACTCCGTAGCTGCTCGCCATCCCGATGGCAGCATCCACACGCTACTGAAGCCCGTGCCTCAATGGGCAGTGAACAAGTGGCGCCGCATACCATTCGTTCGCGGTACCCTCGTGCTCGCTGAGAGTTTGACAATCGGCATGCGTGCACTGACCTACTCAGCGCAGATAGCCGCGGGTGAGGAAGAGAACGACGAGCCGATATCCCCATTGGCTCTTGGGCTGACAATCGCTCTGTCGCTGGGTCTTGGCGTGGGGTTGTTTTTCGTTTTACCGCTAATCATCACTCACACGGTAATCGATCGATTCACCGCGAGTTCGCTCCTCAGCAATTTCGGAGAGGGGGTTCTACGTCTGTTGATTTTCTTCGCTTACCTAGGCTTAATTGGGATGATGCCAAGCATCAAGCGGGTATTCGCGTATCACTCGGCGGAGCACATGTCGGTTCACGCTCACGAGGCGAATTTACCTCTGGATAATGAGCACGTGCGCATGTTCCCGGCAGCGCACCCGCGCTGTGGGACAGCGTTCCTCCTCACCGTGATGTTAGTGTCCATCGCGGTCTTCGCACTGATGGGCACGCCCGATTTGCCGATTCGCATATTGTCACGCATCGTGTTCATCCCTGTGATTGCAGGCATTTCCTACGAGGTAATTCGCTTCAACGCGAAACACTCCGGTAACATGCTCGTGCGTATGGGGACAGTGCCGAGCCTCATGCTCCAGCGCCTGACCACCCGCAAGCCTGATGACGACCAGATCGAGGTTGCAATCGTGGCGATGACTGCGGCTATCCAAGGCGACCAGCAGGCCGTAGCCGCGGCGAGCTAGTCGAGCGTCCTTTCGCCCTAACAGGTGCGGCATCAAGTGCGGCCGCTGTTAGATGCTTCACGCCAGTCCCAACGCTGATGTGATTACTAGATAGGGTTTCCCTTCAGCACAGCCCTATCTCCCTGCTCTCCATAATCTATTCGCGGGCGCTTCTGCGCCCTGGACGCTGCTCTTCGCCGCATCCAGGTTAAGCCAGCTACAATGTGGGTGCTCCTATGGCGCGGGCGCTAGCGTCTTCGCTGTTGAGCGCTATCCACGCGATATCGGGGAGGAGTCTTGTGAAAATCCTGAGGTTCAACGACGAACGTGTAGGCGTGCTAGTCGACGGCAAAGGCGTCGTTGATGTCAGCGCAGCCATTTCCTACCGAAAGGAAAAGGGCCCGCAGCGTGTGATGCAGCAGGTCATCGAAGAGTGGGACTCCACATATCATGCGCAATTCGAGTCACTGTCCGCAAACGGCGATGGAGTACCTCTTGAGAGCGTTACTCTGCTCAATCCAATTCCTCAGCCGCGCAAGGTGCTGGCCGCGTTCGCAAATTACCTGGACACGCCAGAGCGCAAGCCCGACGATATCCCACTAGAGTTCTTCTACAAGTCTCCTGAGACTCTAGGGCCAGGAGGTCAGGTACACCTGGTAGATATCCCCCCGGTGTATGTGTTCCAACCAGAGGCAGAGATTGCGTTCGTGATTGGCAATCACGCAAAGAATGTCTCCATCGAGAACGCCTACGATCACATCTTCGGGTACTGCCCCTTCGTGGACATTTCCGCGCGCGGCATGAACCGACGCACGCAGTTTTTACCCAAGGGGCAGGACACATTTGCATTAGTCGGGCCGTGGATTACGACGCGTGATGAGGTTGGCGACCCGCACACGCTGAACGTGAAGTCGTGGGTCAACGGTGGCGCGCGCCAGGACTACAGCACATCGGCGATGGCCCGAAAGATTCCGGAGCAGCTGTCATGGGCAAGCCGGTTTTTACAGCTTCAGAGTGGCGACATCATCACTACGGGGACGTACCACGTCGGTCTAGGACCCATAAATGATGGAGACCTTTTCGAGATTGAGATCGAGAAGCTTGGTCGGGCAAGCTGGAGCATCAAGAGCGACGGACCTCGCAAGGAACCGGAGTTCCGCCCAGGCGTAACCCAAGTTCCGAATGCTCCCCCTGGTTTCTCGCGCGTCGACTAGGAGCGGGAGTGCTGTTGAGTTGATATGCGCGGGAGCAAGGGCCGTGGCATCTCGTTCCCGCTAGATTTAGGAGTCAGGCATGGGTACTGTTGTCGTTAGAAATAAGACCAAGGTGGTTCATGAGATCGAGGTAGATGGACATATTTTGCTCAGTGATGAGCCCCAGCCCGACGGGGATGATGCGGGTCCTGATCCCCATGAGCTAATGCTGGCAGGGCTAGGAGCATGCCAGGCAATCACGCTGCGTCTGTACTGCGACCGCAAGGAGTGGGACCTAGGCGAAGTTACGGTGACATTGAAGAGCGAACGAGTTAGCAACGGCATTGAGCGAATCACAAGCAATATGACCGCTACCGGGAACCTGAATGAAGAGCAGGCTCAGCGTTTACAAGAGGTCATGAGCAGGTGCCCCCTCAGCAAACTACTGAAAAGTCAGCCCGAGATGATTGAGACCTTTTCACTGACCGGCTAGGGAAATTCAAGGCAGGTTTGCCTAACTCGCCGCTTTGGCAGCCTCAGCGGCCTGCAACATCCGGAGTGCCGCGCTATCGAGGTCGCCGTTGCGCTCGCCTCCCAGCATCTCCGCAAGCTCGTTGACCCGGGCGCTCGCGTCTAGAACAAGGGCACCAGCAAAAGTGCGCTCGTCCTCAATCGCTTTCTGCACACGGAAGTGGCGATCTGCGTATGCAGCGACCTGCGGGAGGTGGGTGACGCAAAGCACCTGCACAGCACCTCCAAGGGTCCACAACTTGTGACCAACGATTTCACTCGCACGGGCACCTATACCCGCGTCGATTTCATCAAATACCAACGTGGGAACGCCAGCCTCGGAGCGCAGAGCACTGATGAGCGCGAGCATCAAGCGTGCGGTCTCACCACCAGATGCCACACGTGCCAAAGATTTTAGGCCTTCCCCCGGGTTCGTTTCAACTAGGAATTCAATACTGTCGATCCCTGTCGCGTCGAACCCATAGCTCTGCCCATCCGGGCACATGAGGCCATTTCCGTCCTGATGCTGTGTCACCTCGCAAAAGAAGCGCACATGAGGCATTCCGACTTCTTCGAGGTGGAGCGCCGAGGCGGCGGACAAACGGTCCGCGGCATCCTGACGGGCTTTGGAGAGCTCCCAGGCCTGGCTTCCTGCCAGCTGACGCTCACTGACTATCTGCAGTGAGAGTGCCGCGAGGCGCTCGTCAGATGTCTCGTACGATTCTAGCTGCCGCTGCGCTGCGGCCCCAAAGATGAGCACTGCCTCTTCAGTGTCACCGTATTTGCGCTTGAGGCGTCGCACCACTTCGATCCGGTCCTCGACCTCCTGAAGGCGAACGGGATTGCTGCTAATCCCTTCCGAATAGGACCGGATATCGCGCGCGGATTCGCTCAGGCGCGCGGCGGATTCCTCCAAGGCATCGATGTGGGTAGCTAGTTTTCCCGAGAGGTCCAACGACCGGCGCAGCGAGCGGATGGCTTGCGCAATGAGTTCATCCGCGTTCGTGGAGTCGCCATAGAGGGATTCATAAGCCGTAGCACACGCTTGTTGAATCATCGCGGCATTGGCCAGCTCATGGCGTTCGGCGAGCAGGGTAGCCTCCTCGCCGGGGATCAGAAGCGCGTCCTCAATCTCGCTGACCTGGAATTCGAGCAGGTCTTTCTGTTGGGCCGAAGCGCGGCTGCTGGCTGAGAGTTCTGCCATTTCAGTATCGAGGGCTCGCACGGCCGTAATCGCCTGCTCGACGGCAGGGGCTAGGCTGCGATTGCCAATGTGGGAATCAAGCATGACAAGCTGAAACATGGGATCCAGAAGTGACAGGTGAGTGCCCTGGCCGTGGATGTCCACCAGCGCTACTCCGATACCACGCACCGCGCTGACCGGGACGGCTCGACCATTCAACCTAGAGACGGTACGTCCTTCGCGGTGGATTTCGCGGAACAGGACGATGGCCCCTTCATCGTCGATATCTGCGCCTGCTGTCGCCAGAGCGGCGACCAGCAATCGGCTTGGTTCCCGTAGCTGAAAACTGGCCTCCACAGACGCGGCATTGGCGCCGGCCCGAATCAACGAGCGATTGGCAGCACCGCCGAGAACAAACTCAAGCGCATCAATCAATAACGATTTACCTGCGCCGGTTTCGCCCGTGACAACATTCAGCGATTGGCCAAGCTGAAGCTGGGTGTGCTCAATAACGGCGAGGTTGCGGACAATCAGCTCAATAAGCATTGGGCTGGATTATAGGGCCGGTCACCCATTTGCTGGGACTGCACTTTCACCGTTGAGTGCCAGAAACCACCAAATAGTATGAGCGCACTCCTTAGAATACCAATCCATTTGGGCCTTTCGTTGAGGAAGAGCCTCTCGACATTCGTGGCGGTGGCTTCCCCGGGCACTCCGTCGCGTTCATGAATAATCTCTCCGTTTTTGCGGCTGATTCTAATCACCTTGATTACTACGAACAGCCCGCCGCCAAAGCTCAGTGGTTCGGTGCCCCAGGGTTAGCCGCCGCCATCAGGATAAAAGGCCGTACAGTCAAGGACCGCTACGCCTTCGGCTCCGCTAGCTACCATGGTGCCGGAAGCACGCAGAGAGGAGTCTTTCTAGACGATCGGTTCCGTCGTCAACTGTGTGCCTACGAACCAGGCAAGTGGCTCGGTCGCTAGGCCTTCACCATGAGCTTGGTCACCTGCATAATGTCCGAGGCGCCGTCGAGCGCCCAGGCGACGGAGAGAAGCTCATCAGCCTGCGCCTTACCGATAATTTCAGAGGCCAGCGTCGAGTACTTTGCCTCAAGAACTTCGTCGCTCATCGGGTTCTCAGGTGAGCCCGTGGCGTGTTCCGTAGTTTCCTCGACGGTAGTTCCGTCATTAAAAGTAATCACCACGCGCGCGGACTCTTCCTTCTTGGTGGGATCAATCTCAGCAAAAACCTTCGCACGCACGGACGAGATGACCGGGTCGAGCACTTTTGCATCGGTGAATTGAGCGTCGTGCCCCGCTCCATCTACAAGAGCTGCTGCTGCACAGTGTTGGAACGAGAATTTACCTTCCAGCGCACGTCGCGGCTCGGCTCGGTTCATGAGTTCAAAGACCAAGGGATGCACGTACGCTTTAATCCCGGCGACATCCTCTGGTTTGATGTTGTGCTCGTTGCGCAGCTTGATAACTGCATCCTGAATAGGATGAGAGACGACTCCATTGGCATAGGGCTTGAGGCCGTTGTTGGCGAAGGCCCAGCGTTCACCCCAGCCCCCGGTGAGCTCTTCTTCATTGTGCCCTGCAGCGGAGAGTACCTCCCAGAATCCTCGGCGCCCCCCGATAATATCATCGGGGCCGGTGAAGCCTGCCTTCGCCAGCATCACCGCCTGCAGGCCATTACTCGCAGCCTTCGCCGGGTGCAGAGCCTTCGTGTCAGATCCGAAAACCTCGCGGACGCCACTGGCCTGGGTACCGCCGATTGCAAGGGCGTTGAACATCTGATCGGCAGTAAGACCGAGCAGCCAACCTGCACCTGCAACCGCTCCAAAGACTCCCGCCGTGCCAGTGATATGCCACCCAGCATTGTAATGCCACGGATGAACGGACATCGAGACGCGGCAGGCGACTTCGGCACCAATCGCGAACGCCGCAAGGGCGTCACGGCCCGATGCGCCGATGTCCTCAGCGAGAGCCAGAATCGCGGGCCAAACCGGAGCCGTAGGGTGCAGCACCGTCGGGAAATGAGTGTCATCGTAGTCCTGGAGGTGTGCCATGTAACCATTCAGCAGGGTTGCAATGGTTGGACTGGTCTGAAGGCCGGAGCCGATGGCCGTCGCGCGAGCTTTCGCTCCCTCTTCACGAGCCCACTCTGTTAGCGCTAAAACTGGCGGGGCCTCAGAAGCCGAGAGCGAAATCGCCAGCATATTGACCAAGGTCCGCTTCGATTCGTGAACCACCCAGTCAGGCAAGCTGTCTGCTTTCGTACTGATGATGTGCTGAGCAAGTGTCTGGGTGGCCGTCATAGTGTCCTCTGGTCCTCTGGGGCGAATCTCGACAAATTATACGGGCATTAGGCTAGTGCAGAACGAGGCGCTCTCTCATCGGAGAGCGTCGCGTTTACGGTTCAATTACGCAGCTCTGGTTAAAAGCGCTTAACGGCGCCAAGAGCGTTGGTCAAGTTGGAGGGTAATCACTCCACAGCAGGAGTAAGTACCCGCTGCCCAGCGTGGATAACGTTCAAAACGTTGCGCACTTGCTCTTCGAGTTGCGCGAGCGATTCCTGCGCGAACTCGTCCGCGCCCGCCTGCTTCTTACGAACTTGAACTTCAACGGCTTGCAGTAGTCGCGCCGCGCGCTCTTGCGCCTCCGCCACAAGCTCATCGCCACGCTTCTTAGCGAGCTTCACCAATTCACTCTCGTCGACGAGGCCACGAGCATCCGCTTCCGCGACCGAACGGATACGGCGGGCGTCGAGCATGGTTTGGTTGATTATCTGCTCACGCCGATCCAGAACCTCTTGGGCTTCTTGCACATTCCGTGGAACAGCGAGTCGCATTTGGTCAATAAGGCCCTCTAGCCGCTCAGTATCAATCATCGCCAGACCGGTGATTGGCACACGCTTCGCCTGTGATGTCATCAATTCGAGTTTGTCGATGTGCTCTAAAATGTCCATCCGCTCCTCCTCATCTCCTGTGGCTCGGCCCTTGCATTGTCCTCAGCTTGCCGCCGTCGCTTCTCCTGAGAGAAGTATCGAACTCTTGCGAAACCGCTCTTTGAGCGCTGCGATCACGTTCTCTGGCGCAAGACCACTGATGTCCCCGCCCAGGCGAGCGACTTCTTTAATCAGGCTTGCCCGCACGAATTGATATCTGATGTCCGTCATCAGACACACCACATCAACATCCGGTGCGAGCTTGCGGTTCATCAGCGCCATTTCGAATTCGTTCTCGAAGTCCGCATTCATCCGTATCCCTCGCACGATTGCCGTTGCCTTTACCTCGTGCGCCCAATCAACAACCAACCCGCTAAAGCTCTTGACCTCGACGTTCCCGAGATCCTTGACTCCGTCGGCAAACATCTCCATGCGCTCCTCGGTGTTAAAGAGAGCCTTCCGTTCAGGTGCTTCGAACACCGAGACGATAACCCTGTCGAAGAGCGCTGCTCCTCTGCGAACGATATCCAGGTGGCCAGCTGTAACCGGGTCGAACCGGCCAGGGTAAATAGCGGTCGTCATGCGGGCTCCTCAACGTTGTTGGGCGTGCGTTCGGCATTTTTTCGCTCAGCGACCCGGTAGAAAGCCAAGGAACAATCGCCGTACCGCCGGTCTTGCCAGCGCTCGAGTGGTCCAAGACGCTCCGGCGCCTTCACGCGGCTCGCGTGCCCCACGACAGCGATGCCGTCTTCGCCGAGAAGCTTCAATTCACCGATGCGTACGACCACATTCACGGGAAACGGTTCAGTGTAAGGCGGATCCATCAACATGAAGTCGTAAGGACCATGGAGCCGTTCGATGGCCTTCAGCACATCGTCCCGTAACACCATTGCTCGATCCGCCATCTTCGTACTTGTGAGGTTATCGCGAATCACTTCGACCTGCCTACGGTCAACTTCGACGAAGTCAGAGTGAGCGGCCCCTCGGCTTAGGGCTTCGATGCCGACTGATCCTGTTCCTGCATACAGATCCACGATTCTTGTTTCCTCCAGCCCATATCCCGAGAGGATGTTAAACAAGGCACTACGAACGCGATCCGTCGTTGGGCGCACACCTGGAGATCGCGGGGATTGAAGGTTCATTCCTCCAGCTAGCCCTCCTGTTACGCGCACATCACACCTCGCGCATCGCGCCCGTAAACACTTATTGGACAATAGTCTAATCTTTGTTTGAACTTAGATTCAATCGTTCCTCCCAGGTGACTCCGTAGCCGTTAGTCTGTACACCGGAACTGTCATTGAATGAGGCGGCCTGGGGCAAATTGCCCCTCTTTCCTAGTTAGAGTAAAATTCAGAGGCAAAATGAGCGCAGTGCCATCGAGGCTATTCCAGGAGCGCGGCCTTTGGCCATTGATCTGTTTCTGGGTTATTCCCGGCACGCGCGGTACGTGGAGGGACAGCATGGCCTCTAATAAAATTTACCTAACGACCGAAGGGCTTCGGTCGCTCGAGGAGGAGATTGAGCACCTCCGGAACGTACGGCGCCCAGCAATCGCGGAATTCCTTCACCATACAAAAAGCGTTGGTGAAGGTGAAAATGGGCGCGCGGAGTACGAAGAGGCCACGACTGCACAGGACGCCGTTGAGAGACGTATCCAGGACGTAGAGTCGTTGATTCACAACGCCATCATCATCCCTTCCCCTGGCTATTCCAACGCCAAGCAACACTCCAGCGCTATCGCGCTGGGCTCAGAGGTGAGGATTCAGCGCGTTGGTGGGAAAAACCCAGAGGTCTACACCATCGTAGCTAGTACCGAGGCTTCACCCACGCAAGGTAAAATCTCCAATGAGTCGCCTTTAGGCCAAGCGCTGTTCGGTAAATCGATCAACGACGAAGTCGAGTTCTCGGTACCTGCGGGCATTCAGCGCTTCAAGGTGCTAGCCGTGCGCTGAACACTCGCTCCACCAAAGCGCACGTTAACCCAAAGTCCATAGGCCTAGTCAGCAACCTTAGCCAAGTGCATTAGACGGAGTAACCGATGTCACAGCGCGGAGACGAACTCCTGCGGAGCCGTCGCTTGAAATTAGACCGGCTCGTAGAGCGAGGGATAGATCCATTCCCGCCTCGTTTCAACCGAAGCCATACCACCGCCGAAGCAGCGTTCGCCTTGACCGCCAGCCCCAGTGGTCCTGAAGGGGACCGTACGGGCGTAGGAGGTATTGAGGTCTCCGTAGCAGGGCGCATGACCCGCATGCGGAGGATGGGTAAGGCGTCGTTCGCCGACATCGAGGACTCCGAGGGTCATCTTCAGCTCTTCATGCGACAGAACACGCTCGGAGAGGGGTATGGACTTCTCGATGATCTTGATCTAGGCGACTTCATCGGCGCCACCGGCACGATGATGCGCACCCGAACGGGAGAGGTCTCCGTTGAGGTCCAGAGCGTGATGCTTCTAGCCAAGGCTTTGCGGCCTCCGCCAGAAAAATTCCACGGTCTACGCGATGTCGAGCAACGCTACCGTCAGCGCTATCTCGATCTCATCGCCAACCGCGAGGTGCACGCCACTATGCGCACTCGGAGTCGAATAGTGTCGGCCATTCGTGCGTTCTTCGACGGCCAAGGCTACCTGGAGGTTGATACGCCCGTTCTAGTGCCCGTACCCGCAGGAGCAATGGCCCAGCCATTCGTAACCCATCACAACGCCTTAGATCGCCAGTTGTACCTACGTATCGCCACCGAGTTGTACCTGAAGCGCCTGATTGTTGGTGGCATGGACAAGGTTTACGAGATTGGTCGCGTGTTCCGGAACGAGGGAATCGATGCAGATCACAACCCGGAGTTCACTCTGCTAGAGAGCTACGAAGCGTACGCCGACTACAACGACATCATGCGCCTAGTCGAGACGCTGGTGCCCCAGATAGCGCAGGCAACGACCGGCAGCACTAATGTGAATTACGAAGGCGTTGCACTCAACCTCATCGGGCCTTGGCCTCGCCTGTCCCTCCACGACGGAGTGAAGCAATACGCAGGTATCGACCTCAATGCTTACCCCGATGCAAAATCGCTGGCAGACAAGATGCGAGAGAAAGGGGTGCCTGCAACCTATGCCGAGAGCCGTGGGCGGCTCATCGACAAACTCGTGAGCACCTACGTGGAACCAAACTTAATCCAGCCCACGTTCCTGATTGACCATCCGGTAGAGATGTCGCCATTGGCCAAGGCAAGTCCGTCCGACCCGCGTTACGCGGAGCGCTTCGAAGCTTTCGCTGCCGGAATGGAGATCGCCAACTCCTACACCGAGCTAAACGACCCAGACGTACAGAAGTCGCGGTTTACGGACCAGGAAAACCTGCGGAAGATTTACCAGGGGGAAGACCTCGATCGCATGGATGAGGATTTCATCACCGCCCTAGAGCACGGAATGCCTCCGACTGGTGGCCTGGGAATCGGAATCGACCGGCTCGTGATGCTGATCACCGGGGAAAAATCAATCCGTGACGTGCTACTGTTCCCGCAGACGCGTAGCACCCAACCGCCCACTAGTGTGGACTACGATGATGATGATGCACTCAGGGAAGAGCCGGAGGCTAAGATTTAGATCTCCACCTCGATCACGGCTTCGATTTCTACAGCCATGCCGCTGGGAAGCGTTGCCACGCCGATGGCACTGCGGGCATGCTTGCCACGGTCGCCATAAAGCTCAACGATAAGGTCGGAGCAACCATTTATCACTTCTGGCGGCTGCGTGAAGTCCGGGTCGCTGTTAACCATTCCCAGCAGCTTCACAAAGCGGACGACCTTGTCCAAGTCGCCGATCTCGGTCCGTAGGTTGCCCAGCATGCTGACAGCACACCATTTTGCTGCTTCGTAACCCTGCTCGACACTCAGGTTGTGCCCGAGTTTGCCAATGACCAACTCGCCGTTGGCCTGGCGTGGGCCCACACCAGCGAGGTATATAAGGTTCCCTGTCCGCACCGCTGATACATAGTTGCCGCCCGGTCTTCCAGGAGCGGGCAATTCAATCCCCATCGCTTCCAGCTTGCCTTCTATCTGTGACATATTGCGCCTCCGTTGATTGCTGAGACATGAACCATAGCAGCGCTGGGGCAAGGAACTCTAGCGCATACGCTCGCACAATCACAATACTCACTGCATGACCACTGCAGCTTACGGGACAATGTTTGGGAGGTAATCGACAAGAGTACCCTCGTTAAAATTCCTGTTTTCGACCACTCCCATCACATGCCACTCGTGGTTACCACCACCACATGGCAACATATTTGGAGTCTCTCAATACCGCTCTCACCTAATCCAAAGGTGAATCAAACATACCGTCAATCAAGAGACCACGCTGTTGTCATCAGTCGTTAGTGTCCTTTGCGGTATCCGGTCCAGGTGGTTTCGCTTTAGCTCATGTCGATTCTCAGCCAGCCAGCCCAACGCTAGGCGAGCGAGTATAGCCCGCGTCGTTGAGTCAGGACGCCTGGCGAAAACAAAGTCGACTGCAGCGGCCGCCGCCTACTCATAGCCTGCAGGTTTCATAACCCCTCCGCTATACGCATTGCGGGCCCGTCAAGGCGGAGCCCATGTCGACGCTTGCTATACTCGAGTTCATAATCAGGAGCAGCGGAGGCGCAATCATGGAGAGCGGAAGCAGGGACGTACCCTACCCCGAA
>Ga0302127_10000164_pt1 | contig 32881 bp, 30 predicted proteins | sample CB4_SCM_MG_FD_204452 | JGI IMG/M metagenome (GOLD analysis project Ga0302127, IMG submission 204452) | Marine microbial communities from Western Arctic Ocean, Canada - CB4_SCM | ecosystem: Environmental > Aquatic > Marine > Oceanic | place: Canada: Western Arctic Ocean | collected 2017-09-24
TATTTTCCAAAACACCAACACCACTAACCTCGATTTTCACTTCATCACCCGCTTTCATATAAATTGGTGGATCGTGAAAATCACCAACCCCATCCGGCGTACCCGTGATGATAACATCGCCCGGCGCTAGAGGGCAGATCTGGGAGATGTATTCGATCAACTCTGGCACTTTAAAGAGAAGGTCGGACACCTCAGTTTTCTGCATAACTTCACCGTTAAAGCGTGTAGTCAGTATCATATCATCTGGTGAGGGGGCTTCATCGGGCGTGACAATCCAGGGGCCGAAACTACCCGAGCGCCAGAATGTCTTGCCGGGTATGAATTGACTCGTATGGCGCTGATAGTCCCTAACCGAACCTTCATTAAAACAGGAATAACCGGCCACCACATCAAATGCTTCAGCGGCAGGCACATAGCGGCAATGTTTGGAAATCACCACGGCCATTTCACCTTCATAGTCAAGGCGCTCCGAGACTCGCGGCACGATGATATCTTGGCGGTGGGCAACCATTGAATCGGGATAACGGGTAAAAAGCATCGGATACTCTGGGATATCACGACCGGATTCGATGATGTGTTTTTTGTAGTTTAGTCCAAGGCCAAAAATTTTAGACGGCATTGGAATTGGCGGCAAATAGGTGACATCTGAGAGGCTTAAATCACCATCACGATTTTCTACAATCTCGAATATATCACCAAGGCCACAACCCCCAATCATATCGGCAAGGGTTGCCCATTGGTCTCCATGGGATCGGCTTAGATCAACAATCCCATCATCCTTGACAACACCAAAGCCACCGCCTTTTGTAGTTTCGAAACTTACAAGTTTCATATTTTATCTCCCAACTTCTTTACTTTACCTACCCCAAAACACCACACTCACTAAACGTATAATTTAGCTATTTATTTCAGACAGCATTCCATATGTTGCCCACTTTTTTAATAGCATCACTCCCGTATTTTTTGCGTTCAGCGGCAGTACTATCGCCCCACTCAGCGATAGCAGTTTCATATGCCGACCGGGAAGCAATACGTTCGCGCCAAGCACACAAATTTTTAAGATCCAGCCATAGAGGTGCCATTTGAAATGATGCCAGACGATCGACATAAACGACAAGAGCAATATCAGCCAACGAATAGGTCTCACCTGCTAGCCAGGGTGAAATAGCTAGCCGAGCATCGATATCACCGAATAGCTTCTTGAATGTACCGATTGCATCTGCCAACAGCGGGGAACCTAAGCCCTTTTCAATGTTAAGTCGGTCATTATCGCGCCTTACGTGATCACGCATCTTGGTGTAATATTCATCAAGCTGCTGTTTTGGCTTGGCAAGATAAGCATGACGCGAGACGATACACACGACAATCACCCGGCTTGCGACGTGAACGCCAGAATCAATCCGGCGCATCCATTGACGCATCTGGGCGCGCTCGAATGGGTCATCTGGGCGGAGCGGCCGGGTGGGGAAAGAGTCTTCCAAATACTCCAAAATAATTAGAGATTCGGAGATCGCTCGCTCATTGTGAATGAGCGCCGGAACGAGGCCCAATGGATTGATCTGGTGATAATTTTCAGGCAACTCCGTTGCATCACCGCCAGCGGTATCGACAATTACATTGTTATAAGAGAGACCCTTCTCATCTAGCGCTAACCTCACACGCTGGCAGGCTGTAGAACGGTCATAGTGGTAAAGCGTCAACATCACATAGGCCCTTTCGGCTACTGACAGATTCCTAGAGAAAAGCAGACTATATTAACCGACAAGGCATTATCGAACCTTGAGAGAAAAAATAATAAGGAGACCACAATGGTGGCATCGATTAGACGAGTTGTGACTGGTCATGATGCAAACGGCAGGGCAGTAGTTATTGAAGATGCAAATGCCAGTGACGTCCTACAAAGTAAGGCACGACCAGGTGTTGCACTGACTAATTTATGGACTAGCGAAGTAATGCCGCTTCGATACGATGACAAAGGTGGCGTCCAAAGTAATGATTTTATCATGTTTCCCAGCCAAATGGGCACAGTGTTTCGCATCTCATCGTTTGAGCCAGAAAATCAAGATACCGCAAAAACGCTCGATGGCCGCCAATATTTTACTGAAACAGGGGCAGGAGAGGTCGCAACCGGAAGTGAGCGTCATGCGTTCATGCATCGCACAGAAACGCTCGACTATGCGATCGTTCTCGAAGGTGAGATCATGCTTTTGCTAGATGATGAGGATGTTAAGCTGAAGACTGGTGATGTCATAGTACAGCGGGGGACCAACCATGCCTGGTGCAACCGCGGCACGACTACTTGCCGCATCGCCTTTATTCTGATCGGAGCCAAAGGTAAGCGTCAATAAGCGAAGTTAGCAGGCGAAAAGCCCCACGCAAGCGTTAATTCATTTGGTATCCAATTATTAAGCAAGCAATCTTTAGATAGCTGTGTGCCTACGCAACCATCGCTTCGCATGCACCAAATCCGATCAGAACGGGGCTTCTTCAGCCTCTATATTGATGCGGTGCATACGCCTTCTATGGCCCGCATAATCATCAATTGCATAATGCTGGGTGCAGCGATTATCCCAGATTGCGAGAGAACCGAGTCCCCAAGCCAATCTGCAGGTGAACTCAGGGCGGATTGCATGATCACGCAGATAGCTCAATATGGGTTGGCTCTCTTCATGACTCAGATCTTCAAAACGGACGATGTGACTACTGAAATAAAGTGCTTTTCTGCCAGTATCTGGATGGGTGCGAACAATCGGATGCACATTGCCAGTTGCACCGCCATCATTAGTGCGCTCCATCACCGAAAGCTCGCTCCAGCGCGCGCGTTGGCGCTCACCTAGATAAACCGCGTTCATGTCATCCAACATATTCTTCATGCCATCCGACAGCATCTCATAGGCCCCATAGCCGTCAGAAAACATGGTGTCACCGCCCACTTTCGGCAATTCTAGCGCATAAAGCATTGTTGCTTTCGGCGGGACAGGATTGAAGCTTCCATCTGAATGCCAAGCGTTACCGAATGCATAAGTATCTTTTTCAGTCTTCAGTATTTCAAGCACTTCGGGATGAGACTCAAGTCCCTTCATAAACGGGTAAATATTGATTGCACCCCACATCTTAGCAAACGCCAGATATTGATCGGTGGTTAACTTCTGATCTCGAATAATAATAACCTGATGATCTGTAAAGGCGCGGTAGATTTTGCCAAACCCCTCAGAATCTAGCTTGGCTACATTAACTCCGGTGATCTCCGCACCGAGCGATCCAGCGAGCGGCCGCACGGCAAGGCTATCATTATCGACTTGGGAAACCTGTGCAGTTTGGATCATTTTTCTGGTCCTAGGTTATCATCAGCGCATCAACACCCGACGGGTATCTGAGTTATAGTCTAGACAAGACCGTCATGAAAACACGAAACATTAAACTTTTTTATGCCGGTTTAGCGCACCACTTTCTCTCATGCATTCACCCAGATTTTTAATGCACTTACCACTACCATCAACATCCGTTCGATCGAGGGCCCACGAGATAAGAAGGGGCTGTTGGAGCGGGTGAAGGGAATCGAACCCTCATCTTCAGCTTGGGAAGCTGCGACTCTACCATTGAGCTACACCCGCATCACCACAGCGCTAATCTACGTCTCCTCCTCCACACTGCCAAGTGCACACATTTGCGTCAACGACTAGCGCCGCGTGGCTCTAGCAGTTAAGAAACTGTGGTAATCACAAATGACATTGCCAATACAATTATGAGAAAAATACTTATTGATCAGCACACCAACATTCCCCTTGGCACTCATAAATTCCAGAACCCGCGATTGACTGCCGGTGGCGCGATGCGGGCTTCGGTAAAGCTTGATCGGCTGGAAACGATTTGGTTCAATACCGGCACCCAGTGCAACATCGAATGCGTTAACTGCTATATACAATCCAGCCCGACAAACGACAGGCTTTCCTATTTGACTCTTGATGAAGTGCGCAAGCTTCTCGATGAGGTTGCCTCGCTACAACTGGCAACACGCGAGATTGCGTTTACCGGCGGTGAGCCGTTCATGAATCCGCATTTTATGGACATGGTCTATCTAGCGCTATCCCGAGGATTTGAGGTGCTTGTTCTGACCAATGCCATGCAGCCACTACAGCGCCCGAAAGTCCAAAAAGATCTGCTTGCCGCAGCAGCAAAATTTGGCCACCATTTGACCATTCGCGTCAGCCTCGACCATTATCTTAAGGACCAGCATGAGACCGAGCGCGGCGTTGGAAGTTATGAAGTTACTCTTACTGGCATCGACTGGCTGTCGCGGCATGGTTTCCAGATCCATCTAGCCGGGCGCAACTGCTGGAGCGAGGATGAAGCGGAACTGCGAGCGGGTTACCGCGCATTAGTTAGCCAGCGGGGCTGGTGTGTCGATACAGAAAACCCAGCAGAGCTGGTAATTTTTCCTGAATTGGATGAGCAATACGACGTTCCGGAAATTACCACTGAGTGCTGGTCTTCACTCGGAATAGACCCGAGTTCGATGATGTGCGCGACTAGCCGAATGGTAGTTAAACGCCGCGGCGATGATGTCCCACAAATTACACCCTGCACCCTGTTGCCCTATGATAAGCAGTTCAACATGGGCACAACTCTCAAAGAATCCCTGACTACCACGCAAGGAGCAATCGAAAACGGCAGTGTGCGGCTTAATCATCCCCATTGCGCTAAATTTTGCGTGCTTGGTGGCGGCTCGTGTTCAGTTGAGGGTTAGCCAAACCGATCAGCCAGCGCGAAAATGCTTTGAAAGTTTTAGTCCCTGGGCCTGATAGTGTGATCCCATCCCCGCACCATAGGTGCGCGAGGGCGGTTCAATCAATAGTTCATAGCGTAAGCGCCCGATCGGCTGCTTGTTCTCCAGCACGAATGGCACTTCGTGGCTACGAACTTCCAATACAGCTCGGCTTCCTGCCCCGCCAGAGGGAGAGTAACCAAATCCAGGATCAAAAAATCCAGCGTAGTGCACTCTAAATTCACCCATCGTTGGATCGATTGGTACCATTTCAGCAGCATGATCAGGTGGAATCTGGATCGCTTCGCTTGAGCGCAAGATATAAAACTCGTTCGGATCTAAGATGATCTGGCCTAATTTTGGCTTGTAGATAGGCTCCCAATAATCATCGACTTCCAAACTGTCCGGACGATCAAAATCAATCGGCGGCGCATAACGGCGGGCTCGAAAGCCGACCCGTCCATCGCGGTCTGCATCACCAATGGAAACACTCAAGACCAGCCCATCGCGCACATGCATCTTACCATCCACGAGCCCGACGCCAAATTTATCTACCAGTTTTTTGTGGAGTGCGCGCAGATCGGCATCGTTCAAGAAGCTCCCCGATGAAAAATTATGCGAGGCACTGTGCTGCCTAAATCGCATTTGGAGAAGACGCGTTCCGGTGCGCAGCTTAACCGAGAAAGTACGTGGAGAGACCTCCGCATAAAGTGGCCCAGAAAATCCAGCTTCTACCGCATCAAATCCATCAGTCCCATCGGCAATCAAGCGGGTGAATATATCGAGCCGGCCAGTCGAACTTTTAGGATTGGCGGAGGCTGACACATTATCCGGCAGATTTAGTCTTTCGATAATGGGGATAAGATAAACACAACCCTTCTCCAGCACAGCACCATCGGTAAGATCAAATTCATGGTCTGCAAGCGTCTCAAGTCGTGCCTGGACACTACGCCCACGTCCTGGGAGAAAGCTGCCTCTTATACGATAGGCACTCGTACCTAGCCTGAGATCAAGGCTAGCAGGCTGCACCTGTTCGTCCAAGAACGGACGCTCGGCGGCAGTGATGATCCCCTGCGAGATGAACTCGTCGATCATGCTATCTGGAACCAATGCGGCGCCAGGACTAATGGTGGTATGAGAAGACATGCACTATCTAAAGTGACGGTTGATAGCCCTTGCGTCAATCTTTGAAAGGGCACCATTAGTGATGGTCCCCAAGCAAGTGTATTCACCTGTGGAAAGACTGCTAGCTTGACGCCCCGATGGGAGTAAAGATATAATTTTTACAATTGTGGTCATTTGAGCCGGCCGGCTTGCAGCCACGTAAAATAAGTTGCTAAAAGGTCGGGTGATATGAACCCGGCAGTTGGCCGGGTTTTTTTATGGCCGACCCATGTTCGAAGCAACAAAGCTTATGCTGGGAGAAGTAAGGATGGGAACGAGACCGAGGGATAACAAAGCATGGTGTGCCGCCACAAGAATGGTACATGCAGGCGGGCGTCGTTCACAATATGGAGAAACTTCCGAGGCATTATTTTTAACCTCTGGGTTTGTTTATAATGGACCCGCCGAAGCCGAGGCGCGCTTTAAGGGAGAGGCTGATGGATTTATTTATTCGCGCTACGCAAATCCCACATTATCAACACTCGAAGATCGCCTGACTGCGCTTGAGGGTGCGGAGGCGGCCCGCCTGACAGCAAGCGGAATGGCCGCGGTCGCAGCATCTATTTTCTCCAACCTAAAAGCTGGAGACCATATTGTTGCCGGCGATGCCCTATTTGGCTCCTCACTCTACATTTTGGAGGAGTTAATTCCAAGGTTTGGCATGAGCGCAACCATGGTGCGATGCACGAACAATCAAGCTTGGGAAGAGGCAATCCGCCCGGAAACCAAGATGCTGTTTTTTGAAACACCAACCAATCCAACTCTGGAAATCGTCGATATGGATTTTGTTGGTAAATTAGGTGCCAAGATCGGCGCTACAGTGGTAGTCGATAATGTATTTTCCACACCATTTCGCCAACGCCCTATGAAATACGGAGCAGACATTGTAGTCTATTCAGCGACCAAACATATTGATGGCCAAGGCCGGTGTCTGGGCGGTGCTATATTAGGCCAGGCGGACTATATCGAAGGGCCGCTGCACAATTATCTTAAACATACCGGTCCAGCCCTAAGCCCCTTTAATGCCTGGGTGATGCTAAAGGGCCTAGAAACCTTACAAGTACGCAGCGACCGGCACATTGAGAGCGCCGCCATAATTGCCGATTATCTGGCCAATCGCACAGACGTTGCCAGGGTATATTATCCCGGCCGCATTGATCATCCTCAGCATGAGATTGCCCAGCGTCAGATGGACGGCGGCGGACCACTAATTGCATTTGATTTCGGCGGTGGCAAGGAACCCGCATTTAAATTCCTAGACAATCTAAAACTCATTCTAATTTCAAATAATTTGGGCGATTCCAAAAGTCTTATCACCCATCCCGCCACCACGACACATCTGCGGGTTGCACCTGAGCAAAGGGCCATTTTGGGGATCAGCGAAGGGCTAGTTAGATTGTCAGTAGGGCTGGAGGATCCCCACGATATTATTCAAGATTTGGAACAAGCGCTCAACTCTGTGGACTGATGGTCCACATTCCCCTAGCCGGGGTGGGCGGGCTTGGCTAAAGTATAACAATTATAAGGCCAGCGTATGTGGGAGATGGGATGTATAAAAACATAGATAGATCTATTACAGTAAATGTTGAACCCATCTATCTAGAAGATGAATCGGAACCTGATCGGGACTATTTCCTGTGGGCTTATACAATCAACATCGAAAATCTGGGTGCAGATGTGATCTGCCTGCGCTCGAGGCATTGGCGGATAACCGATCGGAATGGTCAAGTTCAGGAAGTGCGCGGTGACGGAGTGGTCGGCGAACAGCCGGTCCTCAATCCCGGTGAAAGTTTCGAATACACCAGCGGCGTACCGCTCACAACACCATCCGGGATCATGGTGGGTGCCTATGTCATGGAGACAGCGGCGGGTGATAGTTTTACCGTCGACATTCCCGCGTTTTCTCTCGACAGCCCCTTTGATAGTCACCGAGTTCACTAACCAGCTACATCAGTTTTCATGATGATAGATCTGCGTCCCATTGCGCTGGTCATCGGCATTCTGCTGGTTACCCTTGGCGCAATGATGTTTATCCCAGCATTGATTGACCTTGCTCTTGGTATTCCAGACTGGACGGTTTTTACCGCGTCAGCTGTCATAACCCTGTTTGTAGGCGGCGCAATGGCGCTATCCAACTGGGGACGAACATCCAATCTGTCGATCCGTGGGGCGTTTTTGCTTACAACCCTCGCTTGGATGGTGCTAGCGCTGTTTGCTGCGCTGCCACTCTACTTTTCCGATGTCAATTTGAGCTTCGTCGATGCCTTTTTCGAATCGATGTCAGGGATCACCACCACCGGCGCTACGGTCATTATCGGACTGGATGTGATGTCGCGCGGATTTTTAGTGTGGCGAGCCTTGCTTCAATGGCTGGGCGGGATTGGCATCATCGTGATGGCGGTCTCCGTACTTCCAATGCTGCAAGTTGGAGGTATGCAGCTTTTTCGGATGGAATCTTCCGATACTTCAGAAAAAATTCTTCCCAGAGCCACCAAAATTGCCGGTTCAGTCACCGGTCTTTATTTGCTTTTGACAACGATTTGCGCGATTGCCTACAAAATTGCGGGGATGACAACATTCGATGCATTCGTACATGCCATGACAACAATCTCGACTGGTGGTTATTCAAGTCACGATGGATCATTCGCTTTTTTCAATACGCCATCAATCGAAATTGTGGCGATCATCTTCATGGTGGCAGGCAGTCTGCCGTTCATTCTTTTTTTGCAATTAATAGCGGGGCAAGCATCGCCGCTTTTTCGTGATTCTCAAGTGCGTTGGTTCTTCACAGCGGTGACTGTGCTGATTGGCTCGGCATTCTTATACAAATGGGGCACTCTGGGCACACCGATTGGCGATGCATTCAGGGAAAGCGCATTTAACGTCGTCTCAATCATGACAGGGACCGGCTATGTTAGTTCAGACTACAGTACCTGGGGACCATTCGCGGTAACCTTCTTCTTTTTCATCATGTTTATCGGCGGGTGCGCCGGATCAACTTCATGCGGCATCAAGGTGTTCCGGTTCCAGGTTCTGTTCCAGCATATGCAGGTTCAGCTATCACGTGTCAGCTACCCACACGGAGTATTTACGCCGCGCTATAATGGCCGCCCAATTCCAGGGCAGGCATCTCGTTCGGTAATGTCTTTCTTTTTACTGTTTTTTTTGTGTTTCGCCGCACTGGCTCTTGCTCTTGGGATAATCGGACTTGATAGCACAACCGCCCTATCAGCCGCAGCAAGTGCACTCGCGAATGTGGGGCCTGGACTTGGTGAGATCGTTGGCCCGACCGGCAGCTATGCACCTCTTCCCGATGCCGCAAAATGGATCTTGTGCTTAGGGATGCTGCTCGGCCGACTCGAGCTTTTTACAGTACTTGTTCTGTTCACTCCAGCATTCTGGAGAATTTGACCTAATATGTCACCTATTCGATCAGACCCTATAGCGGTACAGTAAGGCATGGCCGCACTCACAACAACGACCAAGGCAATCTTAGAGCGCCTAATAAGATTTGATACCACCAGCAACAAGTCAAATCTAAATTTAGTTGAATACATCCGTTCCTATCTGCAGGATTTTGGGATTGGTGCAACTTTGATCCCAGACGGGACTGGCACGAAAGCTGCTCTCTACACAACGATCGGCCCGAGTGTAGAAGGGGGTGTGGTGCTATCAGCTCATACTGATGTAGTTCCAACCGCTGGGCAAGAATGGACCAATGATCCATTTCAAATGACTTTACGCGATGCGAAACTCTACGGTCGCGGCAGCACCGATATGAAGGGTTTTATTGCATGCGTTTTAGCCCATGTTCCGCAGTTTGTAGCCTCACCACTCAAGCGCCCAATTCATATAGCTCTGTCCTATGACGAAGAGGTCGGATGTCTCGGTGTGCGCCCACTGAGCAAGCAAATGGCCTCCAGGGTTCCAACACCCATGGCCGTGATTGTTGGCGAACCAACCAACATGGCTCCGGTGAACGCACATAAGAGTGCATATCTGATCGAGACAATTATCAGTGGCGTTGAAGCTCACTCCAGTGTGCCCGCATGGGGGGTAAACGCGATTGTCCATGGCGCTAGTATTATTAAGAAGATAGAAAAACTTGGCGAACGACTTGCCGCATTACCAGTGATCGACGATAGATTCTTTCCACCTCACCCAACCGTCAGTATTGGGGAAATAAGCGGAGGAACAGCGCACAATATTGTCCCTAACACCTGCCGTATTGTGTGGGGAATTCGAGGAATGCCGGAAACTGACGTACCAGAGCTAATCGATGGGATCCGTAAATTTACCGAAAATCACGTGCTGGTAAAAATGCATAAGGAAAATGCTGCCTGCACTATTGAGACTAAAATCGCCGCATCCATCTTGCCGTTAGCGGCAAAACCCGCTGCAGGCGCGGAGTCCTTGATCAGTGTTCTAACCGGGGATAACCGGATGAATGCGGTGTCTTATGGCACAGACGCAGGGTTTTTTGATGCTGTTGGTTGGCCAAGCATTGTCTGTGGACCAGGCGATATCGCGCAGGCACACAAACCCGATGAGTTTATCGCTATTGAAGAGCTTAGTAGATGTAGCGCTATGCTTTCACGATTAATGGAAAAACTAAGCCAATAGCCAAATCCAGTCACCAACGCTTAAAACTAGCCGGGGCCGACACAATACCGATCCCATACCAGCAACCCTGATCACCCGTAAGTTACATATCTAGGTTGGAATATGTGCGTGTGAAAATTGGAATGGACTATTCGGCCTTTAGAAGATTTCCGGCTATTAGAACCAGTTAACCAAGCACGGCTAACGCGAATGAAGCAGGCCAAATGTTTCTATGATAGCAAGTATCATCAATGCGTAATTATCAGTCGATATATTTCAAGAATTTCTCAGGATCGAATTCATAAACAGTGCTGCAGAACTCGCACGTGACTATAATTTTATTATTTTTTATCATCTCGGTAATTTCCTCAGGAGAGAACCCTCGCAGTAACACGCTCACCCGCTCATGTGAGCAATGACAGCAATCGCGAAGCAAAGTAGGCGGAGATACTCGCACTCCATCTTCATGAAACAACCTGTAGAGGAGATCCTCGGGAGAGAGCATTGGATCCAGCAATTCATCAGAACTGACCGTATTCACCAAGTGGCGCGCACGATCCCAGTCTTCTTCATCGAGGGAGGTGTCGACGATGCCCTCCGATGGCAATTTCTGGATCAGAACACCACCCGCCCGCCAACTTGGTGACAACCCATCGAAAGGAGGGCTAGCAATCTCGCCAGCACCCAGATGTAACCGTGTCGGAATTTGCTCTGATTGATTAAAGTAGGTATGGGCTGCATCCGCAATATCTTGCCCCTCAAGAGACACGATACCCTGATACCTTTCCATTTCTGACCCCTGATCGATAGTCATGCCAAGTGTGCCTTTCCCAAGCAACTGCACTCCACTGGCGTGACTATCTTCGGGTAGGCGCGCGGTATCAAAATGGGCATAAGCGCGCATCATCCCGGAGGTCTCATATTCGACAACCAAAAGATCAACTGGCCCGTCGGAGTTAGCTTGTAAGATAAACCTTCCATCGAACTTCAGCCCTACGCCGAGCAGAGCAGTCAATGCCACCGCCTCACCTAGAAGCCGGTTAACGGGGGATGGATAATTATGACGGGCAATCACATCGGTGATCATCGATCCCAACCGCACTATCCGACCACTAACTCCACCACCAACAATCGAAAACGGAATCACTAAGTCATCAAAAGCTGTAACTACGTCAAGGTAAGGCCGGATCACTTTCCTAACCCGCGGCTCCAAGGCACCAGGCAAGTATTCCCTTATGGGCGTGCAACCGGTTTTCTGCCTCGTCAAAGACTACAGATTGGGGGCCATCCATGACCTCGTCGGTCACTTCCTCACCACGATGGGCGGGTAGGCAATGCATAAAAAGGGCATCCGGGCGTGCGTGGCGCATCAGTTCACTATTAACTTGATAACGGTGAAGCAGATTGTGGCGTCGCTCCACGTCATCATCACTCATTGAAACCCAAGCATCGGTTACCACGCAATCGGCACCATCGACCGCTTCACTCGGATTGCGATAAATGCTGATATCTGCACCGTTCTTTCGCGCCCAATCGATGAGCTCGTCTGGTGGATTAAGAGTTTCTGGGCAAGCTAAGCGCAGCTCAAACTGGAATTTTACGGCAGCGTGTATCCAGCTCTTGGCAACATTATTGCCATCACCCGACCAGGAAATGCGTTTTCCGGCAATCGAGCCACGGTGTTCTTCAAACGTCATCAGATCAGCCATGAGCTGGCAGGGATGAGACCGATTAGTGAGCCCATTGATCACCGGAACCGTCGCGTGCTCGGCCAGTTCTAGCATATCCTCATGACGTCGGGCGCGAATGACGATCACGTCCACATAGCGCGACAGAACCTTGGCGGTATCTCTGATCTCCTCACCTCGACCTATTTGCATATCAGCTCGGGAAAGAAAAAAACTATCTCCGCCCAATTCACGCATCCCAACCTCAAAGGAAATTCTTGTGCGTGTTGAAGGCTGTTCAAAGATCATAGCGAGCATCTTACCGGCCAGAGGATTTGGCGTGTTGGTCTGACCCGCATTCTCTTTCTCCGCCCGGCGAGATATCTTGCGGGCACGCGCATCCTTGATGATTTTATGCAGCAGCACAGCATCTAATTCGCTCAAATCAAGAAAATTACGCATACCTTCGTTAGGCACCCTTCCCGCCTTACGCTTTTGCATCTAGAGCTACACAAGCGCGGATGATGCGCTCGATAGCATCATTGATCACCGCCTCGGCAATATTGAGCGGTGGCAAAAAACGCACAACATTTTCGCCAGCAGCGACGGCAAGAAGATTCTCATCGGCCAACGCATCAACCAAGTCACCATTAGCAGCCCTGCATTTTAACCCAATCATCAAGCCTGTGCCACGCAGTTCTTCCAGTACGCCTGGATGCTTGTCCACGAGAAGAGCAAGTTTTTGGCGGAAGATTGCTGCCATGTCACGCGAGTGTTTCAAAAATCCGTCATCAAGGACCACATCGAGAACCGCATTTGCAGCAGCCATGGCAAGGGGATTGCCTCCAAAAGTTGAGCCATGCGTGCCCGCCGTCATGCCTTTGGCCGCCTCACCGGTTGCCAAACAGGCGCCAATCGGGAACCCGCCACCAAGAGCCTTGGCGATGGCCATGATATCTGGTTCAATATTAGCCCATTCATGGGCAAATAATTTGCCGGTACGGCCCATTCCAGTCTGGACCTCATCTACAACAAGAAGAAGACCTCGTTCACGGGTGAGTTCTCTCAACTCGCACAAAAACTTATTTCCAGCCGCACGGACGCCGCCTTCTCCCTGAACCACTTCAATCAATATGCCTGCAGTTTGTGGACTGATTGCCTGTTTGACGGCATCCAAATCGCCAAGCCTAACTTGATCAAAGCCATCAACAGGAGGGCCAAAGCCATCAAGATGTTTTTCATTCCCTCCAGCAGCGATAGTACACATTGTCCGACCATGGAAAGCACCTTCAAAGGTAATGAGGCGATACCTCTCTGATGCGCCAGATACATGGTGGTAACGTCTTGCCATCTTAATGGCACATTCGACCGCCTCAGCGCCGGAATTGGAAAAAAACATGGTGTCGGCGAACGTCGCCTGACGCAGTCTTTCGGCCAACCGCTGCTGACCTGGGATTTCATACAGGTTGGAGACATGCAACAGCTTGGCCGCCTGACCGGTTATAGCTTCAACCAAATGGGGGTGGCTATGCCCGAGAACGCTTACGGCAATCCCCCCGGCAAAATCGAGATGCACGTTACCGTTTTCATCGGTTAGATATGCCCCTTGTCCGCTTACGAATGCGACCGGTTTACGAGCATAGGTTGGTAGAATGGAGTCAATCACCACATCATCTCTTTAAATTAGGAGGCACTCTATCTAGCCTTGAAGCCAAAACCGCTCCCGGGTCACACCGGGCGGCGGGGCCATCCATTGTAAGGGGTCTCGCATTGTAAGGGGCCTAGTCCTCAAGTCAACGTAATGTGACATGCAGGTGAGCAGCTGTTCTAGTATCCAGATTCAGTACTAATCTATATTTAGAAGAGTAGCCCAAACGCACCGCCCACGTATCAGAATATTTAATGTCCAATACAGAGAATGCCCTAACGCGCCCAGATAGCGACCCACACACAACATCGGACTCTACTAGCAATGATGGTTGGGGAAAACCTGTCAGGTGAATTGCGGATAAGCACGCGTATGTTGTATCAATGAAAGAGCTCTATACTATATATGGTTATGATAATTAGTCACGATCGATCGCCAAGCGTAATGGCACGTGAGTGGGGGCTTACTATCAATTCATAGTGGCGGAGGGTTAAATATGTCGTGGACAGACGAAAGGGTGGAGCTACTAAAGAAGCTCTGGACAGACGGCCTTAGTGCCAGTCAGATCGCTTCTAGAATGGGTGGGCTTACACGTAACGCTGTGATCGGAAAAGTGCACCGCCTCGGTCTTTCCGGCCGCACGCGTCCGGCGCGTCCGCGAGCACCAAAACCGCGCCATTCCGTGTCTTCAAGAACACATCGACATCCAACAGCCGGGAATCTAGCTTTACGGCAGGATAAGATCCTAGATGACGAAGTCGGGATTGAGCCGGAACCCCAACCAACACCGATAAACCCAATAGAGATTGCGCCCGGCGAATATGTCACCATCCTGACATTGACAGAAACGCGGTGCAAATGGCCAATCGGCGATCCGACAGAATCTGATTTTCATTTCTGCGGACATGAATCTGGGCCTGAATCTCCCTATTGCAAAGAACATGCGCGGGCAGCCTACCAGCCTGCGCAGGATCGCCGCAAACGCAAGCAAGCAGTCGGCATAGGATAACATTCGGGCTGAGCGTTATCACATACCGCCCCATCGATTCTGCGAGAATATTTGCACTTATCGGATAGGAGGCTATCTTACCAAAGTGATTGATTCAGAAATACTAAAAAATAGTTTTTTGTTCGAGGATCTTGCTCCAGATCTCATAATTCACCTAGCCCAAGTGGTTAGGCATGTCACACTCGACAAAGACCAGGTTCTTTTTTTTGAGGGGGATACAAGCAACGGCTTCTATGCCATCTTAGAGGGAGCGGTGCGCGTTTCGGTGGTTTCGGACGAAGGTGATGAGCGGATCATTGCAATATTATGCGATGGAGAGATCGTTGGTGAACTTGGATTTATAGATGGCAGTGTACGTTCGGCAAGAGTAACCGGCGCTCGGTCGTCTCGTCTTGTTTTTGTACCGCAGGCCGGATTTCAGCGTGTCGCAGATAACAATCCAGCAATCTACCGGCACATGCTGCGTGTGGTTGGCGATAGACTACGTCAGACCAACGTGGCGCGTAGGGCACAGGATTTTTTGCCTCTCACCGGCCGAGTTGCACAAACTATGTTGAGATTGGCGGTCGCATTTGGGCAACCAGTCGGAGAGAGCAGAACCCTCATTCATCACAAAATCACTCACGCAGGAATCGCCTTGATGGTTGGCGTAGCGCGTGAGAATGTTAGCCGCACAATTTCAAAATGGCAGCGAGATAAACTGATCACCCGAATTAGCGGGTATTACTGTCTCGAAAATGAGCCCGCCTTACGCGAACTAGCAGGAGAAGATGAAGACTAAACCCACCACTGTAGAATAACACCTATACCCCCAGCTTAATGCTCACAAAAGTCGGTAACCATACGTCACAAACAATCAGCTAACTTCTCTCCTCAGCCATTGCCAGCAAAACCGACCCCTCGTATGTATTGTTGAATGGCTTACCCCCTCCTAACCATGAGTAACATCCACTTGGCATTCGCCAGCGCACCTCTGTTTGTAGAGGCGAAGCTGGTTGTGCATGAACGCGAACGTCTCTGCATAGTCGGGCGTAACGGCACCGGAAAATCAACGCTCATGAAGATCGCCGCAGGATTGGTGGAGCCGGATGGAGGCCAACGCTTCATTCAACCCGGAACGACGCTCAGATATCTCTCCCAGGAACCAGACTTCTCTGGATTTAGTAGCGTGCAGACCTATGTCGAGGCAGGGCTTGAGCAGGACGATATACATCACCGTGCGGCGTATCTTCTTTCCGAGCTTGGCCTAACGGGCACCGAAGATCCAGCAACACTGTCGGGCGGCGAGGCGAGGCGCGCCGCACTAGCCCGCGCACTCACACCCGAACCTGATATACTGCTTCTCGACGAGCCAACCAACCACCTAGATCTTCCAACAATCGAATGGCTGGAGGGTGAGCTCAGCGCAACCAATGCAGCACTTTTACTGATCAGCCACGACCGACAGTTTCTTAAGCATCTTTCGGCCGCTGTTCTTTGGATTGACCGCGGCGAAGTTCGCCGACTGGACCGCGGGTTTGCTCATTTTGAAACATGGCGAGATCAGTTTCTGGAACACGAGGAGACCGAGCGTCACAAGCTCGATCGTAGAATTTCTTCCGAGGAACACTGGCTACGTTATGGCGTAACCGCAAGGCGCAAGCGCAATCAGGGCCGTTTGCGGCGCCTCCAAGCTCTGAGGACCGAGCGCCGAAACGAGCGCAAGGCTATTGGCAAAATCGACTTAAGCATATCCCTCTCTGGTAAGTCTGGAAAGAAAGTCATTGAGGCGAAAGGCATTTCAAAATCATTTGGCAACTTGCGCGTAATCAACAACCTCTCAATCCGCGTGTTGCGGGGCGATCGAATTGGCATTGTTGGTCCGAACGGCTCTGGCAAAACAACCCTTGTTAATCTGATAACAGCTTCAATCACACCCGATGCAGGCGAAGTAATACTCGGCATGGGTCTTGAGATGGCAACACTCGACCAGGGGCGCGAAAGCCTCGATCCGGATGAGACATTACGCAGCGCCCTGACCGGGGGAGATAGCGACACAATTTCTGTCAATGGAACCCCTCGCCACATCATCAGCTACATGAAGGATTTCCTATTTGAACCGGACCAGTCTCGGCTTCCATTAAGGCTTCTCTCAGGAGGTGAGCGTGGGCGGCTAATGCTGGCAAGAGCCTTCGCACAACCTTCAAACCTTCTAGTCCTCGATGAACCTACAAACGACCTTGATCTTGAAACCCTTGATCTCCTCCAAGAAATGCTCGCGGAATACCCGGGTACAGCTTTAATCGTCAGTCATGATCGAGATTTCCTAGACCGCGTCGTAACCTCAACGCTAGTCGCGGAGGGCGAGGGCCGCTGGCGTCAGTATCCCGGGGGATATTCCGACTTCCTTATTCAACGAGGCAGTCAAACTGACATCCCTACCCCCAAGGGCAAATCCACCAAGAATACCATCAGGGTAGAGACCAAATCCACGGCACCCGTCTTCACTAGGGCTCCAACCAAGTTATCCTATAGGGAGAAGATCGCGCTGGAGACAACCCCGACCAGAATCTCGGATCTCGAGACGGGCATTGGAAAACTCGAAGTGCGTCTAGCCATGCCAGACTTCTACGAGCTTGATCCGAAAGGTTTTGCGCTGGCTGCTAGCGCTCTTGACGCTGCGCGCGCAGCGCTCACAGCCGCCGAAGATGAGTGGTTAGCTCTGGAGTTGAAACAAGAAAAGATCGATAAAAGATAACTCAGTGCCATCACTTTATTTTCAAAAGATTGCAGACAGTTTCCAACCACAAACAGATAATGTTGGTATTTGCCTGCAACGCACTGGCGGAGATACCGTGCCATCAGGCCGCTGCGTTGTTAATCCCCCCGGCCTCGACGAGGCGGTAGCGATCGAGCAGTTCGGGTGCCAATTGGCGCCTTTGTTCAGGTGGCAAAGCAATCCACATACGCAAAAGATGCCGTCGGCGTTCTGGCTCATCAAAATCTTCATAAGCTTCTCGGGCATGCAGAACCATGTGGTTATTCACGAACTGGATATCTCCTTCCTGGAAATCGATCGCGAGACGCATATCCGGACGAGAAGCGACCTCATGAACCACATCGAGCGCTTCACTCTGGCATTCGGTGAGTGCCAATTCATCACCGAATCGAGCTACCTGATCGAAGACAAACCGAGCTGTGACTCGCGAGGTAAGTTTGCCATCCCAATAGCTGTAAAGCGGGTTGGTGTACCACGGTTCCGCGCCATCAGGACGATCGCCGCGCCAATCACCATGGAAGGGTTCATAGAGCACATCAAGGAGGTCAGGACGCTCGTCGAGGATTACATTGTGAACAGCGAGCGCACTAACCAGATAACTCGCACCGCCGGCCTTTGCCGTGCGTAGACAGAATAAACCCAAAATATCCACCGGCAGGAGATCACAGTGAAATTCAAGCTTCGCCAACGTCTGATACCCACGCGCATTGGGATCGGAGAGAGACCGGCCTTCGTTACGTACATGGCATATATTCTCACCGCGTAAATTTTGTGAGATAGGGGTGCCCAAATGAGCTGCAATCCCCCAATATATCAGTGTACATTCCTCATTACTGTAGCGTTCACGAGGAACCCCTCGGACCACGATAAAGCCAAGCCCGTCCTCTAGTAATCTCGGGATTTCACCTATTCGTGCTTTAAGATGGGGTAAATCAAATACCGATCTATCAAATGGAATTGTCAGTCGTTGAGACTTCACATGAGCAAGGGCTCGGTCAATTTCATCGATATCCGGCCCATCTAGCTGCATAATCCAGCCATTATCTTCTTGAATATCAGAGCCACGCCAAGCGCCTAGAACTGTAATCTGCTCGCGATAAGACTTTGTCATAGGGCATCCCTTTCAGGCGAGAGAGCTAGCGTAATCTGACTCTCGTGGCTTATCTTAATATCACGCACTTAAAAATGCATGCAGCAGGATGGGCTTTACGCGACTTATCTGTTGTCCTTTATACACACTATCGGGTTAGTCTCCGACTAATTCTTGAAGAAATTCAGCCGGAAACGGGGGCTAGAGATGGAACTGAACCGCCTTTCAGCGACGGAAATTGTCGCCGATATAGCTTCAGGGCGCACGACAAGCGTAGCTGTTGTTGAATCTTGCCTCGACCGAATCCTGATTCGTGAAGAGGAAATTCATGCTTGGGCATTCATCGATCCGGAGCTGGCACTAAAGCAAGCCAGAGAGCGCGACCTTGGCCCTATATTAGGGCCTCTCCACGGACTACCTGTCGGTATCAAAGACATCATTGACACAGCGGATATGCCAACTGCGATGGGTTCTTCTATTTATGCAGATCACCATTCATTAGGGGATGCAGCCTGCGTCGCAATCATCAGAAATGCCGGTGCTATTATTCTCGGGAAGACCATGACGACGGAGTTTGCAAGTATGTCTCCGTGTCCGACACTTAACCCTCACGATGGAGCTCATACCCCAGGGGGATCTTCTAGTGGATCCGCAGCCGCAGTCGCCGATTTCATGGTGCCTATAGCCTTGGGAACCCAGACGGGTGGTTCGGTTTTGCGCCCATCTTCATATTGCGGGATCATCGGATACAAGCCAAGTTTTGGAACATTCAATCTCACGGGAGTAAAGCCCGCGGCACAAAGCCTTGATACTCTCGGTCTTCATGCCCGTTCACTCCAAGATATCAACCTTGTAGCATCAACCTTATCTGGGCGGGCACAGTCCACAATTGATCTCTCAACTGGTATTCAGAAAATAGGAATCTGCCGAACTCCACTTTGGCAAGCTGCACAAGAAGAAACAGTTGCCGCGCTAGAGTATGCTTCAAGCTGCCTTGCAAAGTTGGGCTGTGAGATGATCGATGTTGAACTACCTGATGTTTTTAATGCTCTAGACGCCTCCCGAGCCATCATCACGGCCTATGAGCGCAGTCATGCGCTAACGTGGGAGTGGACATATCATCGCGACCAGATTGGCGACCCCCTTTGCGAGGAAATTATCCGCGGGCGGGCATTATCACATGAGGATTATGCTAGGGCCACTCGCCATGCAAAGCACTGTCGTCGGATCATCGAAGATTGTATTAAGCCATTCGATGTATTTCTAGCACCCACAGCTGACGGAGCAGCACCGCTTGGGATAGCCTCGACCGGTAACGCGAGATTCCAGGGTTTTTGGACCATCCTTCGCCTTCCATCGATTACCTTACCAACGCACACAGCACCGAATGGACTTCCTGTTGGCATCCAGATTGTTGGCAAACATGCCGCCGACATCGAACTAATTAGTGCTGCGCAATGGATATTTGACAATCTGATAAGCAAATGATTATTGGGCCTCTAGCCAACGCCCGCTGCTTCGGCCTGTTCTTTAGATGCAGCCAACGGAAATCTCCCAATATTTCAGGCAGTTACAATGCCTACCGGTTACCACTTGTTTGTCTGCGCTATATTGCACAAATCAAATCTTATGAATTCAACCACTGGTATAATTTTGGAGCATCCGATGAATACAAAGTTAGATACCAATAACGATTTTGATGTTATTGTTATCGGCGCAGGTTTTGCCGGAATGTATATGCTGCATCGGTTGCGTAGCCTTGGTCTTTCCGTCCACACCTTCGAGGCTGGCGATGGGGTTGGCGGGACCTGGTACTGGAACCGCTATCCCGGGGCACGATGCGATGGTGAAAGTATCTATTATTCTTACCAATTCGATGACGGTCTAGAGCAGGATTGGGACTGGAGTGAGCGCTATGCCGCGCAGCCGGAAATTCTGTCATATGCGAACTACGTCGCCGATCGCTTCGACTTACGCCGTGATATTACTTTCAAAACGCGTGCTGTTGCAGCCACATTCGATGACCAATCAGCGTCTTGGACAATCGAGACTGATGCCAATCAAAAAATCCGGTCACGATTTTTTATTCTAGCCGTTGGCTGCCTATCATCGATTAACAAACCACGTATTGACGGCATTGATAGTTTCAAGGGCAAAATTTATTACACCGGAGAGTGGCCCCATGAGAACATAGACTTTACTGGACTTGATGTAGGCGTCATAGGCACTGGTTCATCAGCAGTCCAAGCCATACCAAAGATCGCCGAGCAGGCAAAGCATCTGTACGTTTTCCAACGCACGGCCAACTATATTGTGCCATCTCACAATCGACCACTCGAGCCTGACGAGATACGTTGGACCAAAACACACTACAAAAAATTGCGGGCACAAGCGCGGCAGACTCCTACCGGCAACCCATTTGATCTCAATAACAAGGCTGCGCTTGATGTGTCAGCGCAAGAGCGTATGGACGAATACGAGAAGCGTTGGCAAGACGGCGGGTTGGCCTTATTCGGCGCCTTCAAGGACCTGTTGCTAGATGAGAGGGCTAACCAAACTGCCGCAGAATTCGTACGCAGCAAGATCCGCAACGCAGTTCATGACCGCGAAGTTGCAGAACTGCTATGTCCCAATAATGTCATCCTCTGCAAACGACTTTGTGTAGATACCGGCTATTTTGAAACTTATAACCGGCCAAATGTTTCACTAGTCGATGTGAGTGAGGCGCCAATCGATAGGCTTACGCAGGACGGTCTGACTGTCGACGGCAAGGATTATAAACTGGACGTCGCCGTATTCGCCACAGGATTTGATGCCATGACTGGTTCAATTTTAAAAATTGATATCCGCGGCTCGAACGGCGCAAGCCTGCGCGATCAGTGGCGCAATGGTCCACGCGCCTATCTCGGAATTGGCGTATCAAGCTTTCCGAATCTGTTCATGATTACCGGGCCTGGCAGCCCTTCGGTATTGACCAACATGGTAGCTACCATCGAGCAGCATGTAGAGTGGATTGCCGATTGCCTGGATTATATGCGCAATCGAAACTTCTCTCAGATCACAGCGCTCGATGAAGCTCAGGAATGCTGGGTCAACCACTGCAACACATTAGCACACCATACTCTAAAGGTATCATGTAATTCTTGGTATGTTGGGTCCAATGTGCCAGGCAAACCTCGCGTTTTCATGCCATACATAGGTGGTATGCCAGCCTACACAAAAAAATGTGAGGAAGTTGTGGCCAAAGACTACGAGGGTTTTTCCTTCATCTAATAAGCAAAATAGCTATATATTATCATGAGCCGGAACAGCTCCTAGCTTAAACGGTTTGATAGCCTTGATAACTCCGAAATGAATCGCGATAAAGGCCCCTATCTCCATGATCTGAGCTTCGCTAAAATACTGCTTCATCTCGTCATAAAATGCAGTGTTAACCTTCGATGCATCCAGAAACATCTGTTCCGAAAAAGCCAGAGCGCACTGTTCTGCCGCAGTAAACAAGGGTGAGGAATCATAGTCTCCGCAACCAACGTCAATCATCTCCTCGGTTAGCCCCAAAGCCAGAGCCTTGCGCGAACGTAGCGAGGCAAAATATTCATCCTCAGCAAATCTCGCCAGTTGAATGCGAATTATTTCCTTTAGCTTATGGTCCACACCGCCTTCATAATGTGAATGTAGTATAGCCCCTAGCGCAGCCTTCGCTTGCGCGGGTTTGTGCGCAAGAATTTGGCCAAAGCGGGCATCTGGTACGCCCAATTCATCGCAGCGCGTGATTAATTCACGCAATTCTCTATCTTTGATCTCGTCCATCGGAACGGGTGTAATGAAGGACATCAATTTTCTCCCACAGCGCATGTTCCCGTGGGGTTATCCTTTAGCGAAACCGGCACATCGCCATAAAGACTTGCCGACTCTTCCTGATCAATCAACCTACCATCGGGCGCAAACATCGGATAAAAATTTAACGACCCAAAGAAGGTATGAAAGCCGAGATTGAAGAATAGAAACATCGTCAGTTCGGCTAAATCTTCATCGCTATAATATCGGCGCAGTTCATCAAACATCGATTGGTCGATTGATTCCGGGTTTTCAGAAACCAGGTCAACATATCCCAGAACCGCCTTCTCCGCTTCAGAAAAAGCAGCGCTTTCAGTATAAGAATTAACCCCTTCGTCCAGCAGCTCTTCGGTTAGTCCTAACCCCTTCGCCGAAGCGGAACGAACATTACCTCAGTAGCTGCAGTTAGCTGCCCGCGACAGATTAATCCGGATGATTTCTTTTAGCTTGTGGTCAAGGTCACCAGCATTAAATACACTGGTCCAAGCGAGATAAGCTGCCTCGGTAAGATCAATATTATGACCCATGATCGAGTGAAAACCAGGATCCGGTGCACGTAACTCAAGGCTTCTCTCAATGTACGGTCTGAGTTTGGTTTTCTTCAGCTTGTCTAAATCAAGCATCGTGACATTCGCCATAATTCTTCTCCAGATAAACATCCACCTATGTCGGTTAGTCTCGAGCATGCGTTTCAATGATTTTTTTTAGCACCTGCATACGGTCTACACCGATCCTAGTTTCGACCACGTTACCATTTTTTATAAACAAGAGTGTTGGCAAAGACCTTACTCCAAACTGCCTCATCAAGCCCGGATTTTTATCTGCATCAACCTGGCCAATTAGGACATCATCGGGAACATATGCCCGCAACTGGCAAAGAATTTTGGTCAATTGTCGGCATGGCGAACAGGTCGTGGACCAAAAATCAACCACCGTCACTCCCTGACGACTTAGAACCATGTCAGCAAAATTTTTGTCATCAAAAGTAGAGAGGCTAGTGTCCGTCATAATACCTTGCCAACAGCTTGTCTCAATCATTCTAATCTTGCTTGTTTTTAGACCGCTCAAACACTATTCACAAATGCCAACCTATGATTTTACCCAGAGAGTTAATCGGCTGCTAGCCGAGCTCCTTCCAAACCTTTGGTGACAAATATTCCAATTCGAAGGAAGAGTAGGCATCTTCATCCCGTTCTTAACAATGCCTTGTAATCCATTGAATGCACGGTCAGCAGTCATAACGATCATTGCCGAATAATACGTTGTGTGACTAGCCCTAATGCGTCAATCTACTTTCACAAATTTTTTCTTCACCTTGACACGCTAGGAATGAGTTTGGAGAAAGGCATTTGCCTCCATGGTTGATCTCGATAAACATTCACATTCTCTACCCCGCGCTAACTACGTCACCGATGAGCTAGGCCCGTTGGACGGCATTCGTGTTCTGGACCTATCACGGCTATTGGCCGGTAATACTTTAAGCCAACAATTGGCTGACTACGGAGCTGACGTCATCAAAATCGAGCCGCTCAAGGGAGATACTCTCCGGGGCTGGCGTACGAAGGGCATAGAAACCAGCTGGAAGTCTTTGGCTCGTAACAAGCGAAGCCTATGCCTTGATTTTCGCCGCGCCGAGGCAACCGAGCTGATCCGGCGATTGATCCCTGGCGCCGCGATACTTATCGAGAGTTTCCGACCAGGTTCACTTGAGGATATGGGGCTAGCGCCAGAAGTCTTACACAACTTGGAGCCACGTCTGATTTTGGCCCGAATTTCTGGCTGGGGGCAGTCCGGTCCCTACCGTCGCCGTCCTGGCTTTGGTTCCCTAGTCGAAGGATTTGCAGGATTTGCCGAAATGAACGGTTACGCTGACCGACCTCCTCTCCTCCCACCGATGGGTCTTGCCGATGCGTTGTGTGGCCTGACTGGCGCATTCGCGTGTATGGCGGCACTTCGGGAAGTCGAAATTAATGGCGGACAAGGACAGGTGATCGATCTTTCCTTGCTCGACCCGATCGTCAATGCGCTAGGTCCGCAGGCCGCCAACTACCGGCTTTCTGGTTTGAAGCGCGAGCGCATGGGCAGTCGTAGCCACCTACCTGGACCACGAAACGTCTATCAGGCGAAGGATGGCGGCTGGGTGTGCATGTCGGCCTCAACCCAAGGCATGGCCGAACGGGCAATGGATGTCGTCGGAGGACAAGAACTAGCCAACGATCCGAGATTCAAAATCGCCGAAAATCGAGTTGTTAATGCCACGGCGCTCGACCAAATTATTGGTGAATTTGTAGCTCAACGCACTGTCGAAGAGAATGTCAAATTCTTCGAAGATGCTGAGGTTACAATAGGTCCGGTCAACGACATCTCCCGCTTAATGGAAAACGAGCATGTCCACGCGCGTGGACTTTTTACTGATTATCCCGATCCCGACATGGGCCATTTCCCAACCCATGCGATTACGTCACGCATGTCCAAAACCCCAGGTAGTATTCGTACGAGTGCCCCTCGCCTAGGTGAGCACACCCGTGACATACTCACTGAGAGTGGACTCACTCCGGTAGAAATCAACACGGCAATAACCTCCGGTATTGTATGGGAGACAATATGAACACTTCACTCCAACAGCCAATCTGGCGGTCATTGCTATATGTACCTGTCAATGTAGATCGCTTCATCTCAAAGGCTACCGATCGAGGCGCCGACGGGCTGGTCATTGACCTTGAGGATAGCATTCCTCCAGATGAGAAAGAGGATGCACGCGGCAAGCTTGCCGATGTCATCAACTATCTAGCTACACCCCACCGTTGCGACCTATTGGTGCGCATCAATCAGCCGCTAGAACTCGCTGTACGTGACATCGAAGCAGCCGTTCTTCCCCAAGTTGCGGGATTTGTGATTGCGAAGGTCCAAGGGCCTCAGCACCTACGCTTACTCGACGAGTTGGTGTCACGGCTTGAAGCCAGTCGAGCTCTACCTCCAGGAGGCATTCGCTTTCTGGGCTCTATAGAAGAGCCCGGACCACTATTTGAGGCGCGCGAGATCGCCCGTTCAACACCTCGCCTCGTCGGCCTATCTCTTGGCACAGAGGACTACGCGACAGCCACCGGTGGAGAACCGAGTGAAGATGTAATGCTTGTCCCTAAGCAACAAGTTCTGCAGGCCGCGAGTGCTGCCGGTAAAATGGCGTTCGGCACAATGGGCAGCGTTGCAGGATTTTCTGATCTTGAGGCCTATTCTCGGGGCGCTCGCCGCGCCGCATCCTTTGGCTTTTCTGGCTCACCCTGCATTCATCCCTCTCAGGTCCCTATCTTGAATAAGGCCTTCAGCCCTTCCCCCGATGAGATCTCTCATGCGGAACGCATGGTGAAACTTGACCGGGAATCCGCAAATCAGGGCCGGGGCTCTTTTGCGATTGATGGAATGATGATCGATATTCCCGTCGTACAACGCGCAGAAGCCACCCTCGCACGGTCACGCGCAATTGCTGAAAGGTCAAACAGACCCTAGTATATAAGACAACCCGCCATCCCAATCACGATCAGTATCGCCACCTGGCAGCAGAACGACTTATCTGATCCTTATTGGTATGAGGAAAAGTACATTACTCCTGCTAGCAAACACCGCAGGTGTCAGAGATGCGTGTCACTTTAACTTGTATGATTTAACGGTCACTAATCATAGTTGAAAACTACCCCGCAAGAGTGTCATATTGTGAGCCACTTGGCTCAAAAATGCTCTCTTGCCCGTAAAAACGAAGAATCTTAGGCGGACCTTCAAACGCGCAGAACATGATTATTATTCAACCGTTCTGACGCCAATGTACAATTATCTCTGCACCGCTACTGACGACACCTTGGCATGCAATCCGGGTTGGGTTGATAATTCAACATAAGTCGAGGCCCTTTGGCGACAAAATTTACATGTCCATTCCCGTCAGATAAACAAGACGACACAAAAAACATGTGCTGACCCTCAATAAAATTGATGAGATACTTGTAGAACTTACCCATAAGATCGACCTTCTAGTCACTGCCACGTAGCAACTATATTATATAATATTATTATATATCAACAAGATGAACCGAGGTATGGTGATCTGATACAAGATTCCCTATGAGTATGGTTAAGTCCACTCAATAATGCACCGTTCTTATTTTCTTCCTATACTCACTTAACCAAAATTCTTGCTTTGATCTCGCTGGGTTCACTGCAGATAGCGCAATTCGTAACAAAGAAACTACAGCCAACACCCAAACCGCAATGCCTACTGCCAGACGCAACTGTAGCGGCAGCATACTTTTTCTCAATCACGTTCAGAGTTGCTGAAAGCCTATGGCCGCATACGACGCAACAGATTTTCTTCCACGCATACTAGAAAAACTTGCCAATCACTTTGGCGGCAATGTGATCGGGGCAACCCTTGTAGTGCTGGCCAGTATTGGCATGGCGGCAATGATGGTGGCTGTCAGAGATCTGTCAGCAACATACAGCGTTTGGCAATTGCTGTTGATCCGATCCTTTGGACAATTGGTGATCCTCATACCGCTGATTATCCGCACCCGTGGCGATGCGTTAAAATCAGAGCGCCTCGACCTACAGGTGCTTCGCGTCGTGCTATCTTTTGGCGCGATCACCTGCGCTTTTTATGCAATTGCCCACTTACCTCTGGCCGAGGCAAGTGCGATTGGTTTTGCCCGGGTTACGTTTGTCGTCGCATTGGCATCAATAATTTTTGCTGAACGAGTCGGAATGATCGGCTGGTCGGCAACATTCATGGGCCTTGTCGGCATAACCGTAATCCTTGACCCGACAGCCGATGTGCTCAACGATGCTGCATTACTCGCCGCGGTCGGCGCGCTCGGCACAGCTTGCGTAATCATCATCATCAAAAAACTAACAATGAGCGACTCGACCACAACGATTATGTGTTACGCGACGCTGGGACTCACACTTTTGTGTCTGCCACCAAGTGTTTTGACCTGGCAGGCCATCACCTGGACATCGGCTCCGCTTTTTACAATTCTGGTTCTCAGCGGTTTGCTCTCAAGTTGGTGCTACACCAACGCATACCGCCATGGCGAGGCGTCTATTATGGGCACGGTTGAATACACCCTTTTGATAGCTGCCGCCGGAGTTGGCTTTATAGTATTTCACGAGGTGCCAACAATGGGCTCGCTGGCGGGAATGGCTCTCATCATCGCAGCATCATTCATCGCCGTATGGCGTGATCCTATCAGGGCTTGGATCACTTCCAGGTAAACCACCGTCCCCATCAAAATACGGGCGCCAACATAGGCTTGCAAACGATAATATTGGCTGTTCCTATTTAGGAGCTTCCTATAGCAACTTGTCTCGACAAAAAGTCATGACCCTGTCGCTATGCAGACACTTAGATCAGCTATGGTTTAGCAACAGGGAGCTTTCACTCAAGATTTAAACTCAATCTCATAGCCAATGATATCGGTGTCTCCAGTATTGACGGCATTATGTTCGACGGGCGCCTTGAAAGATGACGTAGTGCCAGGTTCATAGGCGAAATGCCGCTTAGTCCCATCAGCAAAGTTAGACGTCAGCGTACCCTCGGAAACACGGACAACCACATAATCTAATTCGTGCTTGTGCCAACCTGTCTGCTCACCGGGCTTAATCACATAGTGAATCATGCGCGAGTGCTCATCTTCATGAACCACAATGTGCGGTAACGCTGTCCGATCTTCAGACAGCGGTGTGAATGATTTATCGTCAAGATCTGACATTTTTTCTTGCTCCATCGTCTGTTGTCCGCAATTCCATGTGATAATAGGCAGCGGGCGCGCGTACGCAATGGTGCTAAGAAAATCAGCTCCCATGACCGCAACGTTTGGTTCAGCTTTAACTTAGTCTCGTGTAGTCCGTGTTTTTTATTTTGGCAGCGTATGATGTTGTAGATATTAACTGATTGTAACGCATTCTAATAGCTAACATGAAAATGGAACGGGATTAGAGCACACGCCCATTTAGATGCCCGGGTGAAGGAGGCAATCGATGACGACTGGCCACACGCTGAAACAGCTTTTACAAAATAGACAATATATTTATACACCCGGCATTGCTACTCCGCTAAATGCGATGATCGTCGAGAAATTGGGGTATGAGTATATCTATGTTGGGGGCTACGACGTCTCCCTCACGCTATTGGGCCTACCTGATGTAGGGCTGATCACCGAGCCTGAGATGGTTACCAATGCTGGCCATATCGCACGCGCCGTAAATCTTCCAGTCATCGTTGATGCGGACACCGGCTATGGCAATGCCATAAATGTAATCCGTACTGTACAGAATTTCGAAAAAGCTGGGGTCGCCGGAATCCACATCGAAGACCAGGTGTCGCCAAAGCGGTGCGGCCACGCTGCCGGAAAAACTATTGTGTCCCTCGATGAGGCAGTCGGCAAGATGAGGGCCGCACTAGATGCCCGAAAGAGTCCTGACTTTCTAATTATGGGGCGCACCGATGCTGTTGCCGCGCAAGGTGGAGGTCTGGACGAGGCAGTGCGCCGTGGATGCGAATTTGCGAAATCAGGCTGCGATATGGTCTGGGCAGAATTTCCCAATACTGACATGGAGCTGGCTCGCGATTTTGCCAAAGGTGTTCACGAGATCTGTCCAAATGTTCCGCTCTACTTCAATTTTTCATCCAACCTAAACTGGCAAGAAACCAGCGTGACATTCGATGACGTCGCGGCCCTTGGCTACAAGGCAATGCACACCTCGCTTGCGGCACTTCGGGCATCAATGGTAGCAACTTGGGACTACGCCCAGGACCTCAAAAACCATGGCTCAGCAGCAGAAATTAATTTTCAGACCCATCTAAAAACCCACCCCATGGGTGCGTTTCATGAATTTGCAGGATTTGCAAAAATTCGCGAAATGGAGAAAAAGTACCTCCCCGTGGAAGAACTCGAAAAATATGAAGATACGTCTGGCCTTTAGCCGCCGGTGAGACAATAATAATCCTTATCCAGAATAAGGAGCAAGAATTTCATGTCCGGCAATTCCGCAGGTTCAAAACTTCGCAAGTTAATAGCTGATCAAGCGTTCATCCCATCTATGGGTATTTGGGATGCATATTCAGCGCGGGTATCAGAAGCAAGTGGCATAAAATGCGTGCATCTTGGTGGCTACCAGCTCGGTGCTCACTATGTAATCACCGAACCACTAATTTCGTTAACCGAGTTGGCAAACTCAACCCGATACATCACCTCGGCCGTGGATATTCCGCTGATTGTCGATGCAGGTGCTGGTTTCGGAGAACCCCTCCATTGCCGGCACACGGTTCATGAAATTGAGCGCGCCGGAGCTGCAGGACTTCATATCGAAGATCAAATCTATCCAAAGCGCGTTCACTACCACTTGGGAATTGAGCATGTAGTATCGCGTGAGGACTTCCTTGACCGAATCAAGGCTGCTGTAGATGCCCGCAACGATCCTGATTTTCTGATCATAGCGCGAACCGACGCAATGCACACGGTCAGCTATCAAGAAGGGGTAGACCGGGCCAATATGTGCCTTGAAGCTGGCGCCGACATGATAATGTGCGCTCCCGATCGTCAGGAAGAAGCAGACAATGCGCCAAAGGACATCAAAGGCCACGTTGCCTATATCAACAGTGAGGGTAACAAGCTTCGTCGGCCGCTCTATTCCACTGATGAGTTTGAAAAAACTGGATACAAACTCGCGACCTATCCAACCGCGCTGTTATGTCCGGTGACCCAGGTTATCAAGCAGGTTGTTGGTAACCTTCTTAAGAACGGCGTCAGTGGTCACGACCCCGAGGAAATGATCCCCCAACGGAAGGAAGTTGAGGACTTGATTGGCCTTGAAGAGCTTTACAAGCTCGAGAGCTCAACGGTCGAGAAATAACCTTCTCGTATCGCGATAACTTTTAAAAGTTGGCCTAGTTTGGTTGTAATGTCACACACACAAAAATCCGGCTAGTCCGTTACATATTTAAAAAGTAGAACCGTTTAGTACCAAGAAAGTCTCCATGCTTCCCGACGTTCCCTATGCCGATGTATAGAGTATCTTTTAAAAATATCGGGGTTTAACCACCATCCGCTAGTGGTTCGTAGGAGCATGCCAATCACAAATGCTTGGAGCACCCGATGCAAGAACAATGGAATTACAATCCGGGATACCTTCCAGGCGACCCTCGCCATGGATTAATGCCATCCGAATTGCTAGCGTTTTATTGCAGCCGTCCAGCAACGTGGCTGATCCGCTGCACATACGGGCCGGATGGATTATCAAAACGCGAGAGCGCGTTGCCCGCTCACATATCCTACCTTTATGCACGACGTGATCAAATCCAGTTTGTCGGCCCTATTTACAGCGACGATGGCCAGCATCCAATCGGCAGCTGGCTAATGATCCGTGCGGCCGACCTCACCGCAGCCGAAAAATTTATTGCTGGCGAAGGCTTTGTTCAAGCTGGCATGATAGCAGACATAAAAATCAGCCGATTTGTTGAAACTTCCTCCAGCGAGAGGCGGCAATTGGATATTACAATTGATCCTAAAAAACAGCTCTTTTTATGCGAGTTGCGCGACGGCAAGGACGGCGCAGACAAACGTACACATACCGGACCTCTACACCATGCCTATCAACGCAGCATTGCTGGCAACATCATCGCCCATGGCCCTATCCGGACAGATGATTGCAGTCGTGCTATCGGTTCAGCTCTCATCCTTTCGGTGGACAACAAAGAGCATGCAACCACCTTGGTAATGAATGAGCCTATGGCGAAGGCCGGTGTATTCGAAACAATACGTATCAGCCGATGGCGGTTCGGGAAATCTATCAATGACCGATAATCTATCAACAAATAGCTATCCAGCAACTTAAGTGCCCTACCACTTAATAGAAGTCAGGTAGGTGTGATTTTTTCATCAGAAGGGGGGCCGTTAGCACATACCTAATAAAAACAGGCCTTAAACTATGTGCCGTCGTTCTGGGTGATTTAATATTGTTATCTTGGGCTGATGACTTTTTATCTCGAAGCAGAGCCGTATTTCATCATGATTTCAGGCCCCCACCCAATCTAAAAATATACCCCGCCGTCACGAGACATAAAAACAAAAAGCCAATTGCCGTAGTGATGCTGAGAGCGATGCTTACATCTGCGGTACCAAAAAATGACCATCGGAACCCGCTCACAATATAGACCATCGGATTGAACAGGCTAACCGTCTGCCAGAATGGCGGCAGCATATCAATTGAATAGAAAGCACCGCCTAAAAACGTCAGTGGTGTAATCAGTAAAAGCGGAACAACCTGTAATTGTTCAAAATTACCAGCAACAAGTCCGATAATAAATCCAAGCAGACTGAACGTGATCGCAATCAGCAGCAGGAACACCACCATCCAAATTGGATGGGCCATATGCAATGGAACAAAAAAACCAGCAGTCGCCAGAATTATAGCGCCCAGTATGATTGATTTCGTTGCCGCGGCACCGACGAAACCAAGCATGATTTCGAATGACGATATCGGCGCCGCTAAAAGCTCATAGGTAGTTCCTATGAACCGCGGAAGATAAATACCGAAAGAGGCGTTCGACACACTGTGCATCATCGAAGTCAGCATGATCAGGCCAGGCACAATAAACGAACCATAGCTAATGCCATCAATCTCCTGAATTCTAGACCCAATTGCTCCACCAAAAACAACAAAATAAAGTACGGTCGAAATCACTGGCGCAATCACACTTTGTGACAGCGTCCTGCGGGTACGCGCCATTTCAAATGTATAGATTGCCCAAACTGCCCTCAAATTCATGGCGCCTCTCGTACCAATGAAATAAAAATATCTTCCAACGATTTTTTCTTGGTATCCATATCCCTGAAGACAACATCGTTATCGCGAAGACAGTTTAAAAGTGCGCTTATGCCCATTCTCTCACTCTGTCCATCAAACACACATGACAGCTCTTGCCCATTTTCTGATAAACTGAGACCCATACCCTGAAGAGCCGGCGGCAATTCATCCATCTGGCTTTCCAATTGCAGTATCAACTGCTTCTGGCCAAGCTTCCTCATCAGATCAGCTTTCCGGTCAACAACAATAATTTTACCCTTGTTGATTACCCCTATCCGATCAGCCATTTCTTCAGCCTCCTCGATATAGTGGGTCGTCAATATCACCGTGACACCATTTTCACGCAGCTCACACACAGTTTCCCACATCGACTTGCGCAACTCGACATCAACGCCCGCCGTAGGTTCATCTAAAAATAAAATCTGCGGCTCATGTGCAAGTGCCTTGGCTATCAACAGCCGTCTTTTCATACCGCCAGAAAGCGCCATA
>Ga0302127_10000166_pt1 | contig 32725 bp, 33 predicted proteins | sample CB4_SCM_MG_FD_204452 | JGI IMG/M metagenome (GOLD analysis project Ga0302127, IMG submission 204452) | Marine microbial communities from Western Arctic Ocean, Canada - CB4_SCM | ecosystem: Environmental > Aquatic > Marine > Oceanic | place: Canada: Western Arctic Ocean | collected 2017-09-24
GGAACCATGAACAGGAACAAAAGCGACCGGCCGGTCCCAATCCGGCCACAAAAATCCAGCCGCTGGCGGCCTTTCGGCTGCGCTACAACCATCCTCTAAGCGATTATCATAAAATCGGGCCGAAGGAAATTCACGGATGGTGGGATGCATTCGGTATTGGGTGGTCAACATATGCGCTTCAACCTTGTTTTCCAATAACCGTTCAAATAATGGAATAGATAATCCCCCTTCTTCAGCCGCATTGCTGATTACAGTAGGAGGTAATTGACGGTGATCACCAACCAATATGAGTTGCCGACAACCCTTGACGATTGGAACTAGAGATGATGGTTCGGTCGCCTGAGTTGCTTCATCTATCAATACCACAGGGAATCTCCTACTGGCCAAACTAAAGTGACCCGCTCCGATATTGGTAGTGCACAAAACCTCAGCTGAATTCAACACCTCATCGACGATTCGCTGTTCCAATTCTCTGATCTCCTTGTAATTCCGGTTGATATCACGATGGGCTAATCCCTTTTCCTTTCCCTTTAAATCGCTTAATTTAGCCTTGATTGCCGCGTTTTCTTCACGGATAAATTCAATCTCATCACGCTTTGGATGAGCGGCAACCTGTGCATCAAGAGTTGCTTCGCGTAGATGCTCCCTTACTTTGACCGGACGGCCAAATCTAATCGCGTTAACCCCTAAATCCAGTAAACCCTCGAGCAGGTTATCGACTGCAACATTAGATTCAGCACAGGCTAAAATCGGCCCGCGTCCCATCATTATCATAGCTTTGAGTAGGTGAACTGCAGTATGAGTTTTACCGGTACCTGGTGGCCCTTGAATAATACTTAGTCTTCTCGAAACTGCTTTAGTTATCGCCTCTTGTTGGCTATCGTCAAGCATCAATCCAGTCAGATTTAATGGTCGGCGTTTTTCACCATGAATTTTTGGCACCATCTTGGCGCTTTCAGCCATATCGTGGGGCTGGCATAAAAGTAAATCGTTTAGAACAGTTCCACCATCACCTTCGGTCGAATGAAATGAGATCAAAGCATCATGCATTCGGTCGTGGGCAACCCTATTGGCACCCCGGTCCAATCTCCAACCGCCTTTGGCTACATCGCTCGGCTTTTGTGTGACGACAATTCTGATTCTGAAGCGATTTCGGTCAAGGACCACACCTTCGACAACCTTTTCGGCCCAAGGCCTCGCTCTTGAGATTACGACCATATCACCATGGCCAAACCGGTGATGCGGTAATTCACCACCGCCTCTTTTTTCGAAAACGACGATGGGATCGCCAAAAAATCGCCCCGATGTGCGTCCAACCAAATCGAATAATGCTAATCCAGCCGTAACCATCCGTTGTTTGGGCCATTCTTTCCAGCGTTTTTGTACTTGGGACAACTCGTCTTCTAACTCGATCCCAATCAATTGGGTAAAGCACTCAAAATGGTCTTGACTTAGGCGCCATTTGCTCTCATGGCCAACCTTGGATTTGCGAGAGGTTTTTGAGTGAGTATCTATACGACGAACGCCCCCCCTCTCGCCCATGTGAGGTGGACAAATCCATCTCATATAGCATACAGACCCTAATCAGGACGAGGTGAGACTTAACTAGGGTCCCGACGGCCGAACCGGTGTTGATGACCATGTTCAGGCGCAAGGAAGTTGTTGAAATCGATGGTGCGGTATGCCCGTACTGCGAATTCGTCAATCCAACCGGTACTGAAACCTGCGTCCAATGCTATTACCAACTTGGAAAAGCACCACGGGACCAGGGCGAGGAAGTAACCGCTGAATTTAGCGGTAGTCTTTTCGACGAATTGATGTCAGAAGATGACGACACCTGGGAAGAGAGCGATGCTCTAGACGTTGTCCTGAAAGCCGATGAAGATTCACTTGCAGTCGACCAATACGAAGTTACCGATTTCGATTCTGAAGAACCGGAGGACATCGGATTTATGGATTCAAAATCTCCATCTCTATCCCAAACTGTCACCCACGAAGAGGTTGAAGTTGAAGCGAAGGACATCGGTTCTGTTCAAGAGCAGGTTGAAAAAATGGAATTCGACAAAACAAATCCATTATCCGTGGTCGAAGAACCGGTTCATATCGGCAAAGGCCAGTTATTCACAACCGATTCGCATAAGATGGACGATGACCTACTCGGTCATGTAGGTGGTAAGGAATTACCATCATTGCCGGCAGATGATGTGTTTCAAACTAAAATAAATCTTAATGCTGCAAACGTGGAACCAGTGATAACAGCGGTTTTACCCGAACTTCCAACTTTTGAGGATGAGGTTCAAATCCAAAAACCAGCAATCGTAGAAAATGGTCGATTTTGGCCTTGGCCAGAGATGGATGCAATGGATCCAAGAGATGTCCACCGCCAAGTCGTGCGCGCTCTTGAGTGTGCAAAAGCAACCCGCCTGGATGAGGCTGCTAAAGTGATAGATGAACTTGGACCACATCTTTGTGATGACAACGTCGACCTCATCTACCATGTAGGGATGGTTCTCAAACAATTAGGACGATTCGATGATGTAAAAGCGATGCTGACAACCGCAAAAGCGGTCATGCCAGATAATGAGCATGTTTCATCAGCAGTAGCCTATCTCAGAGTTTGAGGAGGATTTGGCTTGAACACCCCGGAATTAGAAATCGATGACTTAGTCATCTTACGTCCGGTCAACCGGCGGGTCTTACCCGAGGTTACCGAAGCTTACCGTGAAGACCCAGAATCAGCTCGTGCGGCCCTCCCTTGGCTCAAAGAAGGAGAGGAAGCACGCAGGCAAATCGCAGATTTGATGTTTGAATTGGAAATGCAAAAGGAAAATAAAGCAATTCACTTTTGGATTATACATTCTTTAAAAGACAATTCATTCGTCGGGCTAATCGGATTAGGCGATGAATTACAATTAGCAGCATCGGCCTATAATTTAGGATATTGGGTGCGAACATCATGGCGGAAAAAAGGGATTGCAAATCGCTGCGTAGATGCAATTTTTTCTTGGTTGAGCGAAAATACCGTCCAAGCATTGGTCGAGATTACCGTTCATCCTCATAATGAATCTGGCCTTGCAGCGTGTAAATCAATAGTTGATAGATGGGGTGGAATGGCGATTGAAGGCTATGTTGGCATAGAATGCAATGGCCGTACCGTGCCTCACGTTCTGCATTTGGTTCAACTCGACCGTGGTGATTGAATGCAGCCGGTTTGGCTTACCGTAGATAGCGACGATATCCGCCATATTCCTACAAGTCAAGGCCATCCAACTCGAAGCAAGGGCGTTTCCCATCAAGGAACTTCTCCGCAGATGAAAAAAGCGATGAGTGCGTTCAGGTATTGGCTTGACTCAACCCAAGTTAGTTTGACGATTTTTGTGATCGCAGATCAATTGGATGACACATTTTTTTGTGATTGGCTAAGCGATTTGCTAAATTCTCATCCCCAAATCACCATCGGTTGCCACGGATTGACACATCGATGTTGGTCGGCTTATCCTCAAGATGAACAAGGATTTCTTGCAGCATTGGTCGAGGCCGATGTAAAACTTCACCAATTTGCCAAAGACCAATGGCGGCCGTGGTTCAGAGCCCCAGCCGGATATATCGCACCATGGATGGCTCCGGTCATCGCCAATGCAGGATTTGAATTGGATTCATCGGTCAACCATTCTTGGTTGACAAGAAAAAAAGCCGGGCCGTGGAAGGATTGGAACGCGGTTAATAAAGCGCTCAAAGATTCAGGTTTGAGATCTATGCCTTGGCTGACTAAATTTGGATTGCCAACCTGTGGCCCGGCATTATCGATTTTTCCTCTCTCTATAAATGCAAAATATGGGTGGAAAAAACTTGGACCGGCAGTATTGCCTGATGAAGCTGAAGCGACCGTCTATTGGCATATTTTGGACCACGGTCGCAAGAATGGTACTTGGAAGCCGCCGCTCAACCTCGGTTGAGTACTCTCCATTGGCCGCCGCCGTTGAACATGTCAACTTCACCGCTATTTGCTAAGGTCCAACCATCAGGCGTATCGGTTATTTCGGGAGCTAGAACTATCCAGTCTATATGGCCCAACTCTGAGTTGAGATGGCCTTGCCAATCGGCTTCATCACTTCGCCAATGGCCTGTAATATTCATTTGTTCAGCATCGAGTGGTTGATGGAATGTGTAAAGATAATGCATACCTAAAGTCCCATCAGAAACAAAGAGAAAGTGTTCCCCGGTTTGCAACTCCATCGTTTCAGCAGCCTCATCGGTCCAATATGATTGGCCATGCAATCCAGCGATTAAAGAGAGTGGCAAGATAAGTAGAACTCCAATAATCACCTTTTTTTGGTTCCAATCTATTTCTGGATTGACCCGCTTTATCAATAGATAGGCCGGAAAGAGAATTATGGTAATATATCGGCCATTATTTCCCATGGTAACCATGTGCCATGGCCATTCTGAATTCCATAGAACCGATTCATAAGCCCACAAAACCGCAACATATGTTGTGATAAAACCAGCCATCGAGCCGACCATTAAAGCCAATTCACCAATCTTTCGATCATTTATATCGGCCATTTTATTCCAAGTTGATTTTGCAAACGGCCACAGTACCATCGCGAATAATCCATAAATCAATACCACATCGATGAAAGCAAAGGGTAGCGAAGATAGGAATCTTATCGGTTCATCGATTATCACCTTTGGAGTTCCAATACTCAAAAATCCCATTGCTAATACCAATGTGACACCACTTGCAAAACCACCGGCCAGCATTATCTTTGGCTGATAAAATCGATCGGGAATAAATGCACTTCCTACCATTAATAATGCTAAAACCAGCAATCCCGGATGAATTGAATAGCCTTTCACCGCGACTATTCCAGTAAAAAGCACAAATGCGGCCATCTTCCAAGCACTATCGTTTCTTTCTCCAGAACGAAGAATAAATGTTCTAGTGATAATGGCGAATAAAAACATGATCACTGGCTCTTGATATCCCCGGGCTACTGCAAAGATTAATGCGGGGTTTATGGCGATTAGTGCCGCTATTTTCAAATCTGATTTTGCGATAATTCCGACAAAAAGTAAGAATAATACCAATCCGGAAATCTTACTAAAACCACTAGTAAAACCGGTTACCACTTTTGCATCATCTGGGTCAGATGCGGTTGGATCAGATAATCGCGTATCACCCCAATCAAGAACATATCCGCCTTCAGCCTCGACATAGGCGCCTCTAACATGGGTATCAAGACCTGCATCACTGACAATAGTAGATGTGATGGATAGAACAATTCCTAAGGCCAAAAGGGAATACCAAAAACGGTTAGGCTCGTCCTTAAACCACTTCATCAACCTTGCCCAAACCACCGTTCCCTTCAATCCTTTTGCCTACGTCGGCCAAGCATGGCCGGGGCTTTAGACGGAATAAAAGTGGTGGATTTGTCAAGAATTCTCGCTGGACCTTACTGTACTCAGATGCTCGCAGACCTTGGTGCTAATGTCGTCAAAGTCGAGGCACCATGGGGTGATGATACCAGAGGTTGGGGGCCGCCGTTTTTGGAAGATGGGACTGCAGCCTACCATTTATCTTGTAATAGGGGCAAGGAAATTCGTTTTCATAATCTCAAACAAGACCAGGCTGAAATCCAAAAACTAATCGCTTCTGCCGATGTGGTGGTCGAAAACTTTCGCCCAGGGCAATTGGAGCGTTTGATTGGACCTATTACCAATGATGTAATCCTTTGCTCTATTACTGGCTTTGGCCAAACCGGGCCGAGGGCTCAAGAACCGGGATACGACCTCGCTTTACAAGCGATGAGCGGCATTATGTCGGTTACCGGTCAAGAGGGAGCTAGTCCGGTAAAGGTTGGAGTGGCATGGATTGATATCATCACTGGGCTATATGCAGGTAATGCGATTCTTGCAGCACTATTTGAACGTGAGAGAAGCGGAAAAACTCAACGACTAGATATTTCATTATGGGATTGCGCAATCGCATCATTAGCAAATCAGGGGCAAAACTTCCTTATCTCGGGGGAAAACCCTGGCCTGATGGGCTCAGGCCACCCAAATTTAGTACCATACCAAGCATTCGAAGCAACCGATGGTTGGATAATCATCGCTATCGGCTCTGACCGACAATGGCAGAAATTCTGTAAAAAGGTGAACGCGAAATTACAATGGGTCACAAATCAAGAAAGAGTAGTCAATCGCGAACAAGTGTCCCAATTCGTTCAAGATTTGATCAAAAATAAAACCAAACAAGAAATTCAAACACAGTTAGAGGGAATCCCAACCTCGCCAATCAATAAAATTTCTGAAGCTTTAGCCGACCCCCAATCAATCGCAAGAGGGGTCCTTAGCCAATACCAAGGAAATCAAGTATTGGCAAGCCCTTTGCGCTTCATGACTTCAGAATGAGAATAACGAGGTTTGGCCGCCGGTTCTGACCAAACCAGCCTCTTCCAAAGAATCCATAGCATTATCAAACCGCTTTTGGCTGAATTGGCGCTCGTCGATTAAGAACTTTTTCAATCCTTCAACATCAACGTCGCCTTGAATTAAATCCTTATCGGCGATTTCAACAACCGGATGATTAGCAAAAACTTCTCGAATCTCATCTAATCTCTCCGGGACGTCTTTGCCCTTTTGAGCACAAATTTCCTCGATTGTGCCATGAGCCTTAATTAATTTCAGACCGGTTTTTGGACCAATCCCTTTGATTCCAGGATGAAAATCTGTTCCAATCATTATTGCTAAATCTACCAATTGCTCCTGAGTCAACTCGTTCTCGATCAATAATTGTTCCAAATCTATCTGTTGAGCATGGACGATTCTACCCATACTGCGTGAACCACCGGTGGTGAAATTTCGAATGACGACAGGTGCGCCATAGAGCAAAGCATCCCAATCTTGGGTTGCGACCACATCCAATTGGCCATTGGCCGCCATCACAGCAGCTTGAGCTTCTCCTTCTGCCTTCGCTCGAAAAGCCGGGATTCCCATAAGTCTGAGCATTTCCATACTTTCATCAACCATTTCAGGTGTGTACTTTACACAGCGTTGAGCCATTTTTTGAGCGGTTGCAAAATCGCCTGCGTCCATTGCAGCTTTCCACTCTAATTCGGCTTTATCACGGCGAACTCTTCTAGCATCTATCTCATCCTTTTTGAGTTCTGGATGTTTCCCATCAAAAATAAAAACCGGTTTAACCCCTTTAGCTAACATTGAAGTCGCCCGAGACAAAAACCCCATCAAATGGGCGACCACTTTACCATTATCGGCTCTTAGTGGGCCGCCGTCACCGGTCGGTGAACGGTCTCGGATAGTTGTTAAAAATTGAAAAGCCAACAAGAATGAATCGATACCTACTCTCTTGCCCTTCATAGCAGCCATCGTTGTATTCTCGGGTGAAGCGAGATCGCGCAGGTTGCAGCCCATGAAGCGACCCCGGGGTCGCGTTTCCATCAATGTTTGCTTTCAACTCGCGCTAGTGTAAGAATGAAAAGGATTGAATCTAAAATACACACCGGCCATGACTATGGCGGTGATTTCTTTGCGCGGTTGGCACCCCGCAATCGCAAGAGCCGAAGCAAGAGCGATGTTTTGCGAAGCAACACTAACTCGCTGTTCTTCTCGACGCCTGCTCATCGCAGACGGAAATAGCGATTGGTCCCGAGCAGATTATATGTCTGGAACCGAATGCGTATTGGTTGATGGCGGAATCTGTCAATGGACCTCACTAGAGGATTTGGTTTCAAAAATAAATCCAATAAAAACTGAAAATATGGCAGTAGATTGTTGGCGCCACGAAGGTAAACTTCCGATTGGAACCAAAGATGTTGAAAGGGCGATTGGAGGCTGTTTTCAACAGGTAAATTCAACCTTTGATCTCAAAAATCCAAGCCGGCGCTTCGGTGTAATTCTAGATGCATCCGCCAGCATGGTCGCGTGGGGATGGATGGTCGGCCAAGGCCCGGGGAAGCATGGCTGGTCGGCAATGAGGGCGAATAACCGACCCTTTTTCAGACCGGTAAGTATGGAGCCACGATTGGCAAGAGCCGCAGTAAATATTGGTGCGGGGACCAGAGAGGGAGTGGTCGTCGACCCCATGTGTGGAACCGGAGGAATCCTGATCGAATCCGGATGGACAAAACGAAAAACCCTCGGGGTGGATTTTGATCCTGAGATGGTTATAGGCACAAAGAAAAACCTCGAATGGGCAGGGGTTGATGCGGTTGTTGAAAGAGGAGATTCTACTAGATTTGAATTTCCTGATGATATATGTGCAGTAGTAGTTGATCCTCCTTATGGGAGAAATTCTCAGCCTTCAGAAAGTTCCTTATTGACAAAAACCTTGGAAAATTTACGGGCGTGTTGCGGTGATTTCAAATTGGTTTTGATAACACCATGCTCTCCCGAAATTGCAAATCTAGATGAAGAAATAAAACCCGAATTTGATTTGCCAGGCTTTGAAATAACCGCGGCCTTCGGTATTCCGGTCCACAAATCATTAGCCAGAAAAATGATCATAGCTTCAGCTTTGCCTCGAGATTGAGCAAACTGAGAGCATCCTCTTCGGTCGGTTCATCGAACTCTGATGTATGCGGGCAAATATCGTCTAAAATCGCAATATCCTCATCGTTCAAAACTACCGGAAAGGTCCTGCAACCCTTCGGTCTTGAATCATAAACCGAACAAATTCCCGGTGCGTATTTATCTTTGGAATTGGTTGCTAAAAACACGCAAGCTAGAGTTGAATCATTGTTGAGCAATCGCCTAATACCATCCTCGTCTTTGGAACAAAACTGATCTTCATCCATCCCAGTCCTCCGTTCGAGCCGACTTGCTTCGACTGCGGTAATCGGCATCGTGGTCTCTCGACAACAGATGCTGCAGCCCTCGCGTACGCAGGGGAGGGACTTGCTCATAACGGCTGCCTGAACGAATTGGCATTTCAATAAGTGGGGGGGTTTGATTCAAAAAGGGGAGGCTTTTGGGCCGAATAGGGCAATTAGGGTAGCCTGGATATCCTGTCGGGCTTCGAACCCGTCGACGCGGGTTCAAATCCTGCATTGCCCACCTCTAACTGCAGTATTTTGTACCCGGTGGTCAATTCGCCATTCGCACTTCCCTCGCTGCGCTCAGTCCAGTGCTCAGACTGCATTGCCCACCTCTAACTGCAGTATTTTGTACCCGGTGGTCAACTGGCCGAGAACTTCCCTTCGGTCCAGTTCTCTGGCTGCATAGCCCACCTCTAACTGCAGTATTTTGTACCCGGTGGTCAACTGGCCGCTGCACTTCCCTCGCTACGCTCAGTCCAGTACTACGGCTGCATTGCCCACCAGCATTGCCAGTTTGAATTGCTTCTTATTTATGGGTAAAGATTGTGACTTTTTCATCGCCCCATTTTTCTTCTTTCTTTTCGTCAAAATTAGAAAGGTCAAAGGATGCAATATAGGGTTCTTTGTGAGTTACATCTGATTTGATAAGAATGAACTCATCGATCAAATTTTGTTCGATGAATTTGTTGATGGTTTTTGGACCGCCTTCAACCAATAGGCGTTGAATTTCTAAATCACCTAGCATGTCCAATAGTGCAGGTAAGTTGTTGAAATCAGACGTTAGATGTTTGGTTGGACCACCATCGGTTAAAACCGTTGCATCGGCTTGAATCCGCTTATTAGGGTCGATGATAACCCTGAGCGGTTGACGTTCAGATTCCACTAGCCTAATGGTCAAAGATGGATCGTCGCGGATTACGGTTTCAGCGCCTACCAGAATCGCACAACAGTCTCTGCGTAATTCGTGAACTTTAATCAGACATTCTTCAGAGGTAAATCGTCCTGCTTCTTCGGCTCTATTGTCGACTGAATTATTTTTATCCACCGCAACTTTGACCGTCACCCAAGGCTTGAGATTATTACACCAGTAAAGGAATTCACGCATCTGATGGCTGGCTTCATCCTCCATCAATCCACATCGAACCTTGATTCCAGCCTCTTCTAGCACTTTTATTCCATTACCTCTAACGACGGGGTTAGGATCTTTACAGGCAATGATAACCTCACCAATACCCGCCCACATCAGGGCTTCAGTACATGGTGGGGTGCGCCCAAAGTGATTACAAGGTTCAAGTGTGACATAAGCGGTCGCACCATTGGTATTATGGCCGTTTTGTTCCGCATCGTGAATTGCCATTTGCTCAGCATGCAAGCCCCCTATATGGTCGTGCCAACCTTCAGCGATAACCTGGTTTTCTTTCACAAGAACGCACCCGACAAGTGGATTTGGACTGACCTTACCACGCCCGCGTTCAGCGATTTCAATGGCTTGTGCCATATGGGTGAGGTTGGCTTCACTCCAGTCCATCGAGAGAGTGGAGGCGGCAATAGGTCAAGACCCCATCGGCGTTAATCCATAGATGGTTTGATTGCCTTGTTTGGTTCTGGACCAACTCATGGACCACTTACATTGTATTGTTAATCCGGCCAGCCGGGACCATACCTGTGGTAAGCGCTGGCCGATAATAGTCGAGAAATTGAAGGCCTATGGATTTGAAGTAACCACTCACATGACCGAAAAAGTAGGCCATGCTAGTGAAATCGCTTGGGATTTGCGCACAAGCGAAGTCGAAGGCTTAGTCGTCGCCGTCGGTGGCGACGGTACCGTCCATGAGGTTGCATCAGCGTTGCGTGGCTCTGATATCCCGATGGGGATATTGCCATTTGGTTCGGGAAATGATTATGCCATTACCCAAGGAGTGCCACGAAAAGATATTGACGCGGCAATAGAGATTCTCGATACTGGTGTAGATCGCCGCTGCGCGGCGTGGCGCCTCGAAGGCTTCCCAGCGGAACCAGCCCCTGGCTACCCCGCTCCAACCCAAAACCAGTGGGATGGCAAGCCATCTTCAGAGGACAAGATTGTGCGATGGGTGTTTTTAGAGTCCGATGCCGGAATAACAAGCTCGATTTCTCGGGCAAAATTACATCGGGCAAAATGGATAAAAGGCAATAAAAAATACACATATCTTGGAGTCACAACAATTCCGTTTTGGAAGCGACGTAAAGTCTGGCTCAAATTAGATGATGAACCGGGGAAGGTCACCGACTTCTCCATGTTTGCAGCCACTACGGGCGAAACTTTCGGCGGTGGGTACAAAGTATGCCCTGGCGTAACTCCTCTTGACAAAAACGGCTCACTAGTCTTCGGGCCGCGCTTTTCTAGAATCGCGATGCTCTCCCTGATGGGGCCAATGAAGAAAGGTAAACATATTGGCAAATGGGGTATAACCCAAGTCCAAACAAATCGAATCGAAATCAAACCTGTAAGCAAAGATGGTTCTGTCAGCGAAATACCGATCGAGCCAATCACCTGGGTTCAAACCGATGGCGAGCCTGTTATCACCGCTCCAGCAACTTTGGAATGGATGACCGAGCAATTACTTGTACGAGGCGCCGCAAATGTGCCTTGGGATTCACAATGAGAAATCATCGAAGTCGTCATCGGCAACCGAAGATCGCCGAGTAGGCACAACTTTACTCGGTTTAGGTGGTTCAACCGGCGCCTGTGCTTCTTCTTTCCTAACCGAACGTCGTTTAACCGGATGAGCACCTTTGGTTGGACTTGCAGCCCTAGATGGTTGAGTTGCAAAGGCTGAACCGCTCATCGCCGAAGAAAAGTGTGATTTCGTTCCAAGAGCCGGGTCCGGTTGGGAGTTACTCTGGCCTCTTGAAGGTCCTGCTGGAGCCGATGTAACCGGACTGACTGGTGAATATGAAGCGGCTGGTTCGGCCGGCTCTGAGTGAGTATATGCCATATCTGCAGCGCTCTCGGTGATGGTTACACCACCGCCCGAAATCTCGCCGGGCCCACCTATGGTATGGCCTGAAGATAATACGGAATCTAGACTAAAACCAGCAAGTCGCTCGCCTGGCTCTTCTTCGACCACTTCCCGCTTCGCCTCCATCTTCGGTTTCGCTCTTGTAGATCCACTGGTACCGATACTTTCCGACCGATCTTTTTTGAGACTCTTCTTCATCTGAACCGCTCTCTCAAAACCTTCTCTTCCCAATAATGTCTTGGCTGTTGAAGTTGCACCTTGACGCATTAACATCGTCGATACGATGAATAATCCGAATCCTCCACCGCCAGCAGCGATTAAGAAGAACATGATGAAAGTCCAGCCACCAAAGATATCGGTATCGCCCATAGCCCATTCATCATCATCATCTCCTTCCATGGTCACCACTCCGGTTTCGGTGGTAATTTTGGTGATTACCATGGCATGTCCTTGGCCTACGACAACACAGTTATCATCGACTTCGATTGAACCGCGGGTCACATTGAGAACATAGCCACTTAGGGTAATAGCTTGATGCCATTCTTCTAGAATATTGAGATTGTCAGCGATGTTTTCTGAACCGGGGATAATTCCGATTACCGCCCATTCGGCTTCAAATTCAGAGATTTTACTTCCAACCTTTTCCTGGGGGGTCAAAGGACTGATCCAAGGTTTCAAATCGACTCTTCCGCCTTTTCCTTCCTCGACGATTTTTGCCTCGTTAAAACTCATTTTATGGATGATTACCGATGCACCGATCGCCTGTTCATGTTCAACCGCATCGGTGGTATGGCTTTCGTAGATCATAGAGGATAGCAATTGACCGGTTACAGAAATCTTATTCTTATCACAAATGGATTCAGGGTCTACCGAATAATCGATCAAATTGATGGTCTCATCATAAGCCACAGTGCCGATTCCGGAATGAATTTTAGCATCTTTACCAACGATTTCAACATGGATTTCTCCGGTACCTTTGCCCCAATCAGGAGTTGGTGCAGAAAGACATCCTGCCAAAATAAACATGGCCGCAAGCAGCAAAGCGAGACGTGTTCGGGTGCCGGCCATGAGATACCTACGGTACGGGGGACTTTGTCAACCCTTGGGTTTGAATTGAATTGAAGCGCGGTGAAAGAGATTCTCATCAATTAGATATGTTGGGATTTGATTCTAATTGATGACTACGCCGAGAACGGTTGCATTGCAGAGAATTGTACAGTTCTCGGCTAGTTCGAATTTCTCTCTCGCTCGTTCTGAATATTTTTGAAGCGCGGAGAGAGAGATTCGAACTCCCGTGTCAAGCGACACCGGCTTTCAAGGCCGGCGCAATACCAAACTTTGCGATCTCCGCTTCAATCCGGGCCAGATGCCTTTTGCTCAAGACCTTTACCTATCTTATTCTTCTTTTGAAGTTGCGATAATCGCTAATCCAAGCGCACCCGCAGCAATAGCAAAAGTGAATCCAGGCACGCTATGGTCATCTGAATCCCCAGGGTGTTCGTGCGAAGCCATCACGGTTTCAATATCGTGGGCAAATTCGGTTTCATCCCATTGGTATCCACTCCATGAAACGATAGGCTTCCACTCATCATCTAGGATAAAGGTAAGAACGCTATGTGCTACTGAGTTAGCATGATGCGTTTTTTCCATAGAACTTGGAGTTGGTATGTCGGAATCATCGGTACTATTCGGAGCCCAAGCAATGTGCATTTGTTCAGTAAGAAAGTCCATTCCGGTTTGGCTTTCTTCCCAGATCATACCGGTATCGTTCCAGAAGTGTAATTGCCACCACCATGAGAGATCATCCGGGGCTGAGACATTATTTATCGAAGTCATATTATGACCCTCTTGGCTATCGGGGGCTTCAAAATTATCCAAAGCAGCCAGAGTTTGGTGCCAAGCATTTATTTCAGGGAGAATAGAGGTCGAAGAAGTACCGTTTGATTGCACGATAGTCATACTTTCATTATTCAAGTCAGGTAATGGAATGATACTATCATTGGTAGAATTTGGTGTGAGCGCTAGACTGCCTGTTTCAATCTCATCGAGACCAACAGTCGCTTCCTCCCAAATAGAAGTTGATTCGTTCCAAGAATGTAATTGCCACCACCAAGAATTATCTAAGGGGGCAGAATCGTGATTGATGCTTGAAACAAAGTGGCCATATTGGGATTCACTGGCGTTATAGGTCCAATCCTCTTGCTGAGCAGAGGCTACAAATTGGTGCCAGCCCATCGGATCAACCATATTTTCCGAGTAATTACCATCCGGCATAACTACCGTGACCATATCAGAATGATTCATATCTCGGTCCATCGTTATCTCAACATCTTGGGTTTGAATGAAGAATGCATCCCAAACCGGTTGAAGTTCCTCGTGGGTACCTGTTAGATGAGGCCATGTAACATCGTGCTTCTCCATGTAGGCTTTGAGAACTTCAGGGGTGTCGACCATCGGGTCAACGGTAATCGAAATGAACTCAACATCATCATCCGAAACCGATTCTTGTACAGATCTGAGTTTTTGAGTAATCGCTGGGCAAGCATCTTCACAGGTTGTGAAAATGAACGCAACCACAGTCGCTTCGGCTAATTTGGCCTGGAGGGAGTGAGGATTACCATCTTGGTTGGTCAATGTGAAATCATCGACTTGAGGCCGAGATAATTGTAAACCGGTATACGAGGTACCCCCAGCACTCGAAAGTGGCATAGTTGAAATCATCAATAAGCCGACCAGGCATAAAGCAACCTTTCGCATATCAGACGGCTTGGCCCGCATATACTTCAATTGAAGGGTAAAACGAATCAAGAATTTAGTTTGTCACGTAGGAATAATCCCAGTCAGGTGTACACCAACCAGGGAGATCCATAATGCTTGCAGGATTGGATAATCCGATGCCCCACAGCATCAACGCTGCGAATAGAAGCGGGAAAACCGCGGTTCGTGTATAGATGATAGGATCACCTTTCAAGTGCATGAAGAATCCAGCGATTCCGTATACCTTGATAATTCCGACACCGATTAGAATTGCCCAAACCGTATTTACACTCAGCCCTGTAACGTAAACTGCAGCTACCTCAAAAATTGTAAAAAACATCAGAATAAGGAAATTTACGAAATAAACATCCGTACCCATCTTATCTGCTAACTTCTGGAATAATCCAGCGATTGGTCCTGTATACTTGTGTTCGCTCATTTAAATCACCTCAATACAAATAGAATGCTGGGAAGATGGCTACCCATGCCAAATCCACAAAGTGCCAATATAATCCGAAATATTCGATTCCTTGGCCGTTCTTTTCATCGTAGCCGACAGTATCAGCCTTGAAAATCATGAACAGCATAACGAGTAATCCAATGAATACGTGCAGCCCGTGGGCACCGGTAGCGATGAAGAAAATCGACCCGGCTTGAGTTCCGATATCGAATCCTTCTGCGACCAAATGGCTCCACTCGATAATTTTCAGGACAATGAAGAGAGAACCTAAGAGTACGGTTGCAATCAAATAGTTACGGACCGCTTTTTGGCGAGTCGGCAATAATTTTCGCACCCACTTGGTTTCAGAAGGTTTCCAATCGACGTTTTTAGAGGTTTTTAAGGCTAAAACGATTGTATAAGAAGAGATGATCAGAGCAAAGGTATTGACCGCTCCAGGCAATAAGGTCATGATATCGTGGCGAAGTAAATCCGACGCCGTAATCGTGTCGACTGTTGTACATCGGCCAGAATCGACAGCCCATTGGGTACACCAACCGGTTCTCATCCTAAGGTATGCGGAGAAGAAGGTTGCGAAAACCATCACTTCAGAGATGAGGAATACCCACATGCCGGCCTTTCGGATATGTTGTCCGCCAAATGGCTTACCAAGGGCGATTTGTTCCTTTGCACCAACCAGATCTTCTCTCCACCAATTACCGATTCCGATAATCAAGATTACAGATCCGATAGATGATATTGCGAAGCCACCATAATTTGCTGCGATATCGATACCCAGCATTGATTTAGCAGTATCAACTAATCCTGGGAATCCCATCATAAAGAATAGCAATCCTGTGGCCATTAAGATCGGCGAAGCCGAACCATGATGATCATCTCCATAGCCACCCTCGTGCCCATTATCCTCTGGTCTGATACTATTGAAAAATCCAGAGATGATGTAGAATGCGCCGTAGATGAAAGTCATGACCATGATGGTCTTTCCTGCGACGGTCCATGTCAAGTATGAAAGGTGAGCTTGTTCCTTATTATGTTCAGCGGTTTCATACTTTTCTTCCGCTTCTTCTAGACTTTTTTCGGTTTGATGATAATCTTCAGCAAAGACGCCAGTATTTTGCGAACCATCGTTGACCCAACGGTCTTCTGCTAAGTGGAATTCGTCCTTTGCATCGACATAATCAGCATGAGCTATCTCGTAAGGCTCGATAGTATCATCCCAAAGGCCGTGCATCACCGATCCCAGTCCAACAGTGAAAATCGTAAAGGCAACCGCGCCAATTCCAATTATTACCGCTCCGATTATGACGGTTTTCATCCAAATCTCATCATCGACATCGTGTAATCCGTGTCCGCTCATTGGCTCACCTCCTCGTTGTCTTTTTCTCCAATCGCCCATAATTTCTTACCGATTTTATCGAGAACTCCAGGTTCGCGGTGTGATTCATCATTAGCATCTAACTGAGTTGGAATTACCGCGAACGAAGGCGTAGGTGGCGGGCTGGTAGTTGCCCATTCGAGCGACCATCCACCCCATGGGTCTTTGCCGACCTTTTCACCATTCTTCGAAGAATGGATGAGATTCCAAACTAAGATCAATTGTGATAACCCAAAGATCATCGCAAAGATTGAAATTGCCATATTCAATTCTGCAAAACCAGAATCAGCAGCATAGGTATGAGTTCGCCGAGGCATACCCATAATTCCAACCGCATGCATCGGCCAAAAGGCTCCATTGAACGAAGAGAATGCGATTAAGAAATGCCACATGCCCAAGTTCTCATTCAATTTACGGCCCATCGCTTTAGGATACCAGTAATAAATAGCCGAGAATAGTGCGAAAACAGTTCCACCAATGAACACGTAATGGAAATGAGCGACGACGAAATAACCATCATGGAATTGAGTGTCTAATCCTGCTACAGGGAAGAACATTCCAGATAATCCTCCAAGGGTGAAGGTAATCAGGAATCCTAGAGACCATAGGGTGTGGGTTTTGAATATCAGCGAACCACCCCAAAGAGTTGCAAGCCAATTAAATATTTTCACACCGGTAGGTATTGCAACGCCCATGGTGGTTAACATGAAGATAGAACGCCAATAGGGATCCATTCCACTGGTTAACATGTGGTGGCCCCAAACTATGAATCCAACCAATCCGATACCGACCATTGCGTAAACCATCGACTTATAGCCGAAGATAGAGCGGCGGGCGCTGGTTGCTAATACCTCTGAAACTATTCCGAATGCGGGTACTACGACGACGTAAACCTCAGGGTGACCGAAGAACCAGAACAGATGCTGGAATAGTAGTGGGTCGCCACCACTTGTGAAGAACACGGTTCCAATGGTACTGTCAAAGAGAAGGAAGAATACACCGATAACAAAGGCCGGTAGGCTGACATAAAGCATGAATACGCTGATCAGCACCGACCAAGTGAATAGAGGCATCTTCATCCAAGTGACCCCAGGTGCTCGCATGGTGAAAGCTGTAGTGATAAAATTGATACCGCTGAGAGTTGAGGATGCACCCAATAGTGCAATTCCAGATATGAAGGCAATAGTTCCTGAATTCGGGCCTTGGGCGGTGCCTAAGCCGGCTAGAGTAGAATACGGTGGGTACATGACCCAGGTGATGTCTGCAGATTCACCGGACCAAACCCCGGTGAAAATCAGTGGTGCTGCTGCTACCAATAACCAGAAACCAAGTGCGTTAATCCTTGGGAATGCGAGATCTTGTGCACCGATTTGTAATGGCAAGATGTAATTCATAAATCCAGCGATCATCGGCATTGCCGCCAAGAAAATCATTGTGGTTCCATGGAGGGTAAAGAATGAATTATATTCATCCATAGTCAAGAAATCGTTTTCAGGCAATGCTAATTGGATTCTGAATAGAAGTGCGAGAAGTCCACCGACCAAAAAGAAAAACAACCCAAACAAGAAGTAAAGCAATCCGATCTCTTTGTGGTCGTGGGTGGTTAACCATGGCTTGATGTATGACCAGAAGTTTCCAATCGAGAAAGTCTCAGGATTGCGGGTGTAGAATACCCACATCACTCCAACTAGAATTAAGCCGACAGCCAAGCCGATGACGGTCATCAGGATTACTAATGCGCTTGCAGAAGAAGCCTTTGCCGAAGCATTTGGCCCAGCTACATCGATTATTTTGGTCGCATATCCGTCATTTGCATTTCCATCGCCACCATTCACAGCATTGCCGTGTATGGTGATTGTAGAAACGGCAGTATCGTCAGCAGGCGCGGTATATACGAAGGTCCAAGTATCGAAATTATTCAATTCCTCGGTATGGGTTAATCCGCCGGACATTTCCTTTGCTGAATTACCTTGAGCATCCTCTAGATGGGCTATAACTCCCCCTCCGCTGATTAAAATTCTGAATCCTGCAACATTCCCGTTATTTGGGGTCGCACGGACCAATGTTGGATTAGTTACGCTAACATTGAATGTATATTCGCTACCAGATTCGAATACTTCAGGCAGCCCATCGACTGTGATGATTGTACTTGCGGATTTGTCGTGACAATAACAGCCCTTATCACCCGCTGAGCCGACTCCGGTAGGTAGTGCATTCATCTGAGGTACTGCGAAAAGAGCAAGCATCAATAACGCGAGGACTGCAATAGAGCGAATATGCTTCATAATTCTCAAGCCTCCTTTAATTTATTGGCGAATACGACACCATAATCAGCAGTATCACAAGAGTAGCCTTCTTTGGCCACCACGGTGACGGTTCCGGTCATTACAGAGTGGTATTCGCCACAATATTCAGCACAGCGTACAGGAAAAGTTCCAGCGTCATTTGGTTGAACATACATCCAAGTCCCGCCATCTAAACCAGGGACTAGATCTTCTTTATTTCCCCATTCTTGTAGCCAAAATGCGTGTTGAACACCTTGGTAAACACCGTTTTTATCACCGTATTTGTCGGAGTGGAGATTGAACATAACATCTTCATCGCATGGGATGAAAAAGTGCTTGATCATCAATTGACCTTCTGGGATATGGGCCCATGTATGTAGAATATTATTATCGGCATCAGTTATGGTGACAGAGGAATTTATGTAATCGTCAAATGCGCTATTATTGGTGATGATTCCATCGATCAAGTCGAGACTCCACGTATTAGAACCTTGAATCACGTTAGCGGTAAATCCAACTCCTGAGGCCGCGTAAATTTCGAGGCTATCAGACCATGCAACATCGAAATCAGCGCTAGGATCTTCCCAGGTTAAACCATCCTTGTATCGGTATTCCCATTCCCATTGAACACCGTTAACCTCTATGGTAAAGGTCTCGTCAGGGTCTGGGATAGCGCCCCAGATAATATTCATCGAACCGAATGCGATGTAGGTGACCCAAATAATTAGCACAGTTGGACCTGCGAACCAAGCGAGTTCGAGTTTGAGATTGTGGCGCTCTTTAGGAAAGGTGCCAACTTTGAGTTCTTCCTTTCCAGCCGGCTCGATGCCGTCGCGGAATCTAAGGATTGCAATAAACATCCAAGTAAAGGTAAAAACTCCGACCAAAATCGACCAGAACATGAATTTGTCATACAAGACATCGAACAAGGAGTTCTCATCTGGCCATAACTCACGCGAAGCGCCCATGGCCCAAGGGCATAGACGACCGTATTAAGCGATTGTGGAAACCCAAGGTTCTCCCTACGGGAGATTTCGGCATCAAGAGGATTATTGGGCTTTGACCTAGTGGCCCGAACCATGAGCGTTTCAGCCTGCGTTCAAACCACCCTTGATGGCGAGGTTTTAATCGAAATAGAAGTTCAACCAGGATCTTCTCGTCAAGGCGTAGTCGGTTTTAATCAATGGCGCGGAAAATTGCAGGTTGCGGTCAAAGCCGAAGCCCAAAAAGGCAAAGCAAATAATGCGGTTTGTTCGGTCCTATCAACAATATTCAAAAACCAAGTAGAGGTGGTATCTGGCCATACCTCTCGCCAGAAAAAAGTCTCGATAAGTGGCCTGAATGCTAATGAAATTATCACCGTTTTGGAGGGATTGATTGAATCGAGTTGAACGGTTTGATTTAGCCGCCCAAGCTTTGGCCCAAGCAAGGCAATCAAATCAGGAAGGTATGCCGGTTTTAGTAGAAGGGCAAAAGGATGTAATCGCGTTAAAATCTCTTGGGTTCAATGGGCCAATCGAGGTGTTAAATCGTGGTTGGCCGGTCGATCAAGTCGCGGTTTGGATAGTTGAAAATTATCAAGCACCAGTAATACTACTGATGGATTGGGACCGAACTGGTGGCAGGTTGCAGAGAAAATTAACCAATGCTTTCGAAAGTTTAGATTTCAAATATTCCGATGATTTAAGGAAGGTTCTTTCAAAAGCGCTACGGCCTGAGACCTTGTGTTTAGAAGATCTAAAAGCATTCGCCGATGAATTGCTTGAATCGATGGAACTCATCGAGCCTCAGGCAAACGCACGCCCATCTCTTTGACGGTATTCAATACGACATGAGTATAGGAGCGAGTAATCCCATCAAGGGTGAAAACGGTCTTGGTTAGGTCATCTAAATCCTGTCGGTCTTGAACCCGCGCTAGGACCATGGAGTCCCAATCACCAGTAACATCGTAAACGCTGAAAACCCGTGGATCGGCGGCAATTTTTTGTTGAACTTTGATCATTTCACCCTTGGCAATCCTCAATCCGGCCATCACCGTCATACCCCATCCAACCGCTGCTGCATCCAATAACGGCACATAGCCTTGAATTATTTTGTCGCTTTCAAGCCGACGAAGCCGATTGGTGATAGTTCCTTGAGCTACTCCAACCTTTGCCGCCAGTTGGCGCTGAGATAAACGAGCATCTTCACAAAGTGCGCTGATGATAGCGCGGTCGGTCGAATCAAGGCTCATATCACCCAAGGATGCTCAAGCGGTTCTTCAATCATTCGACTTTTGCTCTGGTAAATTAAGGTCCAAAACCCAATCCCCTAGGTTTGAAACACTAACCGATAAACGCATATGAAAGTCTCCATCTCCTCTAACCTTCATTTTGCCAATAATATCTTGGCCACCTGCTACCTTTCCTTTGGGCACACGCGAATTTGTTTTCCAGCCGTTTTCGAGGGTCATATCGCCTATTTCTAAATCGAATCCAGCGGTTAAATGATACTCTAATTCGTTGAGCCCAACCCATGAGCCTTCGAGCCTTGGTAAACCCTTTTCACGTTTTAATTCGGCTTGAATAATGAATAAAATACATGTGACTAAAAGGATCAAAATCAATGCTGGAGCGAGTACTTGCCCGCTTCCAGAACTTTGCCAAGAGGTTGGTAAATTGGCTCTTTGAATCGATAAAACCCGGTTATTAGAATCGTTTTCGAAACTGCCGACCATCACCAATAACATCTCATACTCATTCGAATGAGTAGCGCTACCGAGTTCTATTCCCGCCCCTTCAAGGTGGTCTCTAGTGATTGTTGCATTCCATTCGTTGAGGGTATTATTGGTAAAATAAAACGACGAAGATGGCGCCCAATCACGTAATAAATTATTCACGGTTCGGCCTTGGTTTCCAATCGCGTGGGTTTCGATAATGAATACATGTAATTGGGTTACTTCAGATAATTCTTGCGGATTGAGCCATGAACCTTCGATTGAGATTAGTTCGACTTCGTTTGAACCGATCAACTCGATGCTAAAATCAATTTCAACCTCGTTTTGATTGACCTTTCCAGTGAAATTATCAAATTCATCGAGCGAAACCCAAAACCCATCGACTGTCATGGCCGGGAATTCGCTAATGCTGTGAAACATCGCTCTCGATTGGGCATCATCGCTTGGCCATCCGCTTTTTTCATTACTTGAATCGGTCCGCCAATGGATGAGGGTAATCTCACCATCGCCTTCCATCCCCTCTAGAGTTGAAACATATTCCTCATCGTCTTCACCGTGAAACCACTCGACTAAAATTGGAGCCGAAGCAGCCGAATCATGCTCGGAATATGCATATTTGTTCAGATTACCGACCGCTGCTGCTAGAGGTAGCATCATCACGAGAACAAAAATTGCAAACGCCCTCATTCCTCTTCCCCGCGTTCTTCGATTCCTATCTTCATTCTAAGAATGTCACGGGCATAATCATCCATCATGAACGAAACTCTCGCCGCAACCCATACCGGGCAGAGGTATTGCCCACAGCGCAGGATTGAAGAACCGCTCTCAATTTTTACAGGAAAATCCTCGACGGTAAGAACCTCGCCATTTAGCATCGAGATTATAGTTTCCAATTCGACATCGACCATGCCGCTTTTGAGGTGGGGGCGTAATAATTCCAATGCTTCTTGGCGCGGTCGCCAGATTCCTTTATTGTCTACAAATGTCGGTTGTCCAACATGGATCACCCGAAGAGGGTGGAATGAATCACCAGGCCAAAAATCGCCTTTGGAATTTTTGACCTTTGGGGTGTAGAGTCGGTCTGTTGCCATCTTGGATGATAGATTGATTCTCTTGCCACGTTGCCACCAAGAAAAGTCTTCCGAGTTGAGACCCCATCGATTACAGATCGCATCTATGGTTTCTTGTTCGGCGGGGAGGGAGGTGTGTCGGTTTGGTTTTTGCCTCTCCATCACCTGTGGTTCTCGCATCAATTCACGCTTGAGGATCATCGATCTACAAACCCCTTCAGGGGTCCTCATCGCATCGTGCTCGAATAATGCGATGTAGAATCCGCCGGTATCGTTGTCGTGTTGATGGACTCTGATGGTATAATCCATCGGCGGTGCTTCCTCTCCTCGCTGGCTTGGATTGAGCATATTTTCAGAAAGTCCCGGGAGCTTTGGCAATTCTCCAGTCCATTCGACGGGGTTGACCTCTTGGTCCAAAATTGGCCAATCGTTAATTCCACGGTGAACAATTAATCCGGGGAGGAGTCTATCGCTTTCGATATTTACCAATTTTAACCAAGGGGCGCGCCTGAGGATTTCACAAACAGCAGCTTCGTTTTCAGTCGGGTCGAGCGAACAGGTAGAGTAGACCATTCTTCCCCCAGGCACCAATAACTGTGCGGCGCGATAAGCGATATCGGTTTGTAATCGAAATAGGGAACGGCCCTCTTTTGGAGTCCATTTCCACCACAATTCCTTATTCTTTCGGGTCGTTGCAGTACCCGTACAAGGGGCGTCAACCACGATTGAGTCAACACCAGGACTAGCGATTCGACCATAATGGCGTCCATCGTGTTGGGTGATCAACATATTTGTCAAACCGAGCCGGCCGCGGTTGGTTACCAACATGTTGAGTCGGCCAGAAGAAGGCTCGTTCGCCAAGACGAGCCCGTTGGGTACGGCCTCGGCTAATTGAGTGGCTTTCGACCCCGGGGCTGCACACGTATCCAAGACCAATTGGCCATTCTTTGGCTCCAATATAACCGGAGGGATCATCGAGACCGCTTCTTGGCGAGTAACGCGCCCGGTCTCATGGAGTAAAATCATTAATTTCTTAGTTTGAGCATCCGGCATATCACCTTTGGAAAACGGCATGACCCAAGCTTCGGTGTCTGGCATCCAGTCAATCGGCTTTCCCCCGACGCTTCGCAATTTTTCCCGGGTCCAATCAGCATCGTGCCGACGGGGGGTTAACCGCATCGTAACCGGAAGGGGCGAGGCTGCGACTCCAAGCCATTTCCCGACATTTATCCCAAGGCTTGCGGCTAATTTGGCAAGTGGTTTGGTCGCCAATTCTCCGAGTAAATCCTCGTCAGCAACTCGGACCATGACCCCGGGGTCAGGTTTCTCACTCTTGAGTGCTTGTGCAGGCCTTATGGCTGTGAAGCAAGTGGGCAAATCATGGCGGAGATGTTGGTCACCATAACTTTCATTTCCGCTCTGGCGATGATAGTTGCCGGATTGCGCGATAAGTTTCTCAAAATAGGCTGGTTAACCTTTATTTTATTGACCGTAATAGGCATCAACTTGCCAACAAATGCCCTTGCATATGATGGCGGTTTAGCTCTTATCATTTCTATTGGAGCGATGCTGAGTTGTGCCGCTTACAAAATGGAACAAAAAGAATCGGTCTTGATCGCTGGAGTTTTGATTTCAGTTTCATTATTAACGATGTTTCCAAGTGAACAATACGGAGAGGGATTGGCTGGCAAAAGTATGTCCCATCCAATCATTTACTTGATTGCTGGTTTACTATTGGCAAGTAAATTCGATCGAATAAAGTTGTTTGGAATATTTGGGTTCGCCCTATTTGTCGGCTTTACACCGGGGATGATTTGCGCGATCTCTATTTCGATAATTTCAGCGATGAAATATTTGGATTCGAAAATTAAACTCGGAACTGGCACCGGTCGCTCGATTGCTCTCGCAATTACAATATTGATTGGAATTGCGGTTATATTCATCACGACTTGGATTCAAGTTGGCACTATTCCTCGAATTGGTAACGGCTTTGGGGCGGCTTCAGCCACCCTTTGGATGTTGGTAGTAATCGTTAGCCTGGGCTTGGTTGGCATGCTCGCTCCACTGGTTGGCTTCGATGCGCACGCACGCCCTGAGGCTTGGGGATGGAGAATGGGTTTGGCGATTTCACCGATAATTCTCACGGTGATAACCGATCTAACAATCTTCACTTTGATAGGAATTTCCATCGCAATTTTAATTTCGATGACCGGGCCTTTGGTTTTAGAAATGAAGGTCGAAAAACCCGCTTAAGTTCCGGGATTGCCCCCCAACGCTTATCTATGGTTGAAACCGGATTGGCATTTGGAGAATTCCGATTCTCCAACAGGGATGGGTATCCTGATGGGAAGAGCATTTAGAGACGGCGTAAGCACAGAAAGCAAATTGAGCATGAGACCAAAGCGTAGGTCTTGGAAGCCATTAGCAGATTTACAAGGCCTTTCCGGTCGAACTAAACTTATCGGTGATGACATGGGCCCGTTGGCCGATGTTCCGGCGATGGTCAGAATTGAAAACGAGCGCTGGGTATTCGAACGGATCGATAAAGAAACCTTGGCGAATCTAACTCATCGATTGATTGTCCACGAGGATTCAGGGGTCAGAACAATTGGCGCAACCTTAGATTTAAACACTGCAATGCAAGTTGCACAAGGCATGGTTCGTAATGATGGTTCAGTAGTTCTAATCGAACCACTACGTTAAGATTTAATCTCAGAACATGTTTGCAATCCAGGTGATAACACCGTGATTGAGTAAGTAAAAGAATCCGGCGAGTCCAATACAAGCAATGTAAATTTGAAGGGGGGTAATCTTCCAAGCATCTTCGGATTCTTCGTCGAAATATCGAATTAGACCAGCTGCTTGCTGGATTCCGCTGCCATCCTTTTTGGCCATGAGACTCATCCCGCCCAGACGCCTGCCCTTTATCAACGCGACGCGTGGCCCTTCATTCCTCTTCTGCGGTTAAATCGACCAACGGAATTTCTTCATCTTCGACCATCAATACACTTGCTCCATAATCGATGTCCTCGATTTGGATATCGATAGATTTGGCTTCCATTCGGGCTAATGCCCGTAAAACTGCAGGTGCATTATCATCAGCCATAGCATTGCGGGCATGTGTGATCTCTTCGGAATCACCGATGGCCTCTTTGGTTTTTTCAATCAATTCTTCGAGTTCGTTTCTAGCATGAGATATATGGGATTGCCAATTGATTTTATTTTCTTTTACCGTGGTAAATTTCCGATTAAATCGACTTGCGAAAGAAAGTTCCCATGGCTTATGGGCTAGTGATGCTACCAAATCAAAAATGACCCTAGTCCTTGTTTCTAATGGCCCGTTGAGGGTTATGGTATTGACATAACATTTGGTTATCAAACCAAATCCCCAATACGGCCTCGATTCAACCTTGACCGAAAGATCGCCAGCATTTGCATTGAAAATCCAGCGTTGCTCATCAAAGCGCGGTGATTGTTCGACCTTCGGAGTACCGATGCCCGGGATGACTTTGAGCAAGGTTGTAGCAATATCACCCAACCAAACCGAAGTGGTATTTGCTGGGTGATTTTTTAATCTCAAATTCCCTTCCATATCATGACCATGACTCGGCCCGGCTTTTCGAACTTGGGCGAAAAGGATTGATTCCAATGGGTCGAGCAATCCTTCCATATCTCAATCCGATGAGGGGAATGGCCATGAAATGTGCGTAAGATTGGCCAAAGGGTTCATGAGCGATGGGGGTTACAGCGATTGTGGTGAAGACATGGCCAAGTCTAACAAAGACCCCCTCGCTAGTTTGATGACCTTTCCGAGCATCGGTAAGGGCAAAGCTCAGAAATTGTACGATCTCGGAATAAAAAACGCACCTGCTGCGACAAAAGCTAGTGTAAAACGTTTAGAATCCGTTGGGTTAACAGCAGCAGCAATTGCAATAATCAAACCTACGAAGAAGGCTGCACCCAAAAAGAAGGCTGCACCCAAAAAGAAGGCTGCACCCAAAAAGAAGGCTGCACCCAAAAAGAAGGCTGCACCAAAGAAGAAGGCTGCACCAAAGAAGAAGGCTGCACCAAAGAAGAAGGCTGCACCAAAGAAGAAGGCTGCACCCAAAAAGAAGAATCCAGCAAAGGCCAAATCACAGCCTAAATCTGCCGATACCGGCAGAACCGGCTTAGATCTAAAGGTGCCTTCACTAAAAGAGATGCTAAAACGTATTAATGAAAAGCGTTAGAATAGTTCATTCGTTTTCAGAAAATAGAGAACTTTGGGCTCGCTTGTAAACCTCTCTTAAGGTCTGGTCACTTATTTCTAAATAGACTCTAGTCGTTGCAATACTCGCATGACCAAGCAATCTTTGAATCGTGACTAAATCTGCACCTCTCTCGAGAAGCCCTGTTGCAAAATTATGACGCAATACATGCGGAGTGACCCTACTACGCGGAATACCAGCATCATCGGCAAGCCGATTCATCATTCGTTGAACCGTTCTTGTCTGTAAGTTTGTACCTTTGGTCGTGACCAATAATTGATCATTTTCCGGGTTTCTCAAATCTCGTAAAGGCAACCATTCTTGGATTCTTTTAACGGTTTCTTCGGTGAACAAAATGAGTCGATCTTTGTCACCCTTTCCGCCAACGACCATCGCAGAACGATCGTTCAAGTCTATATCCGGCAATTTTAGTGAACACAATTCACTAACCCTCATCCCGGTCTCTAGCAAAATTGTTACCACTAGATTTGCCACCGGGTCCTCGCTTTGTAGCGCAACCTCTCCAACCAACGAAAGCTCCCTCTTAGTGAGGGTGCGAGGCAATCTTTTCCCGCTGCGGGGGCGGGTAAGATGCTCTGGCCACTTTTGGCCGAGCCAATTTATCAAATGGTTTGCAGCCGCATACCTCGCTTTTATGGTCGAAGCCGATTTTTCTCCTAATGATTGAACCCACATGTCCAAGCGGCCATTGAAGGGTTCTACTCGGTCTAATAATTCTTCAACCGTCATTTTTTCGAATTCTAATTCATTCAAAACCGCTTCATCAGGAAGCGGGGTTTCGATGAATAATCGTAATGAAATGATATAGGACTTTTGAGTGTTGACCGACTTGGACTCGCTTGCCATCTGAGTTCGGTAAGTGCTTAACCAAGGCAGATGAGCCCGATGAACCAATCGTGGAGGAAGCTCAGGGCCATCGTTGTATAAGCGACGCTGAATAGCGCTTTGCTTTGCCTGATAGGTCCCTCTTCTCATCAGCGTCACCGCCTAAACCCGCGTGAGCGAGCCGTGCATCCCATGTCCCTGAGGACAAATGGTCATTTGAGGCACCGTGCTAATGAAGATAGCGCCCGAAAGCGAGAGTTTAAGACTCGACTTGAGGACTTTCTTGCTCGACCACTGGCAATTTTAGCGCCTTTTTCAGATTGGAGCGCAATTGAGATAGATCGCCATAGCAAATCAACGTATCTGGGAATCGTAATTGCAATTCTGGCTCTGGATTCCATATCAAATCACCAGCCCGAGATAAAGCGAAAACCGGCACCCCGTCCTTGAATAAACTAGAGATCGGCTTTCCAATGAATTGAGTATGATTTCTCAAGTGAATCGATAGGACTCCTTGGCCGGGTACAGTACGCAATAACTGGTCGACATTTATTTGTGAAAAATCGGATTCACCGAGGATATAATCGATGATCTCCCCCGCTACATTCACTCCACTCGCCTTCTCGATACCTTCAAGCCCAGGCGAGGAGTTAACTTCGAGAACCAATGGTCCATCATTGCCTTCGAGCAAATCTACTCCTGCGACATTCAGACCTAAAACCCGAGCAGCGCGACAAGCAACTTCAGCGTATTCCGGCGATAAGTCGATATTTTCAACCGTTCCATTTAAGTGGAAATTTGAACGAAATTCCCGCCCTCTTGCCTTTCGCCTCATACTTGCAACCACCTTGTCACCGACGACAAATGCTCTGACGTCTTTGCCATGGCTTTCGGCGATGTATTCTTGAATCAAAACCGCCTTTCCAGTCATCAATAATCCTTGGACCAGGTTTTTGGTTTCATGAATCGTATGGCGTAAAAATACTCCATGTCCTTGGGTCCCTTGGGTGACTTTCACTACCGCAGGTAGTCCACCGACCGCTTCAATGGCGCGTTCGATATCTTTTATGTCGCGGACATAAGCGGTTGCAGGGGTTGGAATCTTGTTTCGAGCTAAGATTTGGCCAGCGTGTAATTTATCACGCGATTGAAGGATTCCTTGGCTCGAATTAGCGGTCCAAACCTCCATCTGTTCGAGGTGACGAAGCACCGAAACCCCATGTTTGGTAATCGAATGGCCAATTCGAGGAATAACCGCTTCGAAATTAAATTGCATTCCTTTATGTAATATTCCTATATCTTGGTCTGCAACGAAAAGTGAAAATTGCATCGGGTCGAGAACCTCGACATCGATGCCGCGCACTCTTGCTTCTTCGACCAACCGGCGAGTGCTGTACAAGCGCGGACCACGCGAGAGGACAGCCAACCTTGTCGCCATAAATTTGGGCGCGCCCCCACCCTTCTTGAGACCTTTGGGCTTATCTACAATAGTTCAATTCAAGACATAAGCGGGGATGGCCATGTCATGGGCGAGCAAATAGGTACAGGAGAAGCCGTCGATGAGGACGAAGATGGCCCTGTCGAAATCACCATCGAAAAACGCCTTGCAATCCTTCGCAAATCTCGATGGAATGTTTTCATGTACCTTGGGATAGCAGGCTTGATGTTTGCTTTCGCAATGTTCCCCTTCTCTCACGAAATCGAAATGGATTCTTTTGTTGCAGATTACCCAACTGGCTACATTTGGGGTGTTGTCATACCGGGCGAAGATTACACAGATGTCCCGGTTGTAGTTTCGATCGATATTGCCAATGTTCCAGCCGATACCGAGAGTATTGAAGTTACGATAATTAAAGCCAATAATTGCGTGGTCCCAGAAGTGGCGATTGGACAAAACGATGCCCGAACCGGTTATGAGAGCCATGCAAATCAAATATGGACAATTGAAGATGTCGCGGTTGGACAAAGTTACCAACACACATTCAAGATAGACCCTGGATTATATTGCGTCGAGGTTTTTATCGATTCAGACCACACATCAGGGTATGATGTAACAGTTGATGTTTCCACTTATCCGAACCAATTTATCGCAGGTAGTATTGGCGCACTATGCCTCGGACTTTCTTTATTTGCTTTCATTGGTGCCCAAAAGCATGGAAAGTTTGTCAAGAATCTAACCGCACCCTCTAAAGAAATTACGGCCGAGGAAAGGGTTCTCGCAGAAACCAGTTCAGCCCGACTTGCTACTGGGCCTAATGGTCCGCCAAGTGTACCAGCAGGTCCGAGCGGGCCGCCAAGTGAACCAGCAGGTCCGAGCGGGCCGCCAAGTGAACCAGCAGGTCCGAGCGGGCCACCGCAGGCCGAACCTACTGAGGAAGTTGCACAGGAGTTGGATGTGTACGAAGATCAAGGCGAAGGATATTATTTCAGAATATTCTCTGATGGAACTTATGACCAGACGGTTTACGTTGTAGAAGGCGGCCAATATGTTCCGTACGAAGCATAGCAATAGAAAACCCCGTCATCAGGGTCGCATTTATCCCCATCCTTGAAAGAGGGTGAATGGCCCGTCAATAATGAAGGGTGAGATTTTGATTGACGAACTGTCCTCAAATACCGTGGTCCAACTCAAGGTCATGTGTAAAGAGCACGGGTTGTCAACGGCTGGTAAAAAGGCCGAAATCATCGCTCGTCTCGATGGATTTCTCAATGAAGAATCACTTTCAATGGACGATGATTTCGATAATGTACCTCTTCCCGAAGCAAAACAGAAAGAAGAGGTAAAGGAGATTGAAGAACAGGTTTTGGTTGCAGAATTTATTGAAGCAGACCTTATCGAGGAAGAACCACTTCACAAGATTGCAGCAATCTCAAGTCCTAAAACCTTGATAGATCAAATTAAACAACCAAAAGTAGCAGCTGTGCTAATCGCCTTATTGCTAGCTACTGGGGGCTGGTATTGGTACGTTAGCAATCAACTAGAACCATTCACCGCAGATGATTTGCGTTATGGCGACTCGATTGGCTATAGTATTTTGAACGGCGATCTCGATGTAACCGAAGGATTCATCGATTTGGTCTTAGATAATCTCGATTCCGAAGAAGATGTTTGCCGCGTACATTTACAATTTGAGGGCGAGGGGGCAGCATCGATTACAAAGGGGGGGCAAGACCAGTTGAATTCCGAATTCGATAATGACTTACTCGGGGCGGTAAGGGCTAAAGGTTCTCTTGGATTAGACTGGTTGTCCGTAGAAAAAACTCTTATCCATGATTTTGATAAAATGACTATTTCAAAACATCTCTCGAATACCTTAACCGATTGCAGTGCTTTCGCAGAGGGAGCGGATGGCCAAATGAGCCTGGAAACCACTTCCTGGACCGAAATTTCCGAACAAGAAATAATTGCTACAAAAGCCGATTGGAGCCTCAATGTCAGAAACGATAATTATCAAGGCTCAACCATGTCTTTTGGAGTGGGCGGATTATTGGGTTCACTTGAAAATGCAGCACCGGGGGTAATGATGGTTTTTTCACCGGTTGAGGTCAGAGAGGTCGTCGGGACCTCGCTCATCGAAACCGGAGTCACCGGCACATCGATGGGCTGGGAATGGCGAGTGATTGGACCTGATATGGCTGGCGATGAACCGGCTTGGAAAATTGCATTAGAACACAAAGAGATTCGCGACAATTGTTTAGGCCATGCAAGGATTACACTGTGGGCTGTTGAAGATTCCCCATGGGCGATCGCTCAAAATGTCGATGTAAAAATTACCGGTAAAGAAGGCGACCGTTCCTCGTGCGGCGCCGCAACCCAAATTCTAGGGGATATGATCCTTCCAGAAGGCACTCTTACCCTTAAATTAGATATTTTCAAACACGATCTAAAAAGAGGAAGCAAGCTTCTTGATATGGGCGTAGGATATGATTCCTTGCCCAGCGCCGGCCAACACACACCGACCTCAAAACAATTGCAAGATTGGGGTGATGATGAAATACATTTGCCGGACCAATCAACGTTGCGAGAACATCCTTTAGAGGCAGCAGCGTCGTGTATTCCTTTCCTTTCACAAGCGGTAGCAGCAAGGGCAGCATTAGATGATGATGGCTATATTTGGCGAGCGGTAGATAATCGAAGTTCTAGCAAAACAACTTGGAATATTTCATGGGTGAATGCCGACCCTAACTCAGGCTGGGTAGAACTTGAAATTTCAGGGGCCCCGAGTGCGGAAAATTGCACATATATTGCTCATGGTAGCCATAATAAAAACGGCGCCCATAATAGAAACGACATTCCATCTGCTCTCAACATAACAATGCTGGAAGCAGACCTTAGCGATAAGGCCAGATACCCTGCTCTTTCGGGTAGTGATGGCTTTTTCACCAGCGCAGGACAATATCAGCCCGAAACTAGAATTGGTCATTTGATAGTAACTCCAAATGGTGATTATTCGGATTGGATAGACCGGTTCAAAACCGGTGATACCGGCGCGACAACATTTGATTTATCTCGTGGTTGGGAATCAGAGGGTTGGTCAAATACATTCACCCTTGCGATGGATGCTACCAGCGGCCAAGTTATCGGTTGGAATCTATATCAATCGAATTGAGGATGGTAATGATATGAGTGGAAGAAGTCTCGATGACCTTATAGAACAAAATGAGGCTGATCTCGGTTTTCTTAGTGCTTACGGAGGCGGTGAATCACCAGAAGAAATTCTCGATCACATTGAAAAGATTTCAAATTCCCAGTTCGATTTGAAAATTATGGCAGATGGAGTAATGGTAAAGTTGGTCGCGAACCATCTACCATTGGTTGCCTCTGACCTAAGCAGAAGAGGTTTCTTGAACGGCAAATTGGATTCGACCAAAGTAGAGGTCATCATCTGTGCTTGGGGTCCTGACCAGCGCCGCTTTATCGAGCGCTTAGTCGAATTTATTGACGCCGAATAATCGCTGCGGCCGAAATCATACCAAGTGTGAATAAAGCCGAAATGGCGGGCAATGAATCACCTTTTTCAATCGTAACTAGAATCGGTTCGCAGCCGTCACCGCCCCATGCGTCTTCGTAAAACCAACAATCGGACCAGGTTTTGTAAAATCCAGATGGAGGGAATAATTCCTTGGAAT
>Ga0302127_10000167_pt1 | contig 32636 bp, 30 predicted proteins | sample CB4_SCM_MG_FD_204452 | JGI IMG/M metagenome (GOLD analysis project Ga0302127, IMG submission 204452) | Marine microbial communities from Western Arctic Ocean, Canada - CB4_SCM | ecosystem: Environmental > Aquatic > Marine > Oceanic | place: Canada: Western Arctic Ocean | collected 2017-09-24
ATGAGAGGACTGACGGGGCATCTCTGGGACGGGACTGCTTTCCGTCGAGCCGAAGCCCCTCAGCACTACGGCGCCGTGCATTTCCACGACGATGACTTCGACGACAGCCGCTGGGAGTGCGACTTCGTATTCCAGGTGCCGGCCGATCTTCAAAGTGGGTTCTATGCCGCCCATCTGCGTGGTGCCGGCGAGGACGACTGGGTGCCATTCTTCGTGTCACCTCCAGCCGGTGTCGCAAATTCTGACATTGCCTATCTGGCTCCCACCAATACCTATCTCGCATATGCCAATGAGCGAAACCTGATGAACAGCGAAGGGATGGACTTCAGTGGGCTTACGAATATTCCGATCGTCATGGACCCCCTGGACGAGTTCCTGGGCGAACACCGCGAGTACGGCGGTTCGATCTATGACGTTCACACCGATGGCAGTGGGATTGCGTACTCGACCTCGCGGCGACCGATCGTGGCGATGCGGGCGGCGTTTCGCCACTGGGTCACGGGGGCGCCTCGCCATTTGCCGTTCGACCTCAACATGGTCGATTGGCTCGAGGAGAAGGGCCACGCTTATGACGTCATAACCGATGAAGACATTCACCACCAAGGCCTCAATCGACTGTCTCCGTACAAGGTGATCATTACCGCCAGCCATCCCGAGTACTGGTCCGGACAGATGCTCGACGCCCTCGAGGATTACCTAGCCGGCGGTGGCAGGTTGATTTATGCCGGAGGCAACGGCTTCTACTGGGCTACCGCTTTCGATCCCGAGCGGCCCTACATCATCGAGTGTCGACGAGGTATCGCGGGGAGCCGGGCCTGGGAGTCGCACCCCGGCGAGCAGGAGATGGCTACGACCGGTGAACACTGTGGAATCTGGCGCCACCTCGGCCGGGCCCCCAACAAGCTCGTCGGAGTCGGTTTTGCCGGTCAGGGTTGGGACCTCAACACGCCCGGATACCGACGGCTCCCCGACAGTCACGACCCGCGAGCGCAGTTCATCTTCGAGGGGATTGGTGACGATGAGGAAATCGGTGAGTTTGGCTTGGTCATGAACGGTGCGGCCGGAGACGAGATCGATCGGGTGGACCACGTGTACGGGACCCCCACGCATACCCTCCGGTTGGCTACATCCGAAGGCTTGCACTCCGACTATTATCTTGTCTGCCATGAGGATGTTCTCGTCAACCAAAGCGAGATCCACGGCTCAAACAACCCGGATGTTCGTTCGGACATGGTGTTCTTCGAGACGCCGAATGGCGGGGCAGTCTTTTCCGTGGGATCTATCAATTGGCTTGGAAGCCTCTCTCACGACGAATACGACAACAACGTGTCACGAATCACAGACAACGTGATTCGCGAGTTCACCAAATAAGGCAGGACACATGGCAAAACAAGAAGTGAACTCGACCGGGGCACCTCCCCCCTCTGGCGCCTACTCACAAGGGATCAGAGCCGGGGATTTCCTGTTCCTGTCTGGGCAGGGACCATTTGACTCTGATGGAGACATCGTCGATCAATCCTTCGAGGCCCAGGTCAGACAGACCTTGGCGAATCTCGCCGCCGTTGCCGCCGAGAGCGGTAAGTCGCTCAAGGACGCCGTGCGAGTCGGCGTGTATCTGCACGACATTTCGACATTCGAAGAGATGGACGCCATATATCGCGACTCATTTCCTGAGCCACGTCCAGCGCGTACAACGATCGAGACTCCGTTACCGGGTTTCGGGATCGAGATTGACGCTGTCATCTACCTCGGCGACTGAGGCAGATTCCTCATAGGTGTCGGATTTCAAAGCCGCGCACAGCTGACGAATCAATCGATTCTGCTCGGTGAGCCCCAGCTCGCTGTCACCGTCGCGCACATTGGCGTCATTTCGAGACCGGGTCTGAAGATAGACCTCGGCAACCTCTGGTGTACAGAACGGTCGACTCTTGTCATCGATGCTCTCGAGCCACACGTGTCGGGGGATGTTCTTCCCGCAGTATTCACAGTTGTACACGTCAAAGGACAGGTACATCGGTTCACGCTCGATCCATTCACCCCGCATGATCTCTACCTCCTATCGATCTCGTGACTACCCACGCACCACTGCTGTGGGATAGCTCTAGTCCGTAATCTTTGGCTGCTGCCTCCGGAGAAACAAAGCCCTCCTCGACGTCGGCGAGAACACGTCCAGCCTCACGCTTCAAGGGGTCACCCCATCCGCCGCCTCCGGGAGCGACGAGCTTCACTTGATCGCCACGATGCAGAACGATGTTCGAGAATTTCGACGGGGAGATTGTCCCGAACACGTCAGAAAACGTGTTCCAGTCATCGTCCTCGACTCGCCGCAGGAAGATTCCACTGTTCTTGCCAGGCTTGCCACCGTGGAGTCCGAAGGGATCGACGGTCATCCGGTTGAACAGGGCACTCACGGTGATTTCGTCACAGTCGACGGTGAGAATTCGCTCGATCCCGAGGCCGCCGCGGTTCATTCCTGGCCCGCCTGAATCCTCTAGCAGTCGATATGACTCGGCTCGAAGGGGATATCGGCTCTCGAATACCTCGACCGGAGTGTTCCTGCAATTGCCGTTGATGACGATGATCTGCGTATTTCCATCCTTGGTGGGTCTTCCTCCCCACCCAATTCCTTCAAAGTGGAAATGGGAGTAAAGTTCACCTGTGTCCGGGTGTTTTCCACCGAACAAAAAGCAGCAGGAGGTGCCGCCGAGCGACGCCGGAATGCGATCGGGAAGTGCATCAGACAGCGCACCGAAGATGATGTCGGTGATGCGCGGACTCACTTCGGTGTTCCCACCGACAAGCGCCGCTGGAAACTCACAATTCACAATCGTCCCCGGTGGGGCAATGATGTTGATCGGACGGTAGCAGCCTTCATTTCTGGGAATCGTCGGATCGGTAATGTGCATGAACGCGTTGTAGACCGCTGACGCTGTGACCGCGTAGGTCGCATTCATCGGGCCGGCGGCCTGGTGCGACGAGCCCGTGAAATCACAGGTGACGTTTCCACCATCAACTACGACATCACATCGGATCGTGTACGCGCCCTCGACCACACCATCGTCCTCGATGAGATCCGAGAAGGCGTACTCGCCGTCGGGGATCTTGCGTATCTCGTCTTCCATGCGACGCTCCGCGATTTTGATTAGATCGTCGGTTGCCGAGTAGAAGGTTTCGAGGCCGTAACTCTCGATGAGACTAGTGATGCGTCGTTCTGCAACGTTGAGTGACCCGACCATAGCCATCAGGTCGCCATAGGTCACCTTGGGAGTTCTGTGGTTGGCGAAGATGATCTTCCAGACATCTTCCTGGTCGGCACCCTCACGCTGCAGCCACAACGGTGGTAGGCGTAGTCCCTCCTGAAAGATGTCCGTCGCGTCGCCGGCCAAGCCGCCAGGCGCCTTCGCTCCGGGCTCGGCCAAATGTGCGCAGTTGGCAACGAACGCAACGATCTCGCCTTCGTGGAACACTGCCTTGAGCAGGGTGTGCTCAGGGATATGACCACTCCCCCGATAGGGGTCGTTCATGATGATGACATCGCCAGGTTTGTAGACATCTGTACCAAGTTCGTCGATCATCCATTCGACCGTGAACTTGATCGTCCCGATCTGTGACGGACAGAACTCGGCCTGCGCGATCATCCTTCCGGTCTTGTCGAAGAGCACGCAAGAGAAGTCGAGGGATTCATTGAACATCGGCGAGTAAGCGGTACGCATCATCGCCAGCCCCATCTCGCGACAGGTAGTCGACAGGTAGTTGTCGATGACAGTGAGCGTGACCTGGTCAACACTCAGCTCGGCAACTGCATCGCCTGCGATCGTCGGCATCAGCCCACCTCCAATATGAGAATGTCTTGTTCGTTTCGCACCGCCGTCATTCCCGGCTCGACGAGCGTTGTCGAACCAGCTTCCTCGACGAGGAGTGGGCCAACGATCACTTCGTTCACGGGCATCGCCGAACGCCTGATCAGTTTCGTCGAGACACTCCCAAGGCCTGCGAAATGAACCAACCGTTCCCTGGCCGTGTCCGAGTCGTCGCCTGAAACCTTCGCTAGGGCAGGGTGCGGTATCTCCCCAATCGCTGTCACCAGGAAGCTGATCATCTCGATGATCGAATCCTTGATGACGTAGTCGTACATGGTCTTGTGCTTTTCATCGAACGCCTTGTAGGCACGTTCGAGCTGCTCGACAGCCGACGTACCGGACATCTCCTGACTGAGCGGCGGCACCTCGACCTCTGTTTCATAGTTTTGACCCAGATAGCGCATGTTGATCGCATATTTCAACTCTGGTTCGCCTTCGAAGCCTTGCGAGCGCAGCTCGCTCACAGCAGCTTTGGCGATGGCGTCGAACTTGCTTACGACCTCTTCAGCCGTAACCCGGTCGGACCGGTAACTCTGCGTCCAGAGTTTGTCGACTCGAAGATCTCCCAACAGTAGGCCCAACGCTGAAAAACTGCCGGGGAAGGGTGGGATGACAACGGTTGGGATACCAAGCTTCTTCGCAATGGCTGCAGCATGCAACGGCCCTGCCCCCCCGAATCCGAGCAGGGCGAAGTTGCGAGGATCGTGCCCTCGCTCAATGCTGACCATCCGAATGGCGTTTGCCATGTTTTCGTTGGCGATCTCCACGATCGAATGAGCGAGCTCGATCTGCGACATTCCGAGAGGTGCAGCAATTTCGTGCATCGCTACCTCCACAGCCTCCATTTCGAGGCGCATCTTTCCGCCAAGGAAATACTGCGGATCAAGACGACCGAGCATGAGGTTGGCATCAGTCAGCGTCAACTCCTCCCCACCCAACCCGTAACAGATCGGTCCCGGATCCGCGCCGGCACTCTTGGGTCCGACCTGGAGAAACCCACCAGCGTTGACCGACGCGACGGAGCCGCCACCGGCGCCCACGGTGTGGATGTCGATCAGCGGGATCGCAGCGGGAATTCCCCACTCGATCTCGTACTCGGTGGTGTAACCCAGTCGCTCGTTGAGTATCAACCCGACATCGGCGCTCGTCCCACCAACATCAAGCGTCACCACATCATCCAGCCCGAGGATGCCCGCTATGTACTGGGATGCAACCGCGCCACCAGCCGGGCCGGACATAGCGAGGTGGATCGGATGATCGGCGGCGGCTCCTGCATCCATGAGACCGCCATTGGACTTCATCATGGCCCAGTTGAGATCGATGCCGGCATTCTTCAGCCCACTCTCGAGACTGTCCACATAGCGCTGCATGAGAGGCTTTATGTAGGCGTCGGCGATTGTCGTGCTCGACCGTTCGTACTCCCGCCAGATTGGAGCGACCTCATGCGAAACAGAAAGCGGCGTATCAGGAAAGCGCCGACGAAGCTCTGCAGCGAGTAGCTCTTCGTGGGTAGTGCTCATATACGAGAACAGTAGGCACACCGCGATCGCCTCGAAATCACCTTCGGCAATCTGTTGACACAACACATCGATCGCACCCGATTCGAGCGGTACTACGACGTCACCGTGAGCGTTGATCCGTTCCTTGACCCCGAAACAATGGCGCCGGCTTCTCAGCAAGGGTCGCGGCTTGTCCCATGACAAGTCATAGAGATACTGCCGGTTGACCCGTTGGATGTAGGGAATGTCCTCATGGCCAGCGGTGCAGAGGAAAGCCACCTTTGCGCCCTCCCTCTGGATGAGAGCGTTTGTGGCAACGGTGGTGCCGTGTACCAGAAAGGCGATTTCTTCAGGTCTCGCACCAGACTGACGTATCGACGCGATGAACGCTTCGAGCGGTTCGCTAGGCGTGGACGAGACCTTGAGCGAGGAGATCGACCCGTTGTCAACGTCGAAGAGAATGAGATCGGTGAAGGTCCCGCCCGTATCGATCCCTATGCGCTTCACCGTCATTCACCCCTATCTAGGTGTAAACCCTACGCCATTACGCCACTCCAGAATCGAGCAACTCTCAGATCTTATAACATCTTTCAAGCGAAGAACGAGGCAGCCAAAGTAGTCTTGGTGCGTGAACTTTCATCCTGGTCTCGGACGAAGACCTTTGTGCACGACCTCGTGAATTCAGACCCAAGTTGGCAATACAAGGGCTGGCCGCATTTTTCCGATCCGATCGATCTCGAGGCGATTGTCAACGCTCGCCTCAACGTCTTCAGCGATGATTTCATGTTCCCGGTCGCCACCATCTCGGCTGATCACCTGGAGCACAACATCTCCACGGTCGCGACATTCTGTGAGGAGAGTGGCGTCTCACTCTCCCCGCACGCCAAGACCACCATGTCACCCGAGATCATCGAGCGGCAATTGGCGGCGGGCGCATGGGCGATCACCGCGGCGACAGCAAGCCAAGCACAGGTTTTCCGAGCGTTCGGTGTAAAAAGGATTCTGATCGCACATCAACTCGTTGACCCGGCTTCCGTGCGTTGGCTCGCCAACGAACTCATCGAGAATCCAGAGGTACAGATCATGTGTCTCGTCGACTCGATTGAGAGTGTCGAGTCAATGGAGCGAGCGCTCGCCGAGTCGCCCAAGGGTCGATCCATCGGGGTGCTCGTCGAACTGGGCATCGCTCATGGGCGAACGGGCTGTCGTACCTCCGAAGAGGCGATCGAAGTCGCACGCCTTGTCAGATCATCATCGCGTCTCTCGCTTCTCGGGGTCGAGGGCTACGAAGGAGTCATTCACTCGACGGGCGAGGAGTATTCCGGTGTCGACGAGTTCTTGTGGCAAATCCGCAAACTCGCAACCCAACTAGACGATCTCGAGTTGTTCGATCATCTCGATGAGATCATCGTCACTGCAGGCGGGAGCATGTTTCCTGACCGTGTGGTCTCGATACTCGGTAGTGATTGGGACATGTCGAAGCCGACCCGACTTGTGATACGACCCGGCTGTTACGTAACCCACGATTCCGTCCTCTACTCGGATTCAGGGCCCTTCGGAAGACGGGTCCCAATGGACGCGTATCCCAGCCTCTGCGCTGCGCTACACGTTTGGTCGTACGTCGTCTCCAAACCCGAACCCGACATCGTCATCCTCGGCTTCGGCAAGCGTGACGCTTCCTTCGACATCGATCTTCCAACACCGATCATCATCCGTCGCGACCAATGGGTTCGTGGAGTAAATGGTGAGCTCGAGGTGTTCGCTCTCGATGACCAGCACGCCTACGTACGTGTTGAAGAGGGGTTCGAAATTGCTGTAGGCGACATCGTGGGCTGCGGGATATCGCATCCGTGCACAACTTTCGACCGCTGGCGCGCGATTCCGTTGGTCAACGATAATTTCGACGTGGTGGGGTTGATTCGCACGTTCTTCTGACGATTCCGCACAAGGACATCTCTGCCGTGGTGCTGGTATTCTCGTGGCATGTTGCCTTCCATCACTGGTGTCTTCCCTGTATTTCAGACCCCGTTCCGCGAGGACTTCTCAATCGATTCAGAGGTTCTCGCCGCCGAAATCGAGTGGATGTACGGCCACGACATCGACGGGATCGTCATGGCAATGGTGTCAGAGGTCATTCGGCTGTCGGGCGAAGAGCGGCGCGAACTCGCCCGCCTCAGCTGCGAATACGGTCTCGATCACGGACCAGTTGTCATCAGTGTCGGTGCGGAGAGCACGAGCATCGCAGTTGGGTTCGCCCATCACGCTGAAGAGGTCGGAGCAACCGCCGTGATGGCCATCCCGCCAATGTCCGTTTCCGCCGGTGAGGACGAGCTCTACAGGTATTACCAGGCCCTCCTCGACGCAATCGATATACCGGTGATCATCCAGGACGCGAGCGGATACGTGGGCGAACCGATGTCGATCGGCATGCAGGCGGGCCTCCTCGATGCCTATCAAGAGCGCGTGTTGTTCAAGCCCGAGGCCATACCGATCGGCCCCAGGTTGACCGAACTTCGCGACGCGACAGAGGGGGGCGCCCGCGTGTTCGAAGGCTCCGGTGGGATCTCCCTCGTTGATAGTTTCAAGAGAGGTATCGCCGGCACAATGCCAGGGGCCGAGGTGTGTTGGGCGATCGTCAAGCTCTGGAACGCGCTCAAAGATGGAGACGACGTCCGGGTCAACTCGATAAACGGTCCACTTGCTTCATTGATTTCGCTACAGACCAGTTTCGATGCCTTCGTCGCCGTCGAAAAGCACCTGCTAGTAAAACAGGGCGTATTCACGAGCGCACGCGTGAGGGGCCCCGTCGGCTTCCGGCTCGACCCCGAGACGACAGCCGAGGTCGACAGAGTGTTCGAACTCCTCGTTACTGCCTCGGCCTGACGCCGTGCTGCCTCAGACCGAGGCGATCACATGCGCATCGCCGCTCGAACGACGTCATCAACCGATGGCAAATACGCGTCTTCGAGAGGTGGACTGAACGGAACAGGTGAATTCGCGGCGGTGACGCGTGCGATCGGTGATTGAAGCCGGTCGAAGACGGCCTCGGTGAGCACCGCGGCCACCTCCGAAGCAATGCCGCACCTGGGAGGGCTCTCATCGATGACCACGGCCCGCCCGGTACGTGCCACCGAGACTGTGAGGGTTTCGACATCGAGGGGTGAGATGGTCCGTAGATCAATCACCTCTGCGGAAACACCCTCCATATCTTCGAGCTGCTCGGCTGCTTGAAGCGCCAGTGAGACGGTCGAGCCGGCCGCGATCAGAGTCACATCGTCGCCGGCTCGGATGATCGAAGCCCGGCCGATGGGCAACTCGTATGGTTCTGCCGGCAACGGGCCCGTCGTTCGATAAAGACTCATGTGTTCAAGAAACACGACAGGATTGTCGTCTGCAATGGCAGCAAGGAGAAGCCCTTTCGCATCGGCCGGTGTTGAGGGAACAACAACTTTGAGGCCGGGGATCTGGGCAAACAATCCATAGAGCGTGTCAGAATGCTGTCCGCCTGCTCTCAAACCGGCCCCCACTGCCATCCGCAGGACCATCGGCACATTGGTCTGGCCACCGAACATGTACCGCATCTTTGCTGCCTGATTGAAGATCTGATCGAAACAGTACGGAGCGAAGCTCGCCCACATCAGATCCACGACGGGACGCAGCCCTGCGAGCGCAGCACCGACGCCCGCCCCTACAAACCCCGCTTCGGAGATCGGCGTGTCACGGACGCGCCCACTCCCGAACTCTTCCAACAGACCCTTGGTCACACCGAACGTTCCACCCATCGCTCCCTCGATGGGTTCGCCGAGCCCCGCCCCGCCAGCGATGTCCTCACCGATGACGATGACGCTCGGATCACGACGCATCGCCTCGAACAGACCCTCGTTCAATCCCTGGAGATACGAGCCCTCTCTCACTGTCGATGGAGCAAACGAGGCCAGAGTGTTGCTCTCTGAGGGGGGAGCCAGCACGTAATCCTCGACCGTGCTCGGGTCAGGCCAGGGTGCCGATAGGGCTGACTCGTATGCAGAGTCGAGCTCGGCCTCCACATCTTTCAAATAGTCGCCTAACACGACGGTTGCCGCAAGCGAGGCCAGTGGGTCTGCAGCGCGAGCGGCGCGACGTTCCACCCTCGAGCGATATTGTTCAGGATCACCCACATAGTGGCCGCGCATCCTGGTGAGCTTTGCTTCGATCAACGTGGGCCCGCCTCCCGAGCGAGCTCGCTCTATCGCCTCGCCCGCTTTCTCGAATACGTCAAGATAGTCGGCCCCGTCAATCACGATCCCGGGTATCCCATATGCCGATGCCCGGCTCGCTACGTCGGCGACACTCGTGGCGTACGAGGTTGGAGTCGATTCGGCCCAGCCGTTGTTCTCGCACACGAACACTACGGGCAGTCCCCAAATCGCCGCCAGGTTGAGCGATTCATGAAAGATGCCCTCATTGGCAGCGCCGTCCCCGAAGAATGAGACAGCCACCCGCCCATCGCCTTTGACATGAGCGGCAAGTGCACCACCGACCGCTAGAGAGATTCCACCGCCCACAATGGCGTTGGCGCCGAGGATCCCCCTGTCGAAATCGGCGATGTGCATAGAACCACCGCGTCCATGGCACAGGCCCGTTTCGCGGCCATACAGTTCAGCCACCATCGCCGACAGATCACACCCTTTGGCGATGCAGTGCCCATGTCCGCGGTGAGTACTCGTAATCATGTCCGCATCATCCAAGTGGGCACACACTCCGGCAGCAACAGCTTCCGCACCGTGATACGTGTGAACAAATCCGGGCATATCTCCTTTTGCGAATTCGCGGAGAACCCGATCCTCGAATACGCGAATCTTGGCCATCATCCTCAAGCCAGCGCTCAGGATCTCGTCAGCCGTCATGACTCTCCCACAAGCCCTCGATAGGCGAGCTCGGTGTCGGCGACCACTGCAACGCGCGTCCCTATCGATGCTTGGAAACCAGGCTCGACTTCAAGGTGAATCCACCCCTCATCATTGGACTCGATCTCCATTTCGACCTTTTCGCTTTCGATTACGAAGATGGGGTCGCCTACAGCTACCCAACTTCCCTCAGCGACAATCCACTCGATCAGAACGACATCGTCTTCGTAGATTCCCGTCTTTGGCAGGATCACGTCATGCACTGACCGACTCCGTTACATCAGAATTTTTGCCGAACAGCTCAGCCACCGATTTTGCGGTGTGGAGAAGATGAGTAGAAAGCAGATCGGCAAGCCCGTCGCCATCATGTCGCGCACACAGTTCGACCATCTGCTCATGCTGAATATCAGCTACCGGCAGGGCAGTTCTTCGTGTAAGAGCGACGTACCGCTCCGAAATCCGCCACAGACGCCGAAGCGTGATCTCCACGAGCGGTGTTGCGCCAGGCGCCAGTAGTTCCCAGTGGAAACGCCGATGCGTCAAGATGAACGTATTAATATTTTCGCCATTTCGTTCCACGGATACAAGTTCGTCGAGAGTCTTTCGAAGAGTGGCTCTGTGGTCGTCTGACATGTTCCCTACGGAACGACAGGCAATTGCAGGTTCAATCAATCGACGGAGGTCGTAGACGGCCTCCAACTCGAGCAGCGACACATTCGCAACTATCGCACCCACATTCGGAATCGTCTCGACCATGCCCTCGGATTCGAGCAAGCGCAGCGCCTCGCGTATCGGTATGGCCGAGACACTCAGCAGCTGACCAAGTTGACGAACGTTGATTCGGTCCCCTGGTTCCATCCGTCCCTCCACGATCTCGTGGCGCAGATGGTCAGCGACAACGGACGGCATCTTTCCTGAGGATGCCAAAGACACATTTTCACGCATCAGCCCGACACCCCGCTGGACACATATCCCTCGAGAGGCTGTACGAGAATTCCTCCATCAATTGGCAACAACACGCCCGTCACGAACTCGGCCATATCGGAAGCAAGATATACAACTGCTCTACCAATGTCGTCCGGCCGACACAGGCGACCAAGGGGCGTGCGCTGCACGATCCCGTCCCACTGCGCCTCGAGATCGATTCCGTGATCTGACCCCGAAGAGACAAGTTCGATGGCTCCCTCAGTCATGGCTGCGCCGGGACACACCGCGTTGACTCGGATTCCGTCGGGTGCGAGTTCCATCGCAAGCGAGCGTGTCAGACCGGCGATCGCATGCTTGGAGGTCGTGTAGTGAACGAGTCCCTCAGCTGAAGGCGCATGTGCGTCCACGGAGGCAACGTTAACGATCACTCCTGCACCGCGTGGACGCATACTCCTCGCCGCTTCCCTGCTGCAGAGAAATGTGCCTGTGACATTGATATCCATAATCCGGGCGAATTCGGCATGCGGCATGTCCGACACGTAGTAGTTGGAAAACACGCCAGCGTTGTTGATGAGTACATCGACTGGGCCCTTGCTCGACTCTACCGCAGCGAAAAGAGCGGAGACTGAGGCCTCGTCGGACACGTCAACGGCATGAGCGTCGCACACCATGCCGGTCTCGGCAGTAATGCGTTCTGCTGTCAACCGAGCGTCATCGGGCCTGATGTCGGCGACCGTCACTGCGGCCCCCGCTTCTGCCAGGCGTCGGGCAATCGCGGCACCGAACCCCCTCGCCGCTCCAGTGACCACAGTGACCCGTCCGTCAAGACGCCAGAGCTGATCGATCGGCGTCATTTCGAACCTCGCCTGTACGCATCATCGACGTAGGGTCGCGACTTCTCGAATGCCATCCGCGAGGTCGGTTCGTCTGTCGGGCGCCAGGTTGCCACCTCGGCACCACCCTTGACCACCGAAGTCAAACGGCTACGGTCCGAAAGGATTCTCACATCCTGGTCAGGCCGTCCGTCGACGACAAGAAAATCTGCATATTTTCCCGGTGACAACGTCCCAATCTTGTCGGAGTCGCGCGGAGCTGCTACAGCGGCATCACGAGTCATGCACAATATGGCCCGCATGTCACTCATGCCCAAGTAACTCACGAACAGCTCCATCTCGCGCGTGTGCCACTCACCGTACGGGGTCATGGCGAAGCCGCTCTCCGAACCAGCGACGAGCGTCGCTCCCTGCTGATAAGCCTTCGACAGAATCGACACCGCAGCGTCCAGCTCACGCTGCATGGCATCCTTTGCCGCTGCGGCCATGGTGCCACTCTCGAGAGAGTTGACGAGCAACGTCATCGCCGGCACGAAGGGGATGCCCTTCTCGATCGCGAGATCGAGCGTGGGGAGATCCATGTACGAAGCGTGCATAATCCAGTCGACTCCGGCTGCGACCGCATCAGCCGCTGATTGACGCGACCGAGCGTGTATGGCCAGCGGCCGTCCCAGCCGATGCGCCTCGTCAACCGCCAACTCAAGTTCTTCGAGACGAAACGCTCCCCACTCGGTAGTTCCCGGACCGGACCCCGCGATCTTGATGAGGTCGACACCGTCTTTGACCTCGTTTCTGATCTCGTTCAACAGCTCGTCCTTGCTCGTCACGAGCGCGCCGAATGAGGACTCCTCGATGTTGATCCACCGCGGAAGCGTGTCGCCAATACCCTGCTGGGAGGTGATTTGTCTTCCAGCCGCCGAGAGCCTCGGGCCCTGAATCAAACCAGCGTCTACGGCATCGCGAACTGCAGCTGCAATACCGACCGGCCCACCAGGGTCACACGCACTCGTCACGCCTGCCAGCAGAACCTTCTCCGCGTTCGCCGCAGCTCGTATCGCGCGATAGGGCGAGGGCGTGTAGAAGTACAACTCCTCTTCGGACTGTGGTTCGCCGAAACTGATATGCATGTGGCTGTCGATGAGCCCCGGCATCACAGTCGCTCCGCCAACGTCAGTTACACCAACATCCTCACCCGCGTACTCTTTTGGTAGATCCTCGGCGCATCCGACCCATGCGATCAGATCTCCGTCGACCACGACGGCTCCGTCGCCGATCACAGTCTCGTCCTCGCACGCAAGTAACCGGCAACTCATAAAACGATGCATTTAGAATTCCTTTTGTTGATCAAGAAGCCCACCGACTCAGACTGGCACTAGGGGGAAATACTCACCGCCGATCGGCTCTCCCACCTCGAGTCCAACCTCTTCGTCGCTGTAGTTGTACTCATATCTTTGCGACCCCAACCAGATCGTTCCGTCACCGACATAACGAATCACAATCGCTCGTCGTTGCCGGTCGCTGTTATTGGGCCCAGATGCATGCCACGTCAACCCCGAATGAAACGAGACCTCCCCTGCCTTGAGGGCGACTGTCTCCACCTCGAGTCCGAGCGACAGCGGATCCGCGATCGGCTTGACGGTGGCAGGACGCTGTTCGTGGAGATACGGCCTCCCAGTTCCAAACACCACCGGAAGACGTTCTCCCGTCAGGTGGCTCCCGATCGCCACAGACATGGCCCCGTTGTCAGCATCAACATCGTCGAGCGCTATCCACGCAGTGACCGCATTGGGTTGAGCAAGCGGCCAGTACGGGTAATCCTGATGCCACTTCAGCTCGCCGCCTGTGTAGGGCTCCTTCCAGAGAGCGTTATCTTCGAGCACCCGCACGCGACGAGCGCCGATGAGTTGGGCTGCCCAACGACCAAGTGTCGTGTCGAAGATGAACTGCCGGATCTCGGGTTCGTCACGCCAGAGGTTAAAAAGGAACGGCACATGTCGTGTCGGTTCTCCCCCTGATTCGATGCCGTGCCGCGACTCAGGATCTGCCGGATCACTCGGTGGCCACAGAGCGTCATCCAACAAGTCGTATAAGCGACCCTCGCTCTTCTCTCGAGTGCTCGCACGGTCGATGAGTGCACGGAGCTCATCGACTTCACCGGCGCCAAAAACGCTGCCGGGTCGAAGGAACCCAGCTTCGTAGAACTCGAGGATCTGAGATCCGTCAAGAAGATCATGGTGCACAGCTCAATATTATAATATAAATAGGGAATGGTCGAACACGTGGTCCGCGCTGATGCAACGTCACCCGAGGACTGGACGAGCACAGCGTTCGGCCACCTTGATATTCGTTCACTGATTTCCGAAGCTCGTCAGAACTCGAAAAAGGTGATGGTCGGCCAGACCATCTATCCCCCGGGCAGCACCCACGAACATCACTTACACCCCGAGGCCGAAGAGGTCGTTATCGTCATGTCAGGGCACGGGTGGCACCGAGTGGGAGCGAACCACTACGACATCGGCCCAGGCGACATCGTCTTCATTCCAGTAAATGCTCCGCACTCAGCGGGGAGCGAACCAGGTGAGACCATGACAATTCTCTGGATTCTCGGAGGTGCGCCGTCTCTCGAGAAAGCGGGTTACGAGGCCGTCGACGAGATTCCGAGAGTGCCGTGACCGAGCTGTGGATGCTCACGGCTCGCGGCTTGTCGCACAGCTTCTTAGCGGGTACTGCCAGTCCGACCGAAGCGCTCGAATCGTGTCTGCAGCGCATCTCGAACCTCGACGAATCGATCGGTGCGTTCTCAACTGTCCTGACAAACACGGCCCTAACTGAGGCCTCAGAACGAACCGCCGAATTGCTCCGGGGAGAGACTCGAGGCCCGCTGCACGGTATTCCGGTCGCAATAAAAGAGCTCTTCGATGTACGGGGCGCTATCGGCGACTATGGATCTGATGTCCTTGCAGGGCGAACCTCTGATTTCGACGCAGAACTCGTTCGGCGACTTCGCCGTGCTGGGGCGGTCGTCGTCGGAACGACACGATCCCACGAGTTCGGATGGGGCATAACCACGCAGCACCCGACACGCATGGGGACCCGCAATCCCCGCAACCTCGAGAGGGTGCCGGGCGGATCCAGTGGTGGTTCTGCCGCTGCTGTCGCATCCGGAATGGTGCCGCTCGCCGTAGGCAGCGACACCGGAGGTTCCGTCCGGATCCCCGCATCCTTCTGCGGGATAAACGGTTTGAAACCGAGCTTCGGTCTCGTCAGTCGTACCGGTGGCGTGGCCTTGGCACCTTCCTTCGACACCCCCGGAGCCCTCGGCCGCTCGATGGACGACGTTGCAATGCTCGTTTCGGCGATGAGCGGCGCCGATCCCGCTGACCCGGGATGTGCTGGCCGATCGTTCCGCTACGAGCCCTACATGCCCAGCACCATCGAAGGCGCACGCATCGGGAGGTCGGCAAACCTCATGGGCCCAGGGCTCGATCCGAGCGTCGGTGAGATCTATGAACGAGCAATCAACACACTCGAGGAGCTCGGCGCAGAAATCGTCGAGATTGACTTGCCCGATGCGCAGTCCATCCTCGACGCCTTCGTGCCGCTGCAGATGGCGGAAGCCCACCACGTCCACAACCAGTCGATGGGGATCTATCCCGAACATGAGAAGGACTACGGCGCAGATGTTCGTTCGCGTCTTCATGCCGCTGCGTCGGTAACTGTGGCCGACTACCTACGGGCTCAGGAAGAGCGGCATCGAATAATCGCCAGTTTCGATCGCCAGCTCCAGTTTGTCGACGCACTCATCAGCCCCATTTCAGCGGTGGGACCCAGTCGCATCGACAACAGCGATGAAGGGGTTCTGGACGGAGAGGTCCGGCCTCTAAGAGAACTCGTCATGCCGTTCACCGTGCCCCAGAATATGACCGGTCTCCCGACCGGGATCGTCAGGGCCGGACATGATGCCGATCGTCTACCTGTCGGTGTTCAAATCACCGCACCGCGATGGCGAGAAGATACCGCCGTTGCTGTCGCTGGGGCACTGCAGTTAGCCCTGGGACCGATCAAGGTAGCTGATGTTCCGAACCGTCTAGACGGGAGTTGAGAGATGCCTTTGGTGCAAGTGAACGACGTGAACATTTATTACGAGCGGCACGGGGAAGGCGATAGTCCGCCCGTGCTGTTCATACGCGGCACCGGAGCTGACGGCACGCGGTGGATGCCCCAGGTGAATGCGTACAAGTCCGAAGTGCCGTGTGTGATCTTCGACGGCAGAGGAGCCGGCCGAAGCGACACGACGGCGCCGCCCTACACGGTCGAACAGATGGCGGGCGACACGATCGCACTCATGGACCACCTCGAACTCGAATCGGCCCACATCTCGGGATCCTCCCTCGGGGGAGCGATTGGCCTGTACTTGGCTGCTCACCATCCCGAACGTGTCCGGACCCTGCAGCTGCATTCGAGTTGGCTCGCGACTAAAGGGTTCGCCGCCTACTCGCTGGGGTTACTAAAGAAAATTCTGCTTGCAGGAGGAGCGGATTTTTACTACGACGTCACACTCCCATTGCTGTTCAGCCCGACATACATGATGAACAACTTTGATGACCTGATGGCCATCCTCGCCCATATGAAGGCAAACCCCGCAACGGACGATGGCCTACTTGGACAGATCGAAGCGAACCTCACACATGACCTCAGCAATGACCTCTCCCGCGTTCGGGCTCCAACACTGATCACCGTCGGCGAGCTCGACTACCTACTGCCCGTCTCCTGTTCCCAGGAGCTGCAGCAGGCTATCGATGGATCGGAACTCGTGATCTTCCCGGGCTGCGGTCATCTCGCGACGATGGAGAATTCGGAGGACTTCAACACGACCACACTCGACTGGTTGCGACCTCATCTCTAGTCGATCGACGGCGAGGGCAGCGCACGGCTCATTCAACTGAAGCTGCTGAGTTGTCCGCCGTCGACGACAATCGTCGTCCCCGTTACGAAACTCGCGAGGTCACTCGCAGCGAAGGTTGCAACCCTGGCAATCTCATCGGGCTCTGCCATACGACCGAGCGGCGTGGTGCGTTCGGCATATGCGTCGAGGTCGCCCCATCCTGCGGCCTCTAGAGCGTCAGAGGCGTTCCGGATTCCTTCGGTCCGAGTGACCCCAGGCGCTATTCCGACAGAGCGAATGCCAAACGGTGCCAAATCGACGGCGAGGCTCTTCGTCAGACCGACGACAGCATGCTTCGACGCGACATAGTGGGCGCTCGCACGGCCCGCAGCCATGCCTGCGTTCGAGGATATGTTGATGATCACACCACCCGCATCGGCGTTCCTCATCGCCGTTGCCGCTGCTCGCGCACAACGAAACACTGCGCGCAAGTTCAGATCTAGTACACGGTCCCATTCCGAGTCGTCCAGATCCAGGAACGGTGCCGTCGGATAGATCCCGGCGTTGTTTACCCAGATATCCAGGCCGCCGAACGTCTCGATGGCAAATAGAACGATCTCCTCAGGAGCATCGAAGTCGCAAACATCCACGACCAACGGAACGATCCCAGCACCTCTAGATCCGGCTGAATGGTCGATGTCCACCCCGACGACATTCGCTCCGGCCTCGGCGAGACGAGCTGCCACAGCAGCCCCGATTCCCCGGCCCGCCCCGGTAACGACCGCACTTCGGCCATCGAGTCGAAGCAGCGAGGAGAGGGGCTGGTGACTCACGAGCGCAGTTCCGGAACGGCCAACTTGCACGTCAATCCTCCATCGACCGGCAGAACGACACCTGTCACAAAAGACGCCGCTGGCGAACAGAGAAAAGCCACTACCTCTGCGACCTCCTCAGGCGTGCCCACGCGACCGATTGGATGTGCCACAGCAAGGGCCCTCCTGCGATCAGCGGTATTCGACGATTCGAACATCTCCGTACGGATGTAACCAGGCGCTACAGCATTCACCCGAACGCCGTTGGGGCCAAGTTCGACGGCAAGCGACCTGGTCATGTGGTGAAGTGCCGCTTTCGCAACGTTGTACGACAATGTCCCCGACGAGGCGAGCACGCCCAGGACCGAACCGATATTCACGATCGAAGCACAATTGTCGGAACGAGCGAGGGAGGGTTCGAGCACCCGGGCGAACTCAAAGGCCGACCAGAGGTCAACCGACATGACATCGTCCCAGACGTCCCCGCCTTGTTCGCTCACCCCTCCGACCCGGACGGTTCCTGCATTGTTGACCAGCACCTCTATGACAGCGCTCTTCGTTGCGAACTCGGTTGCGAGCGCCGTGACTGCCAGCCGATCGGCGAGGTCACACTCGTGGACTGTCGCCGTTCCGCCGTTCGAGCGCACCGTCTCCGCTACCTGATCCATGAGGCCAGCGTTTCGGGAAACGAGACATACGGCATATCCGGCTGAGCCGAGCCGCGCTGCAATCGCAGCGCCGATTCCGCGACTTGCCCCAGTGACGACGGCCACGGGTCGATCGGTCATGCCCGAAGCCCGCCATCGACACTAAGACACGAGCCGGTCATGTACAGCGGCGCGTCTAGCGCCAAGAATGTCACGACTGACGCCACCTCCTCAGCATCGGCCATGCGTCCCATCGGGATCGATTCGAGAACGTCTGGCTCTGAGCCCGTCACTCCCATCTGACCGTCGATGATCCGGTCCACCATCGGCGACTCGACATACCCGGGACAAACCGCATTCACGGCTATCTGATGAGGTGCCAGCTCGCGAGCGAGGCTGCGGGTGAGCCCAACCACTGCATGCTTCGAAGCGTGGTACGGGCTGGCGAACGCACCACCCGCGAGACCAGCACCCGAAGCGAGGTTGATAATCCGACCCCCGCCGTTCTGTTTCATTGTGGGGACCACAGCACGACAGAGCCAGAACAGACTCAAGACATTCACGTCAAACACGTGTCGCAAATCCTGGGGCTGAATGTCCTCGATCGCTGCGATGGGACCTTCGATGCCGAGGGCATTGACCAATACGTCGATCGGACCGAATTGATCGACCACGTCCGCCACAAGTTGGGACGCCGTGACCGACTCACTCACGTCACCGGCAAATGACGCTGCGCCCTCCATTGATGCCGCCAGAAGTGCCGATTCCTTCTCATCGATGTCGTTGATCGCCAACGTGAACGACTGCTGAAACATCGACTCGGTGATGCGGCGGCCAAGATGTCCAGTGGCGCCAACAATGAGGGCAGATCCAACTGTCTCACCCATCGTCGCTCCAAGACGTGCAGACAGACCCGAAAGATTCTGGAAATTGGCCGCCCATCACAAGACCCCCCGGATCACACTAGCGAACGAGTGACACCGGTCGCTTGTTAGCAGAGCGTTGGTGGGGTCAAAAGGTAAGGTTTCGCCGTGGCTCCGCCCCTGCGATGCGTCGTAACCGCCGGCCCCGGATCTTGATCCGGATGCACACACCAGCGCAGTTTCGAGACTGGGTGTTGCCAGCCGGAACACTGTTCACTCTCAGCGAGGCAATCTCTCTTGCGCTCGCGTATTTCACAGTCGGCCTCACCGTAACCACCCTGCACATCTCCGAGGGCACGTCGCCGCAGGTGATGCTGGCATCGATCTTCCTTGTGAACGCGGTGACTCCTACACTTGCCTTCGCAGCGGTTGTCGCGTCGGGTGGCACGACAGCGGCGGGTGTCCTCAGTGGATGGCTGGTGTCCACGAGGTTCGGTCTCGTCGCAGCTGCGATCGCTCCGCGTATGTGGGCATCGAGGGGGAAACGCGCCGCTGCCGCGCATTTCGCCTTCGACACGAATGTTGCCATCGCCCAACGCGAGCCCGACGATCACAACGCCCAACGCGTGTATGTGGCCGCAGCGATATGGCTATGCATCCCGTGGTGGGTTGGTGGTGTTCTAGGTGTGATTATCGGAGAACGGTTGGGCGACCCGCAATCCCTTGGACTAGATGCGGTGTTTCCCGCAGTTTTGCTTGCGATCATTTGGCCGCAGATGCAGGACCGAACACGGATCCCGATCGCCGGTCTGGCCGCGGCGGCCGCTCTGTTACTCGTCGAGATCGCCCCTGGTGGTGTACCGGTTGTCGTCGGCGCATGTGGTGCATTGTTCGCCGCTCGACGACGACCCGAAAACGACCCAGTCGCCTGATGTTGACATGGGGAGTGTCAATTGCCATGGCTCTCGGCGTTCTCGCACAACGCGTTATTGGGGCGACGCTCATCGACAGTGACCGCATCGGCGTCCGCTCTCGCCGCGTTCTTGATGCACTTCCACTGGCGGTCATCGCAGCAGTGATTGGGCTGGCCACGCTGAGCTCTGATGGAGAGCTCGAAATCGATGCTCGAGTCGGCGGCGTTGCTGTGGCGGCGCTCTGCGCGTCACGTCGGCTTCCGATGTTCGTGACGGTGCTCGCAGCAGCGACTGCGACCACCGTGATTCGCTTCTGAGTATGAAGCTCGACGTGGGCACACGTTCGTTCTCTAAGTATCACGGCCTCGATTCTTGACCAGCGGGAACCAAGTATTCATTCGCCCGGTCAGCCCAACGGTTTCAACGGGCTGAAGCGACGACTGCTGTACAGCGACAGCCCACCTCCACACAGCCTCCCTTCACCCTATTTTGTTCCGAATCGGGTGATTCTTCACGATGGGCGCCAATAACGATGCCGAGATCCTCGCGCTTCATAATCAGATACTGGTGTTTCAACGCCAATCGACGCCCACGATTCAACGCACAGACCCCACGATCCTCCGTCCTCTCCGTTCAGCCATGGACAGAGCTACACAGAACACTTCGTTTCTGATCGTGAAACCAGAATCCGCTTTGCACCGGCACCGAGGACTCGTCACACGACACTCGTTGCAATTGCCAAGAACCGGGCCCACCCGCCGACCAATCCACAACTCCGGCAGCTCACTACCTCCTCGGGCAGACCCCTGATCCGAGGCATGGACGTCGGTCCCGGCCAAGCGTGATGGCTCAGGTGGGAGCGGGAACCTCGGCGAGCATCGACTCGTAGAACTGGGTATACGACTTGATGTCGACCCCCCGGCTTCGGGCGTACTCGAGGAGACCCCACACCCACCTGGTCCCCTCCTCGTTGTAATGGAGCATCGCCCAATCGTGAAAGCACACCCCATAGACAAGATCGTGCTCGACGATGTAGTCGATCGCTGTCTTCAGAACCTCGATGAACTCCAGGCCCTGGTCGTTGCCGTGAGCAGCGAACCACGTTCCGTCGAGCCAGAATTGGAATGGAATCTCCAGAATCTGTGGATAGCCCTCCTCCTCGTACCAGAAAGGCTGGATATCGAGCGGTGTCGGATTTCCTCCGTCAGAGTTGCGCCCCCACGATGTGATGTATTTGATCCCCGCCCGGTCGATGATCTCGAGCAGATCAGGTCGACCCCGGAGGCCCTCCCAATGCCCGTGGGGAGTGCGCATTCCGATCCCGTCGATGCCCAGATGCTCCTTGAGGAGACTCTGGGACGCCTCAACCTCGTGGATCAGTGCCTCGGGCGGCGAAGCGCGAAAAACACCACCCTCCCAGTGGTCGTCCTTGAACAGGACATGGCTGTAAGTGTGCTGCCCGAAATCGAACAAGGGCTCCGCTGTCGCCTGGCGAAGTACCGGCAAGGCATGGACCAGGGTACGTCCACACAGGAACAGTGTTGCCGGCGCGTCGAACTCACGATGCGCCTGCCGAATCAGGTCAAGGCCCATTCCGGTTGCCTCGTGGGGCATGTCGGGGTACCCAACTGCGTCCGGTATTCCTGCCCTGGCAAGGCCTTCGCCGATCGCCATGAATTCGACGTCGTAACCCATTACGAGCGTGGCCATGATCTCTCCTTTCCGGCGCGGGGGAGCCGCTATCCGGAGAGCCAGTCTACGATGCCGCCCAATGTGGCGCAGGCGGAGGCGTAGGACAACATCCTGCGAATGCCTTCATCACTGAATCGACCCTCTGCACAATCACGACCTCTTCGCCTTCGCCACGGACCGTCGGCGTATGCCAGACACCTCAACCAGAGGAGCTACGGACTCAGTGACAGCCTCGAAAAGGTCATCGGCTCGGTGCCTCACCTTCTAATGGGTGCCGAGCAGCACTGGTGGCCTGGCGCCTGAGCCTGACTTGGCGCCCCTCGCAGGACTGCTACAGGCCGCTGTGCCAACTGCAAGTGTTTCTGCGGTTACGACGCCTTCTCGAGGATGTGGATTCCGCATGCGGAGCCGAGGCCGATGACGTGCGTCATGCCGACCTTGGCGCCCTCGATCTGGCGGTCGCCGGCCTCGCCACGGAGGTGCGTGGTGACCTCGTAGACGTTGGCCACGCCGGTCGCCCCGATCGGATGCCCCTTGGAGATCAGCCCTCCCGACACGTTCACAGGTGTCCGGCCGTCCCGGAACGGGCCGCCTGAGTCGATGAACTCACCCGCACCCCCCGGCTCGCAGAGGCCCAGGTTGTCGTAGTGGATCAACTCGGCGGTGGCGAAGCAGTCGTGCAACTCCACGAGGTCAAGGTCCTCGGGGCCGACGCCTGCCGTCTCATACGCCTGGGCGGCGGCGTTGCGTGTCAGCGTGTTCACATCCGGCTGGACCTGGCCGCTCTCCACCCACGGGTCGCTCGTCAGCACCGAGGCCGAGATCTTCACGGCCCGCTTCTGGACCTCTGCGGGCATGGAGCGAAGGCGCTCCTCTGACACCAGTACGACGGCGGCTGCGCCGTCACCTGTCGGGCAGCACATGAGAAGGGTGTTCGGGTAGCTCTGCACCGGCGAGCCCATGATCTCCTCCATGGAGAACTCCTTGCGGTACTGGGCCAGCGGGTTCAGGGTGGAGTGCTGGTGGTTCTTGTAGGCCACCCGGGCGAACTGCTCGAAGCCGACGCCGTCGTAGTCGCACGCATACTCCATACCGGCCTGGGCGAAGACCCCCGGCATGGTCTCGGTCCCGAGGATGCCGTCCACGCCGGTTACGGCACCGTAGCGACCGGCCGCCTCGAAGACCTTCTCGTCAGCCTTGGCGCCACCGCGCAGCAGGCCCATCTTGCCCATCTGCTCGACGCCGAAGGCCAGGCCCATCTGCGCCTCACCGGCCTTGATGGAGAGGTACACGGTGCGGATCGCCGTCGCCCCGGTGGCGCACGCGTTGGTCACGTTGAACACCGGAATACCGGTCTGGCCGATCTGCTTCTGGACCCGCTGGCCCATACCCGACTGCGCCTGGAACAAGGTGCCGGCACCCATCACGTCCATGTCGTGGATGGTCACCCCACCATCGGCCAGGGCGTCCATGCACGCACGCGAGGCCAGGTCGACCGCATCCAACTCGGGGTAACGGCCGAAGCGCGTCATTGATGTACCCAGAACCCAAACTGCATCGCTCATCAGAACTTCTCCTTCGATCGTCCGTACAGGTCAGGCAGCCGCGTAGCCGAATGCCACGCAGTCGGTGCCGTTGTCATCAGTGCCACAGCTGAACGTGGTGAAGCGCAGCCGCATTCCCAGTTCGGCCTTCATCGGGTCGTCCAGACCGACCACGTTGGCCCTCACAGAGGTCCCGTCATCGGTCAGCACGATTGCCGACACGTACGGCACCGGTATGCCCGGCGCCGCCCGGTAGACGACGCTGAAGGAGCGCAGGGTGGCGTCATCGGCAACGCGCACCGACCTGAACTCCTCCTTGCCGCACTTAGCGCAGGCGTTGCGGCGGTCGAAGTAACGCGCCTCGCATCCGACACACTCGTTCGCCGCCAGATGCGGGTCGTCTCCGATTCGTAGGTAGTCGACGATCGGCAGCTGGGTCGGGATCTCGACGGCTTCCGTGGCTTCCTCGGTCATGTGGTTCCTCCGGCGTCAGGTCAGTGCTCAGGCCTGTCCGGAGAGTACCGGTCGCCGCCGGACGCCTGCCAGCCGGGCCAACGCCCGGACGGACGAAGTCGTAGGTCACCAGGAGCCGCGGTGCAGTACCTCGTCAAGGGGGCGGCGTCCCCTGGTCGTCGACCGGCTGGAACGGGCACCGGACGGCTCGGGGTGGCCAACGGCGATCGCTCCGACGGCACGGGCCTCGTCGGGGACTCCGAAGCGGCGACGTACCGCATCCTCGTGCTCGAAGAGCCCGAAGAAGCAGCAGCCCAGGCCGACCTCGACCACGAGAAGCTGGAGGGCCAGGGCGGCGAACGCCGCATCGGTCAACCAGTACGGAACCGACCAGGCCTCCGAAGCGTCTCCCAGACCGGTGGCAGCCTTGTCAGTCTCGGCGTAGCGGGCCAGGTAACGGCTGGGGATGCCGAACGGCACGACGATGGCCGGAGCGACCAGGAGACCGGGCCATGGGAACGCCGCCCGCCTCTCTGCCGACAGGGTCGTCTCCCAGTAGGCAGCGGCATCGGCGCCTTCAAGGACGAGGAACTCGACCCCCTGGCAGTTTCCTGCCGTCGGGGTCCTACGGGCGGCATCGACCAGGTCGTCCAGCAGGCCGGCGTCGAGGGACTCCGGGGTGAACGATCTGCAGGACCGTCGATCTCCCAGCGCATCGGAGACGGTCACGGTGAGTGCCGCCGCCGGTGGATCAGAGGTACTTCTCGAGGTCCTCGGCGAGCGCCCAGCCGGTGGCCACCAGCACGTCGCCGTTGGCCACGTCCAGACCATCGAAGTAGGCAGCCACGTCAGGCTGGATCTTCTCCGGCTTGAGGCTGGAGTGGTCGAACAGGCAGGCCTGGGTGCCCTTGCCCGGCGAGATGAAGCGGCGCTCGTCGTAGGCCATCGTGGAGAGGCCGAAGCGCTTCACGAAGCGCCGACCCCACGCCCGCTCCTCGCCCGAGGCCTTGTGGCCGGGACGGGGGATGATGTCGCTGAGAACCTTGAAGGCCTCGAATCCGGACGGCTCGTTGAACCGGGCCCCGATGACGACGTCTTCGTCGGGGAATGCCAGCACGGCCCTACGCAACTGTTCAGAGACCAGCGCCCTGAGCACGGTGTCGCGCCTCGAGGTCCTGTAGACGGAGGCCAGGCCCACGATGACGCTCGGCGTCCCGCCGATGCGCTCCAGGGTGCAGAAGGCGAAGCCCCGCAGGCGGCCACCCTCGCGGACGGTGGTGACCAGCACCCACTCTTCTGTCTGCTTGGAGATCAGGCCGATGCCGAACGGATTCGGCCCCACGGCGCACAGATCCGCCATCTCCTCGATCTCGGCATCGCCGAGCATCGTGCAATCCTTGGTCTCAACCTCGATCGCCATCGGCTCAGATGCCTCCAATTCGGCCTTCTCTACCCACTCCATCCTGCCGGTCGGGACCCCTTATCCCAACCCGGAGCCTGACCATGACCCATCACGGGCAGGCCCGGAGAGCTTCGGAGCTGGTGTTTCAACCAGCCAGAACCGAGTCGGCACCGAGAAGTACCCTGATCTCGCCCACCAGGCCACTGGCCGGATCCACCGAGAAGTCCCCCGGGAGTCGCAGCACCTGGCTGTCGCCTAGATGCAGGTAAACCTCGGAATCACCGGGATGGGCGACCAGGAGCACCTTCAGCTCGGCAATGGTCTCCTCCCGGATGCGATCCACGGGAATGCGGACGCGCATCGGCCTGGACTGGGTCAGTTGCTCCGCGTCGAGCACCTCCACTTCGAGGCAGATCAACTTCGGGAGGTCATCGCGACGATCCACGCGACCCTTGATGAGGACGATCCTGTCGTCCTCCAGCTTGTGACCGTGCTCCGTCATCGTCTTCGGGAAGACCATGACCTCCATGGCGCCACCCAGGTCCTCCAGGTCGAAGACGGCCATGAGGTCCCCGCGCCTCGTCCACTTCTTGGAGAGGTTCGTGACCACTCCACCGACCACCCGAAAGGAGCCGTCATCGATGTCGGACAGTTCGGCGATGGTGGAGTCGGCCCGACGCCTGAGGGAGCCCTCGTAGCCGGTGAGCGGATGGTCGGACACGTAAAGGCCGAGCATCTCCTTCTCGAATGCCAGCCGGGTTGTCTTGTCGAACTCGACGTCGGCGACCACGGCCCTCTCGTCGAAATCCGGCCCGGTGGTGCTCTCGCCGAACAGCGACATGACACCCATGTCGTGCTCCTTACGGCGGGCAACCGTGTGGTCGATTATCTGCTCGTGGGCGTGCAGGAGCCCCTGGCGGGGATGCCCCATTGCGTCAAACGCTCCGGCCTTGATGAGCGACTCCACCGTCCGCTTGTTCAGGACCGTGGTGTCGCAACGCTCGGCGAAATCGTAGAAATCCTCGAACGGCCCGTTGGCGGCCCGCTCGGCCTCGATCAGCCCCACCAGACCCGCTCCCACGTTGCGCACCGCTGAGAGTCCGAAGACAATCCGACCCGGTGACTCCCCCGCCGCGGCATCCAGCGCCGGCACCGGCTCGAAGTCCGATCGGGCCACGTTGATGTTCGGGACCTCCACGTCAATGCCCAGCACCCGGCACTCGTTCAGGTAGATGGCGGCCTTGTCCAGGTTCGACCTGACGCTGGTCAGCAGCGCTGCCAGGTACTCGACCGGGTAGTGGGCCTTGAGGTAGGCGATCTGGTAGGCGATGAGGCCGTAGCCATAGGAGTGGCTCTTATTGAAGGCGTAGTCGGCGAACTGCTCGATGACATCGAACAGCTCCTCACCCAGCGCTGCTCCGTACCCGGTGGCGTCACACCCACCCACGAAGGTGGCCCGCTCCTTCTGCATGAGCTCGCGGATCTTCTTGCCGCAGGCCTTCCTGAGGTTGTCAGCGTCTGCGAGCGAATAGCCGGCGAACTTCTGCGCCACCCGCATGACCGACTCCTGGTAGATCATCAGGCCGTAGGTGTCCGACAGCAGCTCCTCGGCGTCGGCGTGGAAGTAGCTGACCTCCTGCCGGCCGTTCTTGCGATCGGCGTAGTCGTTGTGCATGTTGGCCGCCATCGGCCCGGGCCGGTACAGGGCAACCAGGGCAGCCACGTCCTCGAAGCTCGACGGTGCAAGGGAGCGCATGAGGGCGCGCATCGGACTGGACTCCAGCTGGAACACGCCAATGGAGTCCCCGCGGGCCAGCATCTCGTAGGTGGCCCGGTCATCCAGGTCCACGTCATCGATGTCGACCACCTCGCCCCTGCAGTGCTCAACGTGGACCAGGGTGTCGGTGATCACGTCCAGGTTCCGGAGACCCAGGAAATCCATCTTGAGCAGGCCCAGATCCTCGATGCCGTGCATCTCGTACTGGGTGACGACGGGTGCGTCCTCGGGGTCCTGACCCGACTCCGGCTTGCGCTGGATCGGCACGTACTCCGTGAGCGGCTCACGGGTGATCACCACCGCCGCAGCGTGGATCCCATCCTGTCGACGGAGCCCCTCGAGGCCCTTGGCGACATCCACCACGGTCCGGACGTCGTCGTCGTTGGCATACATGTCGCGCAGGTCGGTGGCCATCTTGAAGCCATCGGCGTACTTCTCCGTTTCGGTGAGGCATGCCGCCAGCGGCGTGTCCCTCCCGAGGATCAACGGCGGCATGGCCTTGGCTATGCGGTCGCCCATGGCGTACGGGTAGCCCAGCACCCTTGCGGCGTCACGTACCGCTGCCCGGGCCTTGATCTGGGAGAAGGTCACGATCTGGGCCACATGGTCCCGGCCGTACTTCTCCGCTGCGTACCGGATCATCTCGTCCCGGTATCTGGAATCGAAGTCCATGTCGATGTCGGGCATCGAGATCCGACTCGGGTTCAGGAAGCGTTCGAAGAGCAGGTCGTAGCGGATCGGATCCATGTCCGTGATCCAGAGGCTGTAGGCCACAGCGCACCCGGCGGCGCTCCCACGCCCGGGGCCGACCCGGATGTCCTGTTGGCGTGCGTGTCGGATCAGGTCCCACGTGATGAGGAAGTACGACGAGAACCCCATGTCGCTGATGGTCCGCAGCTCGTATGCGAGGCGTTCCACCACCCGGTCCTCGAGCTGGTCACCCCACCGTCTGCGTGCCCCCTCGAAGGTGAGGTGCTCCAGATAAGCATCAGCGCCGTCGAATCCATCCGGAATGGGGAAGTCGGGCAGGCGGGGCTTGCCGAACTCGATCTCCACGTTGCACCGCTCGGCGACCCACAGCGTGTTGTCACACGAATCCGGAAGGTCACGGAACAGCTCGCGCATCTCGTGGGAGGTCTTCAGGTAGTGCTCCTCCCCGGAGAACCTGAAGCGGTTCGGGTCGCTCATCAGCGAACCGGTCTGCACGCAGAGGAGGGCGTCATGCGCCCGGGCGTCCTCCCTGTGGGTGTAATGGCTGTCGTTGGTGGCCAGCAGCGGTGCGCCGAGGTCTTTGGCGATCCGTTCCAACTGGGGGTTTGTCCGGTGCTGTTCGGGTATCCCCTGGTCCTGGAGCTCTATGAAGAGGTTGTCCTTTCCGAAGATCTCCTGGAGGCGGGCCGCCTTGGTGAGGGCGTCGTCATAGTTGTCACGCATCAGGGCCTGGAGCACGTGTCCACCCAGGCAGCCAGTGGTGGCGATGATCCCCTCGCTGTGATCTGACAGGACCTCCCAATCGACACGGGGCTTGTAGTAGTAGCCCTCCATGAATGCCCTGCTGGCCAGCTGGATGAGGTTGCGGTAGCCGGCCTGGTTCTCAGCAAGGAGCGTCAGGTGGTACATGAGCTTTCGCCCACCGTCGGTCTCGCCGCCGGAGTCGTCCGCCCGGCCCCGCCGCGATGGCCGCTCGAACCTCGTGTCATGGGCCATGTAGGCCTCTGTGCCCAGGATCGGCTTGACGCCGCGGTCCCGGCAGGCCCGGTAGAAGTCCAGGATCCCGTACATGTTCCCGTGGTCGGTGATCCCGAGCGCCGTCTGGCCGTCGGCCACGGCGGCATCGACAAGCTCGCCGACGCGCGCCGCTCCGTCCAGCATCGAGAACTCGGTGTGGACGTGCAGGTGGGTGAACCCGCTGCTCATCGGGTGGCGCCGATCACAGGTGGGTGCGGTGCCGGGCGTCCGTGATCACCTCGGGTTCGACTGGTTCCGGTCGTTGCTGGAGATTTTCGGGCATCGTCCCGGACTATATGCCCATCCACACCCACCCGGAGTGCCGCCGTCGGGCGCCATCGGGCACGGTCCGGAGACTCCCCTCAGGTGACCGCTGCAAGCACGGGAACGAGCATCTCGTCGGCCGTCAGCGAGCCATGTCGCCCGATCAGGTCGATCGAAGTCGACTCGGCCGGGTCCACGAAAGCCACCGGATCACGTGCCAGGACGGCCACGTCACCGAGCCTCGCACGGGCCACCGCGGTCACCTCCGGCCCCAGCCAACCGTCGGAGACCACCTCGTCCACCGAGCGGACCCAGCCCACTGGATCGAAGGCCTCGTGGCATGCAGCCAGCAGGTCGGCGGCGGCACCGGGCCGGGAATGCAACCAACGGAAGCGGGCTTCACCACTCTGGCCATCCAGCAGGGTGGTGACCGAGGATGGAAGGTGGACGAGGTTCTCTCCGACATGGACCAGCCCGTGGTCGGCGGTCACGACGATCGCTGTGCCGGCCGGAAGCCGCTCGGCCAACTCCCCCACCATTGCATCGCATGCCGCCAACTCGTCCTCGTATCGGTCGGCCAGCCCGAACTCGTGGGCCGTACGGTCGATGTCGTCCCAGTAGGCGTACACGAACGGCTCGCCGCCGCCGAAAGCCTCAATCACCCGATCCACCAGCCCGGAGCGGTCCTGGTACCCCAGAAGTCGGGTGTCGGAGAGGTGGGCGGCCGTGAAACCGGAATCAGCGAACAGCTCCCTCGTCACGACCGGCGGCCACTGTGACCCGAACACCTCGCAGGGCTGGAAATCCCGGGGGTCATGTCGGCGGCGGGCGTCGCCGCCTCCCGTCGACCAGCGGAGGACGTTCAGCACCTCGGAGTGGGTCGGCCTGTCGGGACCACCGACGGCGATCCGGTAGCCCACGACCCCATGACGGCCCGGCGGCTCGCCTGTGGCGATGGAGGTGAGGGCTGCAGCCGTGGTGGAGGGTGCGACCGTCGTGATTGCTCCGCCTGCGAACCCGGTCAGGGTCGGGGCAGTGGAACGGCGCTCCTGCAGCTGCTCCCAGCCCAGGCCGTCGAGCACGAGCAGGAGCGTGCGACGGGCTCCGAGCACCTCGTCGGGGATCCACGATGGCCAACCGCCGGCCACCAGGTCGCCCTCCATGAGTGCAGGTACAAGGCCGGTGACGCAGCCCTCGCCGTATGCCGGGGCGACCGGCACCAGATGTCCACCCACAGCCTGCATGGACCGACCGTACTGCCAGCCCCGCCACCCCGGGTGACGCGTGTATGTAGTCGCCACGTACGTGCTCCAGAGGCCACCGGGTCTAGGATCCACCGACGTGAAGGTCTCGACGCGTGGCGACTACGCAAGCCGCGCTCTGTTGTCCCTGGCCCTCCATGGCGATGGCCAAACACCACGGTCGGTTCGCGAGATCGCCGACAAGACAGGCCTGCCACAGCCCTATCTGGAACAGATCCTGCTGGCCCTGAAGGGTGCGGGCCTGGTGCGCTCAAAACGAGGCGTGGGTGGCGGCTACGTGCTCGCCAGGATGCCTTCGTCGATCCTGTTGGCCCAGATCGTGTCAGCCGTGGACGGACCGATAGTCGCCGGCGATTTCAGCGACCCCCACACCGACGGAGCGTGCGACCACGAGGGACAGTGCGTCCTGTTGTCCATCTGGGCCAGTGCCGGGGCCCACATGCGCGAGTACCTGGACTCCTTCACCCTGGAAGACATCGCGGCCATGGCACGCGGCAACACCTCCTGGCCCGAGGCGACACCTCCCGGCCCGAGGCCTAGCTGACCGGCAGGACCGGTTCGACCAGCCGGCTTCGCCTACTGGTCGGCCGGCTCAGGTTCGCCAAGGCCATCGAGGACCGCCCGCAGGTCCGCCGGTAGGGGTGAATCGAACTCGAGGCGCTCACCGGTCGCCGGGTGGTCGAACGAGAGGTGGGCGGCGTGCAGGAACGGCCGGTCCAGGACCAGGCCGCTACGTTCGCCTCCGTACGTACCGTCGCCCAGCAGAGGGTGGCCAATCGCCGACAGGTGGACCCGGATCTGGTGTGTCCGTCCCGTCTCCAATGTGCAGGTCACCAGCGACACCGCCGGAGATGCCCAAGCTGCCGAGACCTCGTAACCGGTCCTGGCCGGTCGACCTGAACCGACGACCGCCATGCGGGTCCGGTCCTTGGGTGACCGCCCCACCGGAGCGTCCACCACACCCTTGACCGCCTCGAAGTGCCCCCACGACAGGGCCTGGTAGCGACGTCCGACGGATCGATCGGCGAGTTGCGCCACGAGTGAGTCGTAGGCCACCTGGGTCCGGGCGACGGCAAGTGCCCCGGATGTGCCCATGTCGAGTCGGTGCACGATGCCCGGCCTCGCCGCTGAACCGACACCGGCGATCTCCGGATGGCTGGCGAGGAGGCCGTTCACCAGCGTGCCGGTCTGGTTGCCCGCTCCGGGATGGACAACGAGGCCCGATGGCTTGTCGATGACAAGCACGTCGTCGTCGGCATAGAGGATGTCGAAGCGAACCGATGGCTCGGCGCCCGGCACGTGCTCGGTCTCACGTTCGAAGCCGGCCACCACCAGCTCCTCACCCTCATGCACCCGTCGGGACCGCTGGTACACCACCTCGTCGTCCACCGAGACCCGGCCGGCTGTCAGGGCTGCAGCGGCCCTGTTGCGGCTCACGTCGGCGAGCAGCGCGATGATGCGGTCGATCCGCTCGCCATCGAGTGCCGGGGGGATCAACTCCCGAAAGCCCGCATCGTCACTCATGCGCTCCAGCTCCGCCAGGCGAGCAGCCCACCGGCAATCACGATTGTGGCGTCAGCCACATTGAACACCGGCCACCACTGGAAGTCCACGAAGTCCACGACTGCACCACCGAGGAACCCGTCGCCGGATCGCAACGCCCTGTCGACCAGGTTGCCAACGGCACCGCCGACGATCGCGCCCACTGCCAGGAGCGCCACCCGATCCCCGGTTCTTGCGCCCAGGCGCACCACCAGGACGATGACCACCAGCACCAGGAGGCTGAGTAGCGGGCCAAGGCCCTCGCCGCGGCTGAATGCCGCTCCGGTGTTGCGGACGAGATGGAGGCGGAGCGTCCAGAAGAGGTCGATGCTGCGATCCCCAAGCGCACCGGCTGCCCACCACTTGGTGAGCTGGTCCAGGCACAGGATCGCTGTTCCGACCAGCATCGGCGCCATCCATCGGCGCCGCTGGTCGGCCAGAGTCGTCACCGCCGGCCCAGTCCCCCGACCTTGAACTCGACCCTTTCAGATGCCCACGGGATGGCCACCAGCCGCTCCTTGGGGACGTTCCTGCCCGAGGTGACGCAGATGCCGTAGGCGCCCTCGCGGATCCGCTCGAGAGCGGCGTCGATCTGGTCCACCGCATCACGGGCCTGGGCGCTCAGGGCGAGGTCCAGGTCACGTTCCACAGCGAGGGTGTCGCCTTCACCAGACTCGTCGTCGAACTGCACATCACCCGGGTCACGGTCCTCCAGGAGGGAGTCCGCCTCGGCCTGGAGGTTGTCAGCGCTTCGCAGGTACCGCGTGCGTTCCTCGAGCAGCGCCTTTTTCTGCTGACCCAGGAACTTCGCTCCGAACGGGGACTTCTTGGCCACGGCCTTCTTGG
>Ga0302127_10000168_pt1 | contig 32491 bp, 23 predicted proteins | sample CB4_SCM_MG_FD_204452 | JGI IMG/M metagenome (GOLD analysis project Ga0302127, IMG submission 204452) | Marine microbial communities from Western Arctic Ocean, Canada - CB4_SCM | ecosystem: Environmental > Aquatic > Marine > Oceanic | place: Canada: Western Arctic Ocean | collected 2017-09-24
GATTGGGAAATCGCAGGAGTCTTTTGTTCAGGATGGAATTAAAGTTTATTTGAAGAAAATCTCACATTACTCTAAGGTTGATTTTGAAGAAATTAAACCGGTAAAGTATAATGCAGGTACTACAGAGCAGTGGCGTAGGCAGGAAACGGAAAAATTACTAAAACGCTTGGACTCTTCTGAATTGAACATATTTTTGGATGAAAGCGGGAAGAGTGAAACCTCAAAAAGTTTGGCTCGATGGTTTGAAAAACAAATACCACTCGGATGGCGGAGGGTCAACTTTTTCATTGGTGGAGCATATGGTTTTGACAAAACAATGCTGCCTTCGGGAGTAAAGTTGTTGCGCCTCTCCGATATGACTTTTACACATCAAATGGTGAGATTAATTTTACTTGAGCAACTTTATCGTGCGTTTACGATTATGCGTGGAGAACAATATCATCATAATTAAACTTAATTTATGCTATTCATAGGTAATAGATTGATATAATTATGTATTATAAATTATTAGTAACAAAATAATAACAATTTTGCCACAAAGAAAGACAATCAAGAACAAGTTTTGTTGATGGATTTGGTAGGAATATGGACTGATTTGATCAAGTATTACTGAATAGTACGGAATTTCAGGGCCGATAGACACCTATATGGACACCTAAATCCACGCTCAGAATTACTGTGTAGGAAATGTTGGCTAGGTTGTGGAAGGTTGTATGACTGTTCTAAAGCAACCCATCGAAGAAAGAATTTATGACTGACCTCCTACCACCATAAATGGTGAAATCTTCAGGGGTTGGCTTTGATTGTTGGAGGAATCGGTGAGGGTCATCTTGCAGTCGTCGTAGACTCCTGGTTCTGCTGTCAGCAGGGCAATGTGGTTGATGCCCACAACAGCCTTGTCGACATTCCCCCTGCACTTGCCGCTGAATCTGAGGGTTCCGGACTTGGAGGTTTTGAAAGAGTAGCTCGGTCTGTTAGTATGTATCATTTTCGGAACAGGCTTGATCTCGGCAAGAACCGGCGGTGTGGCATCGATCCGGACTGTGCCAAGGGGCAGGGGTTCACTAGTGTTTCCAGAGGAATCGCTCAGAGTCAGTTCACAGTCGCTGTACTGACCGTCTCTGGGAAAGCTGATCGTGAGTTCGGACTTGCCCTGATTCATATGCTGCAGATCACCACTACATTTGCCGGAGTATACGAGGCTGCCTGTTTCACTGGCTTTTATCTCCATCTCTACATTCCGGCCTTGAACCTTAAAATCCCCGACCTGGGACAACTCCGGTACTGAGAAATCCACCTTGAATGATGGTACTTGCAGAGGCTCACTCGTGTTGCCTTCTGAGTCTGTGACTTGTATGGCGCAATTGTCATAGTTTCCCTCAACCATTGTTACAAAAAGGATGTGGTGGTCTCCTGCGATTGCATTTCTAGTTGAACTGAAGCACCCTCCTGAATAATTTATCGTCCCTGCCTTTGAGCTCCTGAATCCATAGGAGACGAGATTCTTCTCTTGCAGAGATGGAGATTTGATGTGGTTCAGAATCGGTATTTTTGTTCCTTTTAGTGCATTGATTACAGAGGATGAGATGGTACTGATTACTTTTAAATACTCATTACTTGTAGAATCATTCTCTGGTCCACGACCACAGGACATCATCAATAAAATTGTATAAATCACTAAACCAATTAACCCAAAAATCCGTAAAATTTTCATAATGAAGTAAAAAAGCTATAACATATTTCCTAAAATTAGGAACCTCCAACTAAGAACGCAGTATTCATTATCCAAGTAGTTTAAAACTCTAAATTTGCATCTAAACGTGTAAAGTGTGGAAAAGTTCTACAAACTTATGACGGGTAGATTATCACCCATTTCACTAGAATTATCTCCACGGTTGTTTGTATCCCCTAGGCCCAATTGTCCAGCATTATTGCTTCCCCAGCACTTGATGGATGCGTTGTCGAGTATGGCGCAAGTTTGATTATCTCCAGCGATGATGCCTCTGGTTGTTCTCCCAGTTCCAACCTCAATTGATTGGAGACAGTCACCCATCAAATTTTCTAAGCACGGAGAATCACCTGTTTGGTCTCTACCTCGGTCTTCAATATGCCCTAATCCAAGTTGCCCACTACTATTTTCCCCCCAGCACTTGATGGATGAGTTGTCGAGGATGGCACAACTATGGTAGCCACCGGCTGCAATTGCAGTTGAAGTTCTTCCGGATCCCAGGTCAACTGCGAGGAGAACATCCCCCATTTTTCCTGAAGTAGCACCCGAATTGAATGTTTTTTTAGACCCTAATTGGCCTTCGTCTTGCCTTCCCCAACATTTAACAGAATTGTCATCTAGCAGAGCACACGTGTGTCCATAACCTGCAGTGATGGATACAGCGGTTCTTCCAGATCCCAGGTCAACTGTGTCGAGGTCGTCTCCCATTTCACTTCCTGCATCTCCGCGGTTGTTTGTATCACCTAGTCCCAGTTGTCCAGATGCATTTCCCCCCCAGCACTTGATGGCGGAGTTATCGAGTATGGCACAAGTGTGGCTTCCTCCAGCAACGATAACCTTTGCGGTTCTTTCGGATCCCAGGTCAACCACAGGGAGGTCGTCCCCCATTGGGTTAGATCCGTCTCCACGGTTGTTTGTATCGCCTATGCCCAGTTGTCCAGATGCATTTTTACCCCAGCACTTAATGGATTCGTTGTCTAGGATAGCACAAGTGTGATTGCCTCCGGCTGCGATGGCCGTTGCAGTTCTCCCGGATCCCAGGTCAATTGCAGGGAGTATGTCTCCCATTTCACTTGATTCATCTCCACGGTTGTTTGTATCGCCTATGCCCAGTTGTCCAGATGCATTTGCACCCCAGCACTTGATGGAGGCGTTGTCGAGGATAGCGCAAGTGTGATCGCTGCCGGCTGCGATAGCCTTAGCAGTTCTTCCGGTACCCAGGTCAACCACAGGGAGGTTGTCCCCCATTTCACTAGAATTATCTCCACGGTTGCTGGTATTCCCCAGGCCCAGTTGTCCTAGATTGTTCTTCCCCCAGCACTTGACAGAGCCGTTGTCTAACATGTAGCAACTGTGCGCAGAGCCAGCAGTTGTTGGGAATGTGATAGACGTATCAAAACCGTACGTCTGCGTATACTGGGTAATATTGTTCCCGGCACTGTCTTCTGCAGCAGTCGTAACACGTATCTTGTAGGTCGTTGAATAGAACATCTTCGGTGAGGACGTAACTGTAAACGTCAAGTTGTCCGAACTGGATGGTGATGAAGCCATCTGGACACAACTACTGAAACTGTCTGAAGACAATTGGAGTGATCCAGAACAGCTTGTATTTGAAGTGTTGGTTGTTACTGAAGCTGTGCCCATTGATTCAGAAAAAGTGACAGAGACATTCTTACTTATTGAAACTGAACTTTCGTTGTCACTAGGTGAGGTGGAAGAAACTGTTGGAGCAGTTGTGTCCACTACAAAAGTATTCACGGTCAATGCAGTGCTGGGATTTCCCGCTAAGTCAGTAACAGTGATAGTGCAGGTTGAATAGCTAGTATTATCGCTCAATACGGTTGAGTTATCCGGCTGCTTCAGAGCGATTGTATTGTCTCCAGAGGTCGTCGCAGACGTGCTCGAACTGCCGCAACTTCCTCCGTAGGATTTCGTTCCTGCCTCGTTTGATCTGAATACGTAACTTGGCGTTGTGTCGTTGGTTGGTGTTGTTACAGCAGTGACCTCGCTTAGCGTCGGTGGAGTTGTATCGATAATAAAAGAACTCACCGAAAGGGCGCTGCTTGTGTGATTTAAATTGTCAGTAACCGTGATGGTGCAGTTGCTGTAGGTATCCTCCGGCAGGGCATTGAAGTTTATATTATTGTTACCGACCGTGGCTGCGGTGGTTGAACTGGTGCAGCCCCCTGCATACGCGATGGTTCCTGCCTCGTTTGAGCTGAAGGTATAACTTGTTTCGTTGTCATTGGTTGGTGTGGATACTCGCGTCACCTCGGCCAAAGTCGGTGCAGTTGTATCTATCCTAAAAGAACTCACATCTTGGGGGCTACTCTGATTGCTAGCATTGTCAGTAACTTTGATGGTGCAGTCGCCGTAGTTTGCATCCGTCGTCAGGGCATTGAAGGTTATTGTATTGTTATCAGCCGAGGCTGTAGTGGTTGAACTGCTGCAGCTTCCTCCATAGGTGATGGTTCCTGCTTCGGAGGAGCTGAAAGTATAATTTGGGGTGTTGTCGCCGGTTGGGGTGGTGACTGCTGTGACTTCGCTCAGCGATGGTGCAGTCGTATCTATCGTAAAAGAACTCACCGAGAGGTTATCGCTTTCCCTGACACCGTTGGTCACCCTGATCGTGCAATTGTCGTAGGTCTCGTCAGCCAGGATATTGAAGCTTATAGTATTGTTATTCTCCTGGGCTGAAGAGGTTAGACTGCTGCAGCTTCCTCCGTAGGTGATCGTCCCTGACAGCGTCGAAAAGAATGTGTAATTTGGAGTGTTGTCATTGGTCGGATTGGTTACGACTGTGACCTCGGCCAGAGCAGGTTTTAATGCACCAATAGTGAAGGAAGTCACCGAGAGGTTGTCACTTGTGTTGCTGTTATTGTCAGTAACCGTGATGGTACAGTTGTCATGGGTTCCGTCCGCCAGGGCGTTGAAGCTTATAGTATTGCTAGTAGCCGTGGCTGAAGTGGTTGAACTGCTGCAGTTCCCTGCATATGCGATGGTTCCTGCTTCGGAGGAGCTGAAAGTATAATTTGGGGTGCTGACTTTGGTCGGATTGGATACTGCTGTCACTTCTGCAAGAGTAGGTGGTACGGCGACAGTAAATGTGTTTATGGAATGAGGACTACTTACATTCCCGGCAGAATCGATAACACTAACGGTACAATTCGAATATGGTCCATCAGCCAGAGCATTGAGGGTTATAGTATTGTTAGTAGCCGAGGCTGCAGTGGTTGAACTGCTGCAGCTTCCGCCATAGGTAATGGTTCCTGCTTCGGAGGAGCTGAAAGTATAATTTGGGGTGCTGTCGTTGATTTGTGTGGACACTGCTGAGACTCGGCTCAGCGTTGGTGCAGTTGTATCGATAATAAAAGTATTCACCGATTGGGTGCTTGTATTGCTTGCATTGTCAGTAACCGTAATGGTGCAGTTGCTGTAGGTATTGTCCGCCAGTGCATTGAATGTTATAGTGTTGTCACCAACAGAGGCTACAGTGGTTGAACTGCTGCAGCTCCCTCCATAGGTGATGGTCCCTGCCTCGTTTGATCTGAAAATATAATTTGGAGTGCTGTCATTGTCCGGTGTGGATACTCGCGTCACCTCGCCTAAAGTCGGAGCAGTGGCGTCGACAGTGAACGAATTCACCGTGAGGTTGTCACTTGTGTTGCTTGCATTGTCAGTAACCGAGATGGTGCAGCCAATGTAGGTATTGTCTGCTAGGGCACTGAAGGTTATAGTGTTGTTATCAACCGTGGCTGCAGTGGTTGAACTGCTGCAGCTTCCCCCATAGGTTATGGTTCCTGCTTTGGAGGAGCTGAAAGTATAATCTGGGGTGTTGTCGCCGGTTGGGGTGGTGACTGCTGTGACCTGGCTTAGCGATGGCCTAATTGTATCTATCGTAAAAGAACTCACCGAAAGGTTGTCGCTTTCCCTGCCCCCGTTGGTCACCATGACTGTGCAATTGTCGTAGGTATTGTCCGCCAGGGTATTGAAGGTTATCGCATTGTTATTCTCCTGGGCTGAAGAGGTTGGACTGCTGCAGCTTCCTCCGTAGGTGATCGCCCCTGACAGCGTCGAAAAGAATGTGTAATTTGGAGTGTTGTCATTGGTCGGATTGGTTACGACTGTGACCTCGGCCAGAGCAGGTTTTAATGCACCAACAGTGAAGGAAGTCACCGTGAGGTTGTCACTTGTGTTGTTTGAACTGTCAGTAACCCTTATGGTACAGTTGTCATGGGTTCCGTCCGCTAGGGGGTTGTTGGAATTGAAGGTTATAGTATTGTTAGAAGCCGTGGCTGCAGTGGTTGAACTGCTGCAGTTCCCTGCATATGCGATGGTTCCTGCTTCGGAGGAGCTGAAAGTATAATCTGGGGTGCTGTCTTTGGTCGGATTGGATACTGCTGTCACTTCTGCAAGAGTAGGTGGTACGGCGACAGTAAATGTGTTTATGGAATGAGGACTACTTACATTCCCGGCAGAATCGGTAACACTAACGGTACAATTCGAATATGGCCCATCAGCCAGGGCATTGAGGGTTATAGTATTGCTAGTAGCTGAGGCTGCAGTGGTTGAACTGCTGCAGCTTCCCCCATAGGTGATGGTTCCCGCTTCGTCTGAGCTGAAAGTATAATCTGGGGTGCTGTCGTTGATTGGTGTGGACACTGCTGTGACTCGGCTCAGTGTCGGTGCAGTTGTATCGATAGTAAAGGAAGTGACCGAAAGGGCGATGCTTGTATTGCTTACATTGTCAGTAACCGAGATGGTGCAGTTGCTGTAGGTATTTTCCGCCAGCTCATTGAAGGTTATAGTGTTGTCACCAACAGAGGCTGCAGTGGTTGGACTGCTGCAGCTCCCTCCATAGGCGATGGTTCCTGCCTCGTTTGAGCTGAAAGTATAACTCGATGTGTTGTCATTGGTCGGTGTGGATACTGCCGTGACCTCGCTCAGTGATGGTGCGGTTGTATCGAGAATAAAAGAACTCACAGAGAGGCTGTCGCTCGTGTTGTTTGCACTGTCAGTAACCGTGATGGTGCAGTTGCTGTAGGTTCCACCAGAAAGGGTATTGAAAGTTATAGTGTTGTTATCAGCGTTGGCAGAAGTGGTTGAACTGCTGCAGCTACCTCCATAGGCAATAGTTCCTGCCTCGTTTGAACTGAAAGTATAATCTGGGGTGGTGTCGCCGGTTGGGGTAGTAACTGCAGTTACCTCAGCTATTTTTGGAGCAAATACATCTACAGTGAATGAGCCTTCAGAGCCCATTTCATTAAGTAAGGTTAAACTGCATTTATTGAAACCAAAGACGGTCCAGAGATCTCCAGCAGTGTTTGGTACATTGTAAGTAGTTACAGTAGTAGTCCCATTGTCATTACAGTAGGCTTTAACATAAGTATCAGCATCTGCTAAATTGGTGTTGTTAGTACCCTTTTGTGAAAAATTTTGAACGTAATAACGATATGTACCGCTCCGAACTGCACCAATTGTTATTGTTTCAGGACCACCATCGCTTCCAATAGCACTAGGGCTATCTAAATCGAGGGTTACATTATCACTTAATTGACTATCAGAACAACCACTACAAGAGAAGTTGTTTGTGGCATAGTAAAAATTCCTGTAACTAGAAGGATAGTATAAATGAAACTGCCCATGAGCAGCATTATAATGGCCTTGACCACTGAGATTATCTGGACCTGTGAGGTGTGCGTCCAGATCATCGCTTGTTTTCCAGCTCAAGACAATTCGCATTGCTCCTGCATCCAATGTCGTAGAAATCGAAGTATCCTGCCCACTTATGTCACCGCAGGCATAAACGTTAAAGGTGGAGGTGATGTATCCGGATTTACTGGTCTCAACAGTATACCAGCCAGCGCTCATGCTGCTAAGTGAGTAAGTGCCAGTATTGCTTGTAGTGTCTGATTTTGCGATCGTTCCGGTGGTCACGTTCACTCCTCTTCGAACGCTTAGGGAAACTCCGGTAACTGGATTATTATTCACTGCATCCTTGATAGTTCCGGAAATAGTACCTGAGGTACAGCTGTCTGGAAGCATCTTCAGAGTCGAAGCAACAAGTGTCTGGTTATCTGCTGCCAGTGTTACTGACTGGATTTCATCCAGGTAACCGCTCTTGCTGTAAGTTATAGTATATGTGCCCAAAGTAAGAATTTGGCTAAAATCCCCGCTGCTGTCCGTAGTTGTGGTATCCACCGTTGTTCCAGATTTTTCAAAACTCACACTGACACCGGACAAATCACTATCATTGTCTTGACTTAAGACGCCGCCTGTAATGGTTCCAGCCGCCAATGTTGTATCAATAACAAACGAACTTATATTCAATGTGACACTAGAATTGTCCGTAGAATTTGAAATACTTGATGAATCATCTTTCTTTGCACAAGAGATAATGGTGAGACTAAAAAGGGATATAAGAATTAAGTAAAAAACTTTATTCATCTTATTCCTCATTCCCTGGATTGTCCGTAACTGTAATTGTACAATTCGAATAAGTACCATCACTCAAAGTATTTAGAGTTATAGTATTATTTCCAGTTACAGCAACAGTTGTGCTTGAAGAACAGGAACCACCGTAAGTAATTGTCCCTGACTTAGTAGATGAAAATGTATAATTTGGTGTATTGTCTATGCTTGGGGTTGTTACTGCTTTTACTTCTTCAATAATTAGTGCAATAGTAGTGGCTTTCTTGTCTGCAGTGACAATAGCTGTTTCTAATTCATCCTCACTTGCATCACTCTCACTTGTATCACTACATCCTGTTAAAAAGACGCTTAGTAAAACTATAAGAAAAAATAATTTGATTAGAGTTTTCATTAGAAACTATATCCTAAGCCAAAGACAAGTTGAGCAGAACTTATGGTATATGGTTCCCCTAGTGATAAAACCTCAGATGAATTTGTACTGATAAAGTCTGTATAATTTGTGCTGTAATACCTCACACCAATTAAACCTTCTAGACCTTCCCATTCCGCTCCTAATAATCCGAACAATCCAAAACCTGAAACACTTTCAGTTTCATATTTTATGTCAGATGAAGCACTGTAAATTGAGCCCTTACCTCCATATACATATCCAAGTCCTGCCGTTACGGTCCAATCAATTATATATGACAAGTCTAATGTATATGACAAGTCTAGAGAAGAATCTTTCATCTCATACACATTGTTTTTTGAAGATGTAGTTTTGAATGACATCTGATTAAATCCCAAGCCATAGTTCTCCCAAATTAGTGAGAGAGAACTATTAGAAGTACTTGCTTCCCCAGATGTATTCCCTGATAGAGCACGAACTCCAATTTTATAAGATTTGTATTCTGAGACTTCTTTTTCCTCTAGAGGGGGAATCTCTTCTTTTTCCACACCTGTGAAGTCTTCACCAAAGGACACTAAACCTAAGTCTTTCTCTTCCTCGATTTCTACTGGTGTTTCAAATTGAACAATATTTTCTAGAGCCTTAAATCTGGAAGGGTTGCTTCTAGCCGCTGTTGCTTTCTTTGCTTGTTCTGCCTTTTTCTTTGCTACATTTTCTGCTGCTCGTTTTGCTGCGGCTTCTGCTACTATTTGAGCCTCTTGTGCTGCTAATCGTTTTTCCTGTTCTGCCTCTTGTAAAAGTGATTGTGCTGTTTCTGCTTTTCTTATTGCTTCTGCTTTTCTTGTTGCTTCTGTTGCAATTTGTTTTGCTTTTTCTTCCGTAGCCATTCTTGCAGCAACTTCTGCTTCTGCTACCATTTGAGCCTCTTGTGCTGCTAATCGTTTTTCCTGTTCTGCCTCTTGTAAAAGTGTTTGTGCTGTTTCTGCTGCGATTCTTTCTGCCTCTTCAGCAGCATGTTCTTTTAATAATCTTTGTGCCTCTTCTTCTGCAAGTTTGGCAGTCTTTTCAGCTTCTTCATGTGCAAGATTTGCAGCATTAATATCAACTTCTAAATCAAGTTCTACACCGACACCCAAATCAACTTCACCCTCGACTCCCAATGTAATATGGACATCTTCCATTTCCGCTTTAATTTTAGTTTTAGGTTTTGCTGGAAATATCTGGACGAAGCCCTTTTCTTTAGTGTCCGCTTTCATATTACCCATTTGTCCATCATATTCAAAATTTAGTATATTAAAAAAAAAGGCCTTTTGTTCTTCTGTTACATTAGCACCATATTTAGTTTGTACTTGATATAGTTTTCCTAATTTAACAACAGTGAAATCCCAAGTACCAGTTGTTTCTCCAACAATCTTCTTTTGCATTTCATCCACTATTTTTTGTGCTTCATCTTCCGTATTATAGGCAACAAGACCAAAACGAGGTACTTTCCTCTCTTCTTGTTTCATTGCTACCTGAGTAGGTGATTCTATTTCAAGTGGTGCCATTTGTGCTACTGCGGGTAATCCTTCTTTTTTAAGTTTTATACCTTTAACCCACTCAATTTCTATTTTTCCATTTTTGTCATAACTTTTAACGTTCCATTCTTTACCTTTTCTAAACTCACCAACTCTCTTTCTTCCGCTTTTGTATGTATAAGTCCCTTGACCGTGCTGCATCCCATTTTTTAATTCTCCAGAATATTTTCCAAAAGTAGAACTTAATACCCCAGTTCCATTTGGTTTCCCGTTTTTAATTTCTCCTATATATTTCCAATCCTTTTTATCATTACCATTCTCAAACCATCCAAATTTGCCGTTAACTTTTTTCAAATATAAAACACCTGCCTCCTGTGCAACCAGTGGGAAAGTCAGAATAAAGAGAAATAGAATGATGAGTAGATGTTTCACATGGGTTCCATAGTTGATGGATTAGGACAACCTAAAATTATAACACAAATCCGTTGGTTTTACAAGAATTGGGGGATATTACGGAGGGTGTCAGAATGTGAAGAATTAAATGGGATTCACTCACAGGAGATTATTGGTCGGAACATGTAAGGACAACCAATAATTAAGCAATCCAAATTACTGCCATTGTTTAGGGAGATGACACTAGCCTGGTAGAATGCCCTAAGAATCATTCAGACAATGGAGAAATCCCTGAAAAAAACTTTTTACTAAGTTTTACCCCATTCTTGAATTCCCCTACATACTTTGAACCATTAGGATAAGTTTCGGTTCCTTGACCATGTTTTTTATCATCTTTCCATTCTCCTTCATACTTTTTCCCATCAGGTGAAAGGTGTGTTCCTAGACCATTTCTTTTTCCATCCTTCCATTCTCCCACATAATTTTCACCATTAGGTAAAGAGAGAGTTCCTAGACCATTTGGTTCCCCATCTGATATTTCACCTCTGTATTTTGGCTGTGTATTCTCATCCCCAAAAGTTTTCCATTCAAAACCTTTTTTACCAGTTACCCCTTGGTATAAGACGTCATCTTCTTTCAGACAAGAAACGAGAAGGAAAGAGGAAAGTAAAATTGTAATGATAATTAAGTGTATTTTGCTCATAGGTTTTCTGTCAATGTTTAGGATAACCCAATACATAACATCAATCGGTTTGTTTTACAAGAAAGTGGAGATTTTACTTGGAGGACGTCTGATGTGAGAGTTTGTTTTGAATTATTATTATGAATAATTACCCTTTTAAATTATTTATAATATGTTTCTTCTACTGTTCTGGTATTCTCTATACGTGCAGGGAAGTTTGTGGAGTTGTGTCTGACTGTGAAAAATTAGTGGGAGTTACTCGTAAAACTGAATATGTACTGATTTCATAATATTAGCTGTTTTAGTTATATAAAAGCATAATAATGAAACTTAAATTATGTTTTTCACATTTTAAAACGAAACTATGAAACGCTTAATTTTAATTGCAGTCGTATTATTGCTTTTGGGCAGTATGGGTTATTTTGCAACACAAAACAGTCACAATGTTTCCCTGAACTTTTTTGGAAACTTCTCAATACAATTATCAGTGTGGATGGTGATTGCCGGTTCCTTTGTTGCAGGATGGGTGGTGACAGAGATTTGGCAGTTTATTTCACATCCTCAGCGTTTTGTACAGAGTTTCCTTGGTAAATTTTCCCAGTATAAAGACAACAAAAAGCAACAGATAACACAAAATTTTGAGAATGCCTCTTTGCTGCGGGATCCAAAACAAGTGAGTAAAAACTATAATAAATTACTCAATCAAGAAACTCCGTTGTCCATCAGAGTAAAGTACATTGATCAATTGCGTTATGAAAAAAGTGCAGAAGAACTCCTAAAAAAATATGCTGAACTGCGCACCAAATTTCAGGGTAATTTGCAGGTTTTGCTGCCATACATGAAACTTGCCTGTGAGGTCAGTGAATGGGATCTGGTAGAAAGGTTAAGTCATGAAATCCTCCGGATAACTCCTGATCATCCTGATGCATTGGAAGGACTACGGCAATTTTATATTACAAGACAGGATTGGGTAGGCTGTATTGGTCAGGAGAGGGAATTGCTGAAAAAATTCAGCGGGAGCCTGATAACAAAAAATATTTCAATGACACACGAAGATCATTTACAAAAAGCACTCCGTCAAGACCCAAAGTGTTTGAGTAACTGGTCTTTCCGCTACCTTCCTCAAAAGAGGGATAAAAAAAATGATAAGCCTTTGGAAGCTATCGGTGAAGCAGCGCAACTCCAAAAATCAGGTATGTATTTGGAAGCAGCACGAGTCCTTAAAGAAGCTTTTGAGCGGACCGCTTTTCCAGAATTGCTGGAGTTATTAGAGGAGGTTTATCGGGAAAGTGGAACTGATGAACAAATTTTAGAAATGGTCGGCAAACTGCACAATTCCCGTCAGAGTTCAATTCCGTCTTCACTCCTTTTTGCGAAGATGTTATACCAATGTGATCGGCTGGATGAAGTATCGAAAGTTTTAGACAAAGTGAAACTTCCTGCAGGTTCAACAAAGTTCCCTATGGCAATTCTTGGATCAGAAGACAAAGGACAGCAGATGACTGAAGTTTGGAGTGATCTTTACCATGCACTCCGCTATTTAATTGCAGTCCGCCAGGAACGTTCTGAAGATGCACTGCAGGAGGCAAAGCCTTTGCTGAGGGAAGCTAAAATACTGGAATAATTTAAGTATGAAAGTAATTGAGACAGATGGAATTGTTCTCAAAACAATGGATTTTAAGGAAAAGGATTGTATTCTGACTTTCCTGACTAAAAATGCGGGTAAGAAAGCAGGAGTTCTTTACGGCGGAAAAAGTTTGAGGTCAGGAAATGCTGCAAAAGCAGAATTGTTTGTTCTTAACCATTTTGAGTTTTCTGAAAAACCGAACATGGATTTGGTTAGAATCCGGAAATGCGAATTGCAGGAAAGCTTTCCTCTTGTCCGTAAAAATTATTCAAAGTTTCTACACGCCAGTTACTTTTCGGAATTGCTGCTACAATGTGAAATTCCCGAATTAGATTCTCATGAATATTTTGATTTACTGAAGAATTCAATGTCCCTGCTCTCAGAGTCTCAAACTGACACTGAAATAAAATTAAATTTTGAAATACGACTTCTGAAATTACTTGGAATCACACCAAATTTGGAAATGTGTTTTCAATGCGGCGGTGAACTTTGGCAGGAAAGATCTGGACGAAATCCTGCTCCAAAATTTTCAGTTCCGTACCAGTTGGACGCAAGCTTGGGAGGTATTCGCTGTCCAAAATGCTGTATTCCTAGCACTTACTCGGCAGCCTTACATCCAGGAAGCTTAGCTTTTTTGCATGTACGGCAAAAAGCAAAACAAAGTGATTCTGTTTTTCGCCCAACCCAAAATAATTTAGAGGAACTGGATCATGCACTCTTTGTATACTTCAGACATTTTTTTGGCCGAAATCTGAAGTCTCACGCACTTTTGAAGGAGAATTCATGGAAAAATTAAAAAACGCAACTCTGGGAGGTGGCTGTTTTTGGTGTTTGGAAGCAGTCTACTCCAAACTGGAAGGAGTCAAATCTGTTGCTCCGGGCTATGCAGGAGGTACAAAACTAAATCCAACTTATGAACAGGTATGTACCGGAAACACAGGACATGCAGAGGTGATTCAAATTGATTTTGATCCACAGAAAACGAGCTACGAAACTTTGCTTGACTGGTTTTGGCGGTGTCACGATCCTACAACTCTTAACCGTCAGGGAGGAGACATTGGGACCCAGTACCGTTCCGTTATTTTCTATGAAAATGAGGCACAAAAAACTACGGCAAACGTGTCAAAAAAAGATGCTGAAAAATCTGGAATGTTTGATGCTCCAATTGTTACTGAAATTGCAACATTGCCGGAATTCTATCCTGCAGAAGATTACCACCAAGATTATTACAGCAATAACTCAAATGCTGGTTATTGCACCTACGTAATTCGTCCTAAACTCGCGAAGTTAAACTTGGAATAGTTTTATTAAAAATAAAATTGAGTTTGACCTCCCCGACTTCCATAAGAGTACTCATCACGGGTATGAATTTCAGTGTTGATTGTCTCTTCTGCGAGCTCGTTGATAAAACGGGAGCGCTTACTGATTCCTCCGGAATAACCTGACGAAACCACCGGTGCAGTAATGAGGAGGTGTCGTTTTGCACGTGTCATTGCAACATAAAATAGGCGTCGCTCTTCTTCAATTTGCTCTTCTGTTCCCAAACTTCTTTGGTGAGGAAACAATCCTTCTGTAAGTCCAATTATGAATACCACCTTCCATTCCAGACCTTTGGCCTGATGGATGGTGGTCAGAGTGAGAGTGTCCTGATTATCCTGTTGTTCGGCTTCATGATCAGTGATAATGCTCGAACCAACCAAAGATAACTCATTTAAAAACGCTTCCAATTTATTATAATTGCCAGCAAATTCTTCAAGATAACGAATATCTGTTTCACGCTGGGGGGCATTTTCAAAACTGCTGAAAAGCACTTCACGATAATAGCTCTTGTACAGTAATCCTATCATGTGAGAAGGAGTTACGTTTTCCTCCAGCATCTGCTGAAAAATTTCCAGCAGAACATTCCAGCTCTCAAGGGCCTTTTTAGGAATCAGTTTTTGCAGTTCAACATTGTCTTTAGTAAGGCGGACTGCCTGTTGGCTCTGGAATACCCTGAAAATCTGGTGTGCAGTAGTGTTGCCAATCCCGGGAAGAAGCCTAAGCAGACGCATCCACGCGATTTCATCAAGAGGATTAAAAAGTACTTTGAGAAAAGCCGTAACATCTTTGATATGAGCTTGTTCAAAAAATTTAACTCCTGAATGAACTACAAATGGAATACCTGCATGTGTCAGCACTAACTGAAGTGCTGCAGACTGTACATGATTTCGGTAAAGCACACTCATTTCGTTCAAAGGAATATCTTTTTCCCGGAAACTGAGTATATTCTCCAGTACCAGTTCAGCTTCATCCTGAGCAGCCCAAACATAATGTACGAGGGGTTTTTCTCCTTCAGCTAAAGAACTAAAAAGGTTTTTTTCAAACTGACGTGTGTTATAATTAATACTTCGGTTGGCAGCATCTAAAATTTCTGGAGAACTGCGATAATTTTCCTCCATGTTGTAGGTGACTGCCTGGTAGCGTTCCGGAAACTCAAGCATGTTGCCAAAATCAGCGCCGCGCCAACTGTATATTGATTGAGCATCGTCGCCGACCACCATTAAATTTTTGTGCGGCCTTGAGAGCCTGTATAAGATATTGGCTTGAACCTGATTGGTATCCTGATATTCGTCTACCAGGATATATTGAATTTGCTGGCAAAGCGGGAGTCCTTCACCATGCCGCAAGAGTAGTTCCAGCCAGTTTTCCAGCAGATCATCAAAGTCCATCACTTGTCCGCGTTTTTTTTTGTGACGGTAGGCAGCTAGAATGTTTAGTATTGTTTCAGTGTTTTCTTCAAAATTGGGGAAATCAGCAGAAATCAGCTGCTCTAAGTGGAAACTGCGTTCATGGTAAGGCTGATCCAAAATCATTTTTTGAGTACAAAAACGATTGAAGGCCAATGAAAACATGTTTTGCAGAACAGCAGCTTTTGGAAAATATTTGCCTGGTTTCCCTACTGTTTCTGCAAGTGAGGCTTTTATCAGTTCCCTGGAATCTGAGGAATCCAGAATGCTGAAATTATTGTTATAGTTTAGTAATTTAGCATTTCGTCTGAGGAATCGGCTTCCCACACTGTGGAAGGTCCCATGAATAATCTTTTGCTGTTCTGTAGAATTCTTTAAAGCCCGGCCTACTCTTTGCGCCATCTCGTTGGCGGCTTTGTTGGTGAATGTCAGCAAAAGAATGGAAGACGCAGGAATTCCGGAATGAATCAGCTGTGCTACACGGTGAGTAATCACCCTGGTTTTTCCACTACCCGCTCCGGCAATGACTAAAGCTGGGCCTGTTTTGTGTTCAACGATTTTCCGCTGTACCGGATTTAAAGATGCTATTGACCAGGTGGACATATACTGGACTGGTGATTTTAGATGTCTTTCTGTTGATATTTTATAACTATAATGCCAAATTTTAGTCTAAAACAAAAACAACTAGCAAAATAATTTCCATGTTTTTTGAAAAAATAAAACAAATCAGTTCGACTTTTCGTGAAGAAGTAAACCTGTTTTTGAGTAGAATCTTTAACAAAGGAGTCCCGATAGCAGAGGATATGACGACCTTGATTTTGATAGGATTTGCAATTTTTATCATTATTTTGTGTCTTTTTGTATGGTATCGGCAGCATAGCAGATCACTGAAAAGTAAAGATCCCGAAGAACTTTCCGGGAGGAAAAAAGAGAAGCGCCTGGTGCAGTTGGAAAAAGAACATGCCAAAACACTTGAGTTGCAGATCAAGGAAGAAGAAAAACTGCGGGAAGAAAAAGAGTCCGCAAAACTTGTAAAAGCGGAACAACGTGAAAAAGAACTTCAAGAAAAAATTGTTTCAATTGAAGAGGAGCGTCTGAATCAGCAGGTTCTTCAGCGTGAAATTGAAAAAACTGCTGAAACCGTGGAAACTCCTGATGAGGAAGATTCTTTCCTTGAGCGGTTACATAAAGGCGTCGTTAAGACAAGAACACAGTTACAAGATAATTTAGCCGAAGCATTTTTAGGTAGAAAAGAAATAAATGAAGACTTACTGGATGATTTGGAAGAAGTTCTCATCGGTTCAGACATAGGTCCGGAAACTACTCAGCGTATTCTTGATGCAATCACAGAGAAGGTGGAGCGTGAAGAATTAAGCAGTCCACAGGTTTTGCAGTCAGAAATTCAGCTGGAAATTAAAAAAATTATGAGTAAAACATATTCCGTCCTCGGGACTGCGGAACGGAAGCCGTTGATTTTGCTTTTTGTTGGTGTAAACGGTGTTGGAAAAACAACTACTATCGGAAAAATTGCTGCACAGTATCGTCAGCAGGGTAAAAAAGTTTTGATGGGTGCAGGTGATACTTTTCGGGCAGCAGCTATAGAACAGTTGGTTGAGTGGAGCAGGCGGGCTGATTGCGACATCGTCCAAAAGGATCCCGGAAGTGATCCGTCTGCGGTGATGTATGAAACGGTGCAAAAAGGAATAGATGAGGATTACGATGTAGTGATCTGTGATACAGCAGGACGTTTGCACACCAAAAAGAATTTGATGGAAGAATTAAAAAAAATGGTGCGGGTGATTCGCAAGTTGATTCCAGATGCACCCCACGAAATCCTGCTGGTACTTGATGCCACCACAGGTCAAAATGCAATATTCCAGACTCGGGAATTCATGGAAGCGACAGATTTAACAGGACTTATAATTACTAAACTGGATGGAACTTCCAAGGGAGGAGTTGTTATCGGCATCGTCAACGAGTTTGATATTCCTGTCCGTTACATCGGTGTAGGTGAACAGGTTGAAGATTTACGGCCCTTTGATGCCCAGCAATTCACTGAGTCAATTTTTGCTTAACGGTTTGATTTTGGATGTAAATCGGAAATTCAACACCACAAAATAGATTATAGCCGGTTATAAGACAGCAGCCAGAGGGCTAGAGCGAGAAAAATTATATTTCCGCTCCATGCTGCAAAGAAAGGGAATATCAGGCCTGCTCCGCCGACTGCTATGGTTATCTGATTGAGTATCCAGAACAAAATCCCAATAAAGCAACTGATTGCCAGAGATTCTGCCGCCATCCCCCGTCTGTTGTATGATGCAGACAGTCCAAAACCAATCAGAACCATGATAAAAATTTGAAATGGATAGGCTGTTTTCTGGAAAATCGCAACCCAATGACGAGTTACATCTTGTCCTTCACTTTGAAGTTTAAGAGTATTTTCATACAAGTCAAGGATGGGTTGATGATGTGGAGAAATGGGTATTTCAAAGGGTACAGTGGGCAACTTTTCTGTTTCGATTCTCCATTGTTCTACGTGTTCAAGACGCAAATTTTCATCCTGGAAAATGTACTTTTGAATATCGTGAAAAATCCATGAATTGTTTTGTTGTTCTCCCCGTTCAATTACAGTCCTTCCCAGAAGTTGAAAAGGAATTTGCTTCCAGTTAAATGATGTGATAGAACTTATGCGGCCATTATGTTGGCGATTCCCAAAATAGTAAATGCTTTCTTCTTCACCCACTTTCCAGAGTGGGGGCAAGCGTGCAGAATTTTCCTGTTTGATCCAAGTTTGATGCATCCATGTGTACATGTAATTTTGACTGAAATACGCAAAAGATGCAATCAAAGCAGAAACTGCTAACACAGGAAAAGCCAGTCTCCAACCCCCGATTCCCGAACTGCGTATTGCCAGTAATTCAGCATTCTTGTTTAGTGAACTGTATGTGGCAATAGTTGCCAGTAAAACCGTAATTGGAATTATTAGTTCCAGCAATAGAGGTAGCAAAAGAGCCGTTTCTTGAAGGAACTTCAAAAAACTCTGCCAGTCAGTAAAAACATCTGCCAGGTTTCCAAAAAAATTCCCTAATAGACTCATCAATACAAATGCACCGAGAAACAACATAAAATTACGGTTGAATTCTGATGCAATATATTTTGAGATTATTTTGAACGGCATAGTTTACAGTCCTCATTGGTGAACAAACCAAATAGTATTCTAAACAGGATAAAGTTTCTTATAAAAAGGTTCAAAGTAAATAACAAATCTAGTTAATATTTGTTCAATAGTTAGGGCATTATCTTGCATATAAGCACAGGATTAGTTAAGAGAATTTTTTTTAATGACTTTTTTCTGACAATTTAGGAGTCTAAAAAGCAATATTCATGTCCCAATTAATTCTTGTACTCGAAGAAAATCCAGAAATTCAAAGTTTAATTGCCGCCTCGTTGAAGGCTAGCGCAATTTCAGTTACTCAAGAATCTAATCCAGATTTATTTGTGCAGCAGGCACTTAATCTGGAGCCAGATTTAATTTTACTCAGTAATTTAGGCGGCGATCAAAACTACAAGAATTGCAGAGAAATACGCAAAGATCCGCAGCTGAAAAATATCCCAATCATTTTACTTGTAAACCCAAAAGACGAGCTCGACGAAAAAATTATTTCAGAGCTTGGAATTGATGGGTTGCTTCGCAAACCTTTTGAAGCATCGATGCTTCAGGAACAGCTAAGTCAATTTGTTGATCTGGGTGATAATTTTGGTATTGAACCGGATAATGATGGTGAAGATTTCAAGATAGACATGAGCTTAATTGACAATCAATTGAATGATATTAAAGAGGGGGAACAAGAAGTAAACTCACCAGTTGAGGAAGGAACTCAAGTAGCAGAAGAATTAGAGGAGAATGCCCTGGAACCCAAAATTACCTCTTCGGCAGGTAGTGAAATGGACTCAATGATCCTGGATGATATTTCTGCAGGTTTTAACATTTCTGAGGAAACAGTGAAAAAGGGAGAAGTTGAGCTGGATGAAAATGAAATAAGATCTAAGGGTCCTGAAGTCATAAATGATGAAGAAATGACAATGGACAACGGTTTTGAATTTGATCTTAAGCTTGATGAAGATGGAATCGAATTTGACTCCGAAGAAGTTGTTAAAGACACTGTAAAAATTGAGACAGATACTGACTCAACTGGATTGGCGCAACTTAAGGACTCCGGTTTGGAAGACAAATATGCTGAAAATCGCCTCAAGGTTGAGGGTGAAAAAACAGAACAGGATCTGAAGGCACCAGCGGATATTGATCTTGAAGTAAATGATTTTGAGGATCTGGATGATATCTGGTCACGTTCTCTGGAATTGGATCAGACACCAAGAGAGGGCCTGACGGATATAAGTTTGGAAGAAGAAGATTTTCAGCCAGAAATTCCAGAAAATCTCTCCTCATTTGAAGAGCCACCCGAACCTTCGATTCAAGACACTGATTCCGACAGCAGGATCACGTCAGAATCAGTTCAGGAATTGGATAATTATGAACTGGGACTTGATTTCGAAGAAACAGGAGAGGAATCGCTAAGTTCACTTGAAAATAAATTATTATCGGATTCTGTGGAGCTGGATCTTGAGAAGACTGTTGAAATCAAGGATGTTGAACAATTCGTAGAAGATACATCTGCAGATGAATTTGAAGAAGATTTTGATGAGAGTCAGGGAGATGAGGATATTATATCAATGGTTCATGAAAGTATTGGCGGGCAGGAAGAATCAGCAGAAAGTGCTATGATTGAACTGGAAGACCTCAGTGAACAAATGGAAGCTCTTGATTCTGCAGAAACAGAGTTTGAAATAGAAGAAGAGCAGTTTGAGCATGATCTTGAAAAAGAAAAACTGGAAGTTGAAGAATTATCTGAAGACGAATTAGCAGTGTCAGAAGATTATTCAGAAGACAAACTGGTAGAATTCATGCTGGATGAACTGGGAGATCTTCTGGAAACGGATGAGGTAGAATTAGTGGACGGAGAAGCTGATTATGGAGATCCGCTTGTTGATGAACTGGAAGAAAGCCTCGCAGCAGAATCCAAAGACTTGCAAGATATTGATGCAGAGTTTGACACAAAAGTGTATACTGAAATGTCACTTGGACTTGAAGAAGATGTGTTTGACAGTTGGTATGATGCTGAGGATGCCTTTATGGGATTTGATCGAGAAAAAGAAATTACCGAAGAAACTCCGGATCAGACAGAAACAGAGGCAAGTGCTTTCGAAAGTTTTGATGATGAACAAAAATTTGAAAAAGCGGGCAGTTTCAGTTTTACAGAACTTGAGTTGAAGGAGATTGTCACAAATTCAGTTCAGAATGCTTTGGAAAAATCTATTGCAGCATCTCTTGTCGAATTGGCAGTTTCAGAATTAAAAACACAAGTAATACGAATGGATCAAAGCAGAGCCTTGTAAGCCAGGGCGATTTTGGCTCCTAAGCTGGCATTATTACGTACCAGTGCAATGTTACTCTTCAGGCTTTCTCCATGAGTAAGCTGATTGATTCGCTCCAGCAAATATGGAGTCACTTCTTTTCCTTCAATTTTCTTTTCAGTTGCTTCTTTCAGCGCTTCTGTAATTGCTCCTTCAATTAGTGACTCATCCATTGCATCTTTCAGAGGCACTGGATTCCCAATCAAAAGACCTCCGGCCAACCCCAAGTCCCATTTAATTTTCATACAACGTGCAATGTCTTCGGGTGTGTCAATTCGAGTTTGAACCATTGAACCACTGGACGGCGTATAAAATGAAGGAAACTCTGCCGTCTGGTAACCAATTACAGGCACACCGTGTGTTTCCAAATATTCAAGAGTTCTGGGAATATCAAGAATGGACTTTATTCCGGCACAGACTACAGCAACATTTGTATGAGCCAACTCCATCAAGTCTGCAGAAACGTCCATGGTTTTTTCATTTTCACGGTGTACTCCTCCAATGCCACCTGTCACAAAGACTGGAATTCCGGCAATCTGTGCGCAAATCATAGTTGCAGCCACAGTGGTACCACCGCTCAGTTTTTGTGAAAGAACTACCGGTAAATCACGGCGACTGACTTTTACCGGATCACTGTTTTGAGCAAACTGCTGAAGCTCCTGCCTGCTTAAACCGATCTTGATCCTGCCTCCTGAAACAGCAATTGTAGCGGGGAAAGCCCCCTCATTTCGAATAATATTTTCAACTGCAAGTGCTGTTTCCAAGTTTTGAGGATAAGGCATTCCATGTGAAATAATTGTCGATTCCAGTGCAACAACCGCTTTATCTGTTTTCAGTGCATCTTGAACTTCCTTGGAAATGTCCACCCACTGTGCTGTCTTATTTCTTTCCATATAATTTGGGAATATAAAAATGTTTCATGATTTTATTTGTTACCTCTGAAACTAACGGAAACGGCTGTAGCTGTCAATCATCATTGTAAGAGAAGAGCAGGATTTAATGATTGGACTGTCTGAAACGAATTCAAGATAAAATAATCATGATGGTTACTGATAATAGTTTAACTGAAAATTAAAAATGGAGATTCTCATTTATCAATCTGATTGTAACTATTGTCATTTCTGTTAGCCTGTTTAGGCTATTTATTTTTTCAGGAGGGACTATATGAAAATTGGTATTCTTCAGTGTGATTCCACTAATGTAAATTTCCGGGACGAACATGGCAACTATCCGGAAATGTTTATGTCACTTTTTAAATCTGTTGATCTGAATTTAGATTTTAAAAATTATGATGTACAGCTGGAGCAGTATCCCCAAACTCCAGAAGAGTGTGAAGCGTACTTGATTACGGGGAGCCGCTTAAGTGTTTATGATGATGAACCGTGGATTCGAAAATTGGAAAAGTATGTGGTTGAACTGCACAGGCAGAAACATCCTCTGCTTGGCATTTGCTTTGGACACCAAATGGTTGCCAAAGCTTTAGGCGGAAAAACTGAAGCATCAGAACGAGGTTGGGGTGTAGGAGTGCAAAACTACCAAACGGTATCCATACAAGCCTGGATTGAACCCGCTTTGGAACAATTTTCACTTTTGGCAAGTCACAAGGATCAGGTTACAAAACTTCCGGAAGGTGCCGAATTGATTGCGGAAAGTGAATTTTGCCCTTATGCTGCTTTCAGAATTGATGATCATATTTTGACATTTCAAGGACATCCGGAATTTAAGAAAGCATACTCCAAAGCATTACTGAATTTCAGGAAAGAAATATTGGGTCCAAAAGTATTTGAAGCAGGAATGAAATCGCTTGAGCAAACAACCCAGCCTCAGCAAATAACACACTGGATGCTGAATTTCCTCAGGAAAGGTGATACTCACAAATAACCAGTTACGGTTTCGAATCCGGGCCTTTCTGTTCCCTTTTTGCTGGAGGATTATGAGTTAGTTCCCAGAGCTTGAAATAACGGACGACAAAATTCAGGGCATCAAAAATTGCACAGAACAATCCCGGGAATCCGTCGCGGAATCCTCCTTTAAACAGGTAGCGTCTTAAGAAGCGGGAAAATGGTTTAAGTAGCAGAAAACGAATAGAATTTCCTGCAGTCACCTGTACGCCGGCATCCCGGAGATAACCTGCCTCAACTCCGGAATAAAATTCGAACTTGCTCAAAAACTGGCTGATGTTCAGGTAAGGAAAGTGGAGCATATCACTTTGCAGACTGCCGATACTTCCCTCCACTATCAGTTTTTCATGTACATGTTGGTTAGGGAAGCTGGCAGAACCTCTCTGGAATAAACGTAACTGTGTATCCGGATATTGACTTCCGTGACGCAGCCAGTGTCCAAAGTAATGATTACGGCGTTTGATTTTGAAAGCTGAGTTTGTCGTAGCTTGAATTACTTTTTCTATTTCCTCAACCAAATTTTCTGGAATGCGCTCATCCGGATCCACGTAAAAAACCCAATCCCCACTCGCCTGCTCCATCGCGTAACTTTTGTTGACATTCAGGTTGTTATTGTTTGGTCGTGAAAAAACACGGCAGCCTAGATCGCGTGCAAATTCCAGTGAGTCGTCCTGACTTTCACAGTCAACATAGACGATTTCAGTTGCCCATTTGAGTTGGGGTAATAATTCCCGTAAATGATCAACTTCATTATGACCGATGATGGTAACGCTGAGATTCATGGAGTTTGGTTTTTGCTTCAGTTTACTTGCTGCCAGAAAAAATATTGAAAGTTTGATTTGAAAATGATCTGTTGACCAATCTATGACAAGTTTAAGATCTTGTCAATGTTGCAGACGTTTCTGATTGTTCTCTGAAGATTATTTTTTCTTTAAAATTGGAATCGAGTGATTACTCAGGCAGCGGTTTTTCTCCTTGCATTTCTTGCACAAAACATCGTTCTGTCATAGATTAGATTACCAATATGTTTTTAAAACGCTAAACTTTGTGAATAAATCTATAGAAGTACAAGGGATGTCTTATGTTCAAATCAGTTAACAAAGATTTATGGGCTTTTGACGCGGAATGGGTGCCGGATCCGGAAGCGGGGAAAAGGTTATATCTGCTTCCGGAAGATACTCCTGATGCAGAAGTAATCCAAAAAATGTGGGAAGAAGGCGGTGCGGATGAAGAAAATCCGATGCCTTACCTCAAAACCACAATTTGCCGCGTAATTTCCATTGCCGCGGTCGTTCGTGCAGATAAAGGAAATGGAGAGGTGGCCTTGTCTTTGACGGCTTTGCCTCATGATGCGGCCGATCCGGAACACACATCAGAGACGGAAATTTTGTCACGTTTCCTTAATGCAGTTGGCGAAAAAAAACCTCAACTAGTGGGATTCAATTCATCAAAAGCAGACCTTAAAATTCTTCTGCAGCGAGCTGTCGCAAGAGGTATTCAAGCAGCAAAATTTGCAAAACGCCCCAATAAACCATGGGAAGGTTATGATTATTTTGATGCACGTAACAGTGAAGCTCATATTGATTTAATCGAAATCCTGGGAGGTTACGGAAAGTCTAATCCTTCACTGAATGAGATGGCGACAGTTTGTGGTGTTCCGGGTAAACTGGGGGTAAGTGGTGAAGAGGTAGCGCCAATGTGGCTGGAGGGGCGTCTGGCGGAAATTGTAGCCTATAACGAATGTGATGCTTTAAGTACATATTTGATATGGTTACGGATGGCTTATTTTGGAGGATTTTTTAATAACCAGCAATATATTGAAGAACAGGAGCGTGTCCGGAATTTGCTCAGTACAGAAGGGGCCCTTACGGGAAAAGAGCATTTGCTTTCATTTCTGGAACGCTGGGAAATGTGGTCTCAACTAAATTCCTGAACAATGTAAACCGTTTCGGTTGATTCTTTCGTGACAGTTACGAATTTTATCGGGTCATCCCGAGCGAACGAGCGGTGGGTCTTATACGTTTTCGGCACTTTATCAAGCCTCTCACTTCGGTCGAGAAGACTTACCGCAGTAAATAATATCTGTATCTTACGAGAATTGAAGACTCACGAGATTCATTTTTTGACTTACCAAAATATTTAAAACACCACAGATATTGTAGTAGTAACAAAGAACTGATGACACGCGTGTTTGTCATGTATCACAGGATTTTATAACCTTTATTTTTTTATTGTACAAAAATTCTATATATTGTTAGAATAAAATTTTTGAACCGGCTCGTTAAAATTGGTTTGACGCGTCTTTGTTACTAATCAATCATGGAGGATGATATGGAACAAGTAAATGATAAGCTGGAATTGGTGTATGGTCTTGAAGACAAGCCATCGCCAATGGAATCGGCATATGCCGCACTCCAGCATTTGCTAGCAATAATTGTGGGCATCATCACCCCCACGCTCATTATCGGTGGAGTTCTGGGATTGGGTGAGCGAATCCCGTATTTGATCAGCATGTCGTTGATAGTTTCAGGTGTGGCGACCTTTATTCAAGCCAAACGAATTGGACCGATCGGTTCTGGTCTGTTAAGTGTTCAAGGCACCAGCTTTGCTTTTTTGGGTGCAATTTTAACCGCCGGCTTTATAGTAAAAGGACAGGGCGGCGGACCAGATGAAATACTTGCAACCATTTTTGGAATTTGTTTCGTGGGTGCATTCATCGAGATTATCCTCAGCCGCTTCATCCATTTACTAAAAAAAATCATCACACCGGTTGTTACGGGAACAGTTGTGATGTTGATAGGACTGAGCCTGGTCAAAGTCGGAATAACGGATATGGCTGGAGGTCAATGGCTGCTGGATAACAAACCTCAATTTTTTGGTACAGTTGAAAATCTGGGCTTGGGCGTACTTGTATTACTCGTAGTTTTGATTCTAAACCGAAGTAAAATTCCAATGATTCGGATGGGATCGATTGTTGGCGGAATTCTAGTCGGCTACCTGGTTGCGTTTGCCATGGGCAAAGTAAATTTTGGACATATGTCTGGGGTTGAAATGATCAGCATTCCCATTCCATTTAATTATGGTTTCGATTTTAATTTGACTGCTTTCATCGGGGTGGCCTTCATTTATGTTATCACCACAATTGAGTCCACTGGAGATTTGACTGCGACATCTATGCTCTCTGGAGAACCGGTTGAAGGAGACACGTACATGGAGCGTATCAAGGGTGGTGTTTTGGGAGACGGTATTAACTCTGCAATTGCCGCGATTTTCAATACTTTTCCAAATACTACTTTCAGTCAAAACAACGGTGTCATCCAAATGACCGGAGTTGCCAGTCGTTATGTGGGCATGTATCTCGCGGGATTTCTCGTTATACTGGGATTGTTTCCAGTCATCGGCGGGTTCTTCCGTTCCCTTCCGAATCCGGTTTTAGGCGGAGCAACAATTGTAATGTTTGGAGCAGTGGCTGCAGCGGGTGTGAACATAATTGCTTCGATGGGCCGTTTGGGGCGCAGGGAAATCCTTATTATTGCAGTTTCCCTGGGAATTGGACTTGGGCTTGCTTTTGTACCGGAGGTTCTCAGTCAAACTCCAAAAGCGATTCAGCAAATTTTTGGATCAGCCATCACTTCAGGTGGTCTTGCAGCATTAATTTTGAATATCGTTCTGCCGCAAAATGAATCATAATTTGATTCGCTGAAAACTGAATGGGGGTAAACACAAAATTTACCCCTATTTCCGTCGCGTTTCCACGATTTTCCGGAATGATCCACCTTGTATTTCCTCAACTGATACTCCTGCATTTTCCACATCTTCCGGATCAATCGCTCCACTGTTAAGTGCACGGAAAAAGAAATTCAGCAAACCTTGACCTGTAGCCGCATCATCAAAAATGTCTCCACTCAAAGTTGCTTTAGACGCTTGCTCCACAAAATTGCGAAGACGCACAGTGGACTCCTGAATTTGCTCCAGAAAAAAAGCGGCGTTGGCTGCATAACGTACCGGAATTTGTCCAGGATGCAAATCCCAGCCTTGATAAAATCCATGTGCCAACGAATGCCGGATGTGGCCGTAAGCCAGTTTCCACGCACGGTGAACAGTTTCCAAATTTTCACGAACTTGCAACGCTGAAAGATTTTCTCCTCTATGCGGAGCAACGGGCATGATATTGGTAGCACCATCGGAAAGAAAAATTCCGGAACCGCCAAAGGCCACTTTCATAACATCCCTTGCAAAATCACAAACTGGACTGTCCATCGTTTGATAGGCCGCAATCAAATCACAAGAAGCCGTGTAATCATAAGTCCCGAAATGTGCTCCAATACAACGGTTCTTAGCGGCTTTTGCAATTTTTCTGGCGGTCACTTCGCCGTTTGCATTGAAAACAGATTGAGTGGTTTCGATCATAATTTCCATTTTTAGGTCACCCGATGACAACTCAGAGTCTGCTTCCAAAACCTCAAACAATTGCACCAATGCCGCCGCTTGTTCTGGAATTTCAACTTTTGGTAAAGTCACTACAAAATTATCCGGAAGAACCCCGCCAGTTTCCGTCAATAAAGTACTGATAAAAATATTTAAAGTCCTGACACCGCGTTTCACAAACTCTGAATTGAAGGGTTTGATACGGATGCCGATGAACGGTGGCAAAGTCCCTTGTTTCATCCCTTCAGCAACTGCTTTAGCTCCTTGAACCGCCACTGTGTCTTCTTCTTCATCCGGACGAATCCCAAAGCCGTCCTCATAATCGAGCCGAAAATCTTCTACAGCTTCATGTTTCATTTTTTTACAAACTTGCTCATAAACCCGCCAGGCTAGCCATGTTGCAGAGTTTGCCGGATCGACACCATTTTTTTCTACATCGGCAACCAAAGCATTTATTTCTGACACCTTATTTGGCAAACTTTCCGCTCCTTTCAATTCCAGAGCATGTGCAAAAGTAATAAAATTGGGTGCAAAATCGTTTAGATTTTTTATTGCCAACTTGCCCATTTTTTGTGCCGTGTTGGTTTTGAATAAATGCGCTCCGCCATAAATCGTATGAACGGGTTGTCGCAAAAGGGATTTACCCGGATAATCGCTTTCAAAAGATTGGTTTGCACCAGAAAGTTTACTCAAGATTCCCGAAGTCCGGTCTGAAGTTAAAATGTTTTTCATGGTTATATATATTTAGAATTTTACTAAAATATTATTGATTAATTCGTCTTTTTATTTAATCTGTAACTGTAGTATTTCTTAACTTTGTGTTTTCTTTCATTCTGAATAGTGATTGCAGACAACCTAATTGAGTTTATATTATCTCTCTCTTCAAGTGTGTCCATCAGTAACAATATGGTTTACCTTTTCAACATGAAGTGAGGAGAGGGCTTCCCCAATATGCCATATGGTCGAACGGTTCCCTCAGCCTTAAATAAAACAAATTGTGGTTTCAATTTAGACCCTATGATGAATGAAGGGCCTGTGTCTTAAACTTCTGAAGTGATTGCACGCAACACGGTGGCTATACCTGCCAAGGTATCCCATCCGGAGGTGTGGCCAATGCGATCAATTGCGTCCACCTCTGATGCGAGTTTGAACACATCGGCCTTAAGTAATGCGTAAAACACTCGGTGAAGCGCCTCACTCCCCTCACCAATGGCGGCTGCTTGCAGGTGGGCACGGCTCACCGGACCCGTGGTCTCAAGCAGGGCAGCGATCGGGATATAGAGTTGCTTCTGGACTATAATTTCCCCACAGACATGTAACGCTATTAGCATCCCCCCCAGAAAATCATCACCAGACGGAGTGAGACCTGGGCCCAGTCCCAGCAGTGCTGCAACAGATTCGTTATCGGGTGATCTTGGTATTAGCTCTGCAAAACTTTCATGGAGCCAATTCTCCAAAACCTCAATTGAAGGTGCTGCCGCACGGCTTTCCGCTGTTGCAGGAAAAGTATTGTGACAAGCCAGCAGAAATCGACCGAGTCCTTCAGTCGGCAACCTTGCCGCTGTGAGGTTTGCAAGTGCATCAAGTCCACGCACCAAGGAAGTTTTTGACCAGATGGGTGGCGGTGGTGGTAGCCAAGAGCTTACGCCTTGAGTTGAGATGATTGGGCAATCGTCGAGGGTGATGCTGGCGGGAGTTAGTTCCACCAATTTGCCAACAGAAAATCGATGCATCCATCCTCGGCCGTATTTGCCTTCGACACTGACTGTCAACGGCCCAGAACCGAGAGCCATATCGGCAAGACAAATCCAATCACCGTTCACATCAAGGTAAAGACTGCGCTCGAAAATCTCTGCCACATGACCAAACCGGACACCGTCAAGGACTCGTCGGGCGATGGATCCAATCAAAATAGCCTGTTCCATAGGAATCCCTGTTAGTGATTCACCTGCGAATGCAGGGTTAGGCAACTTTGACCACGAATTCTCAATCATCCCGGACGAGACAGCTAAGGGCTAGTTTTGCTGCATCAGCGTTGGTTGGGGCCACCACGATTCCACCATCAACCAACTTAGCCACCTGTGTTCGTCGATCCTGCGGATCATCGTCCGTACCGGTCACTGAGGCAACCACAATCGGCCGTTCAGTCCCTGCTGCCGCTACAACCTGGACGATTGTTCCAGCCGGATCGGGATGGGCACCGAAACCGATCACAACGTCAAGCAGGATCACAGCAAGCGTCGGATCTGCCAGTGCTTTGGTCAGTTCTTCATCACGCACGGTTGGATCGATCATCGGATGCGGGCGCCCCCTCGTGTATTCATCGCTACCCAAATCGATGAGCACATGACTAGTCCCTGAGCCGACAGCCTCAGCCCCTGGAATTGGTGCATTTGATGCCACTGACACCCCTTGGTCCAGAAACACAACCTGTGCTTCTGAGGACAGTGTACCTCCACAGAAAAGCCCATGAATGCGTTGGCGTCCAGGAGGAACAGGAGGAATGACGGACTTGAACTCAGGTCTTTTATTCTTGCTAGATCTGCCCGTGGCTAGTTCCGCAGCGGCCTTCAACGTCCGTGCAAAGCTGACGTTGTCCGGCAGGGACGGTGCGTCTGCGCCTAGAAAACAGACGGTACAGGGTTTTTCACTGTGGGCCAGCGTATCAATTACACGCTTAGCAACTGACTGTGATGGTGGTTTAGAAATCAGCACTATGTGGCGGGTCGCCGAATCTGCCTCCAGCATGGCGAGTGCCGCAAGTGTGCTGATACCACCAACCGGGTCACTGAGGTCACGGCCTCCAACACCGAGGGCATGCGAAACTCCGTATCCAGCCTGCGCGATCAGACTTGATACTTCCTGTATGCCGGTGCCGGACGCACCTATGATTCCAATGGCTCCTTGTGGGATCTGGTTGGCAAAGGCAAGAGGTACACCACCGATGATGGCGGTCCCACAGTCTGGTCCCATGACCAACAACCCAGCCGCAACAGCTTCACGCTTGAGCGAGACCTCTTCGGAGAGCGAAACGTTATCACTGAACAGCATTACGTTCAGTCCAGCACGAAGGGCCTTGCGCGCCTCGGCTGCAGCAAAGTCCCCCGGAACTGAAATCAGGGCAAGGTTTGCAGCGGGCAGAATGTCTTGTGCCGAGCGCAATGTTCTGGGACGCAAAGTGGTAGTCCCCGTATGGCCAACCGTAGGCCGTTCCAGCAGGATCTCGGCCTTGGCCAGAGCACTTGCCGCAGCGGTTTCATCCCGTGCCCTGACAGCGAGTATAAGATCTCCCCCAGTGGCTTTGCGGCTAGCTCTTGCCAGAAGTTTGGCGTTATCGAGAAGGTCGAGGTTGGAAGGGGTTCCAATCATGAGGGCGGCATCCTCAACCCCGTCAAGACGAGTGATGGAGCGGGAAATCTGCATTAGTATCACCGAGTCAAGAAACAGTCCAGCACAGACGCGGTTCACAATTTTACTCATCTTACCCCCAGTCGAGTCGCCAGTGCTTTCAGAGCCAGTTCAAAACAAGCCAGAGGTGCTTTTACGACACCTGCTCCGACCTGACCGATTCCCGGTTTGCGGTGAGCAATGCCAGTGTTAATTGTTGGAGTAATACCCGTTTCCACCACCAGACGTATGTCGATTCCGGTCGGCACCCCCTGATAATCAAGAGCTGGAATTGTCCATTCGGGGTTTTGTGTGAGCGTAATCTCACCCATGGTGCGGGTAAAATCGGCTGCAATGGACGGTGTTCCCGCACCGACGAAACCAGCAACGGCTGGAGCCGCTGCCATGGCAAACCCTCCAAGCCCGATTGTCTCGACAATGGTGGAGTCCCCCATGTCAGGATTGGCATCGTCGGCACTAAATCCAGGAAAATAAAGACCCTCTGGCATTTCCACTGGAGCGGTGAACCATTCATCGCCAAGACCACTTACGCGAATACCGAAGTCGGTACCATTACGGGTCATCGCGGTGACAACGCTGGAGCAGTCGATGTCACACACTGGATCCATGATCGCCTTACCCAAGGCCATGGCCAAGTTGAGAAAGAACTGGTCATTTGAACCGATGAAGGATAGCATTTCGGCCAATGCGGTGCGATCATCCACGGTTCGTGCAAGGTCCGGGGCTAACGTCCGTAACAGCAGGCTTGAACAACCAAGGTTACGCTGGTGCATCTCATCACCCATGGTGAGCCCACGGGCGACCAGTGGTTTGAGCTCGATCCCCTTACCAGCACGAAGGGCGACACCGAGTGCCGGACCCAGTGTATCCCGTAGCCAGCCCAAACGCTTTAGCACAGATGCATCGTTTCCACCGAAACGCATCACCTTTCCAAGTCCCTCGTTGATGGTGCAGAAAGCATGGTTTCCGCTAGCTCGGTTCTCCACCACCAGCACCGGCTGGCTGAGTGTGGTCATACCTGTCATAGGGCCAACCGCACCAAAATCATGGTTTGGATTAAGACTAAATGCCCCAGACTCAGCCAATTGTTCTGCCTCGGCAAGGTCTGTGGCCCAACCCTCAAAGACTGCAATGCCAGTGACAGCTCCACGCATTGGCCCGCACATGTTTCCCCAGTCGATAGGAGGACCGGCATGAAGAATCATGCCCTCCTGAAGTGCTGGGATCGCCTCGCTTGCCGGGACCACGTCAATCAGTACCGGTTTGGCTTCGAGTATCCGACGGATGGCCTCCGCATTGGCCTTACGTATGTTCGAACCCACTTTCTCCGATGTAGTCATCATTCATTCAGCTTAGAAAGGAGGTTCGCCAGTTCTACATCTCCACGTGCAGGAGGTGACCAGTCCACATGCACCACTACTGTTCCCTGTTTCGTAAGTTCATCAGCAAAGGATGCGAGTCCAAGATTTATAACTTGAGGGGGACCATTCAAGAGAGACTGCTGTACCGTCTTTTCCTTAATCTGGGCACCACTCTTCTGTTGGTCGGATGCTTTGTTCATTGATTGTAGACCTTGTAGGCAGCATCCACACCTGCACCTGGAGGAGCGACGAAACCGTTACGCCGCATCACAATCTCAAGCGCACTGAGACAACGCAGGATGTTGGCCTTGTGACACACATAGCCCATCGTGCCAATTCGCCAGATTTTTCCGCGTAAAGGACCGAAAGAAGTCCCGATTTCGAGGCCAAAGTCATCCAGTAACTGTTTCCGTACTTGCTCTCCGTC
>Ga0302127_10000178_pt1 | contig 32176 bp, 25 predicted proteins | sample CB4_SCM_MG_FD_204452 | JGI IMG/M metagenome (GOLD analysis project Ga0302127, IMG submission 204452) | Marine microbial communities from Western Arctic Ocean, Canada - CB4_SCM | ecosystem: Environmental > Aquatic > Marine > Oceanic | place: Canada: Western Arctic Ocean | collected 2017-09-24
GTACAATCCCATTATGACAGAAACAACAAAGGTAGATGGGCGTTTAGTCGCGTTACACTGGCCTGGCAATGCAGCAGAAGCCACAATGGCAGTTGACACAATGCAATTGCAAAAAGCGACTGCTGAAATAGAAGACAGTGCTGGATTAACGTCTCGAATAGATGTGCTCGCTGGATGGGACGCTGATTACCTTGTAGGTAAAGATGTTGTTGTCAACACCACTGATCAGGGCGCAGTGTTAAGCGAAAAATAAATTTTTGATCCGCGCTCATAAACCATTGAGTTTTAAAAAGCAAACCGGATTTACCCACGCTCAACAAGGCGATCGATTAAGAAACTTGATTGCTCGAGGGCTTGTTCAGAGAAATCACCGAAGTGTGCGTGCACTTCTTCAAAGATTTTCCTGAATGTTTCTTTGTCTTTAGTAAGCACGACGTCGCGTAATTCATTGCCCGCGTTGCTTAATGCATCAAGGACAATTTTTGTTTCTGGATTATTCATTTGAATAGAAGCGTATAGATCAGCGGACTGTGCAAAGTGACGCGCAGCCATAAGAAGTTCCATTAAATAGATTGGCGAAGTAAACTCAAGCGTTTTTCGAATATCCACATCAAGTTGTTGGATAGTTCTTCCGAGTACTTCTGTTGTTTGGTGTGTGAGTACTTGGACTATACCCATTGCCTTGTCATGTTCTTCAGCGGTTGTTTCGAGAACAGACAATCCGCGAGCTCGCAGTACATGGCAAAGCCATTCTTGCCAGTTCTTGGTGTCGCGAGCACAGACAATAGCAATGCGTTGCCCTTGCAACGAGTGTACGCTTGGACCAAACAGGGGGTGTGTCCCAATAACACTTCCCTTGAAGTGTTCCAACATAATTGCAACTGGTTGTTGTTTTGTTGAAGTGATATCTATAAGAAGCGCATCTTCTTTGCAGTGAGGCGCGACCTCTTCGATGACGGCCAGTGTTGCATCGATTGGTACAGCAATGACGATGACGTCAGCGTTTTGTACAGCGTTGATGTTTGACAGTTCTGTGTTTTGATCTGCAATCAAAACATCATGGCCAAAATCTTCAAAAAGCCGAACGAAGATTTGCCCCATGCCACCGTTGCCGCCGATGATTGCGATTGATTTCGATACCATCGCTTGCGGAACCTCAGCTCCAAGGGACGCTTGCCTGTCGCGACTTGCCCACAAAATAACACGGAATAAACTTTCGATAACTTCGCTTCGGAGCCCTGCACATTCTGCACGTTTCCCACGGTCCTCGAGCAGAGATTTTTCTCTGACAAAGTCTCGTATGCCAAATCCTGTTGTTTTCTTGACTTGCGCTACCTTTTCGACGACTTTGTTCCGTTGGCGTAACAAATCTACTATTTTATGGTCAATTTGGTCAATTTCATCCCTCAGGGGGAGCAGGGCATCTGGGACTCTAATTGATGGGTTTTGTTGTTCCATTTCAATGTGATACAGGGTACCATCTTTGATTCAGAATAAGTTATTGCTTTCACCCTAAAGATAATTGGAATTTTAAAATGACAACTACCTATTGCCACTTAAAGGCACCGTCGAGCCAGTTCGTTCAAGACTTTATGGGAAGCGTAACTGCGCGCAATCCAAATGAACCAGAGTTCTTGCAAGCGGTGCACGAAGTGGTCTCTTCTTTGGAAGGCGTACTTGAAAAACGTCCACAATACGTATCTGGAAATATTTTACAACGCATGGTCGAGCCAGAACGCGCATTCCAATTTCGAGTTCCTTGGGTTGATGATGCCGGTGAAATACAAGTAAACCGTGGGTACCGTGTTGAATTTAATAGTGCGATTGGACCGTACAAAGGCGGACTTCGATTTCATCCAACCGTAAACTTATCAATCTTGAAGTTCCTCGGTTTTGAACAAGTATTAAAAAACAGTTTGACAACATTGCCTATGGGTGGCGGTAAGGGCGGTGCAGATTTTAATCCCAAAGGCAGAAGCGACGGTGAAGTGATGCGTTTTTGCCAATCATTTATGTTGGAGCTTTTTCGGCATATTGGTCCTGATACGGACATTCCTGCTGGCGACATTGGTGTTGGTGGTCGTGAAATCGGCTACATGTTTGGACAGTATAAAAAAATAACAAACACCTTTGTTGGTGTACTTACTGGGCGTGGATTAGAATGGGGCGGCAGTTTGATTCGTCCAGAAGCAACAGGATACGGCTGTGTGTATTTTGCTTCTGAAATGCTCGCGACTCGCGATGAAACAATCAAAGGCAAAACATGCCTTGTTTCTGGTTCAGGAAATGTTGCGCAATACACCATTGAAAAGATCAATGATTTAGGTGGCAAGGTTGTCACGATTTCAGACAGTGGCGGTTGGATATACGACGGCGACGGAATTGATGCAGTAAAACTCGCATGGGTTATGGATTTGAAAAACAACCGACGTGGACGAATCAGTGAGTACGCAGAACAATTTCCAAATGCAGAGTTCCATAGCCGTGATGATTCGCTCGACCATAATCCGCTGTGGGCAATCAAAGCAGATTGCGCATTTCCTTCAGCTACGCAAAATGAAATCAATGAGGTTGATGCAAATAATTTGCTTGGCAATGGCGTGCATGTTGTAAGTGAAGGCGCAAACATGCCAAGCACAGCCGAAGCACAGGATGCTTTTATTGACGCAGGCATTTTGTATGGACCAGCGAAAGCAGCAAATGCTGGCGGTGTTGCTGTTTCTGGTTTAGAGATGGCACAAGCAAGTCAAAGATTGTTCTGGACCCGAGAAGAAGTGGATGCAAAGTTGCAACAGATTATGAAGAGTGTTCACGCTCAGTGCGTGAACGCATCGCATGAATTTGATTGCAAAGGCAACTATGTCGATGGTGCAAACATTGCTGGATTTGTCAAGGTTGCCGATGCAATGTTGGCGCAGGGCATTGTGTAAAACTTATTATTTTAAGGCATTTTCAGTTGATTTTGCAGTAAATATGCTATAATTACGCATGTGGGGACTTGATTGCATGCTCAGTGGAGATGATGCAATAAGCGAAAAGTAATTTTTATAGACGGCGCCTTTTATGTATATGCGCTGTAAGTATTGTGTAATAGCACAGCAATTTTATTGCGTAGGAGCTGAAAGCATTGAACATTATGACTGTAATTGAATTTGGCGACAAAGTAACGCATCCAAAGTTCCCGGAATGGGGAAGTGGCGCTGTTATTAAAGTCGAGAATGCACCGGTGAATGGCGATGTGACTGTTCGGGTAACCGTTCGGTTTACGCATGCTGGGTTAAAGAAGTTTGTGGGTGATTCCATTCCACTGGTTGTCATGATGGATGGGCACTCAATGCCGGGCGATCGTGTTGGCAAACGTCCTGCTATCGCAGCAGTCGAAGATTTAGAACGTTCGGGAATGAATCAAGCGGTCGTGCAAAAACTGGAAGAAATTATGTTTGCTATTCCTCATGCCTGTATGGATCCGTTCAATACACTCGAACATCGGATGAGGCGGACGCTTCAGTTGTATAAGTATGACTTAAGTGGAAAAGGACTGATGGAATGGGCGATGGCACAGACAGGCATGGATGATCCACTTACCCGTTTCAACCGCACTGAACTTGAAGATTACTTCAAGCAGTATTCTTTTTTGCTCAAACAACACCTTTCTAAGTTGTTGTATGAACTTAAGGGTGACAAAGACACATTGAAACAATTACTCAGCGAAGCACCTGAAAGTGCTCGCCGAGCTGTTTCAAAACTCTCTTAATTTAATCCAATCCATCGCTGTCGAAAAATCTGTTGTCGTCTCGGTCATCGTGCCGTGTACTGTCTCTTCTGATTTGTTCGACAAGTTTACGCAAGTAGACGTTTTCGCGCCTTGTTGCTTCAAGATCAAACACCATGTACTTCACACTCAATCGAAGATAGTCAAGTGAGTCTTGAAGTTTCGCCACAGACTCTTCAATCTGTGAACGTTGAGCGCCGTCGTGTTGGCAAAGTTTTTCCAGTTTCTCTCGTTGTTCTGCTGGAAGTGTTTGCAGTTGCTCAATCAGACGGCACATTCTCTCTTCTATATTACGTTCGTTCATCTCTGATTCTCTCATTCGTTTTTTAAGTTGTGCGTAGCCACGCGCTACATTGATAGAGTGCATCAACTTGAGTCAACGTCCACCGAAGCATGCAATAAATAGGAGTTCATGCTAAAAACAGCATTTCTCTCGGACGTAGTTTTTGGTTTGTGCCGGCTGATCGTATTAGAAGACTTGCAGAATCACGAATGCGCCAAGCGCTAGTGCAATAATCAGGATAATCATCTTTTTGCGAAACTCATTTTCCATAGGAGTTCTGTGCGATGTGTTTCCTTGGATCCATTCACCGCAAGCGGGGCATTTGGATACGTCATCCCAGATTTCCTCTCCGCAGCGGGGGCAGTATCCTGATTCATCAGAGGAGAAACGTTCAATATCTTCTTGGCTTGGACCTTCGTACATAGACATTTATGAGGTTGGACTGCTTCGGAATCGTATTTGAATTTCTTGGATTGCACTTTTTGCATCGTATAAACCAAAATTAATGGCGATGGGAATATGCCGATTGAGATTACGCCAAGTGCCCAGCCCGTCCCAAGGTGCATTAAGGTCGAGGTTGTTCACTGTTCCTCGCATTCGCTTTGCGCTAAACGGTACCCAGCCCGCACCTTGCAGTGCGTACTCGCCCCAGACAACATAGGTAGGGTATTTGAGTTTACTGCCGTTTGTTGCAACATCAGTAATTCCTACGACAGGGCGTGCTGGAATACCTGCGGCACGTAGAGTTGCGATGCAAGCACAGAGTGCATCGGTTGCACTTACTTGTTTTCCACTTGTTAGGGCATGTTTAGCCCCGCGAATTTGCAAACCGGTTGTCTGCATTTTTTCGTTGTTCGCAAATTCGCCGTTTGAATTGGTGTTTTGCAAGCAATACCTAATGAGTTTTTTCGCCGCGATATTGGGCGTGATGGTTTCTTTATTGATGATGGTTTCGACTATGCTTGAAAAAACAGGATCTGAAGAGCGAACATACAACGAAGGTTTAAGATAAAACGCGATGTCTTCTTCCCACTCAGTGTTCCAAGGAATGAGGTTGGCATTATCATCGTTAAGCCTACTTGCGTAGGCAGTTTCGGTGAAATGGATTTGGTATTCCGTTGCATCATCAATGGAAACATGCCACTGTTTTGCTTGTTTGAGTAATACCTTAGATGAAAAGTCCAAGTTTTGGTTGACTTGGTTGGTCACTCGAAAGGAAGTTGGTGTGAGGTAACTCCAATTTGTTTCTTCGACGTAGGGCCAACCACGACTCATGCTGCTTCTTGGATTCACTCGTATAGTGACGTCATAAACTCGTGGCGAGTTTCTTGAAAGTGGCGGTTCTGGGTCGCCAACGACAGGAAAATCAGCCCCAAGTAAGATTGCTAAGGAGGTTACTGCGCATAAAGAAACACACCGACCCATTTGGATGAGTCGGCGTGTTTTTGAAAGTCTAATGTTTAGAAACATTTGGTTCATTTACTTCATTGGCTCTTCCATCGTGTCAACAGTCACTGTCACTGTTTCTGTCATTGGAGCATCCCATGTAAAAGTATCGGACATTGGTCGTAAGTAAATTTCGACACGTCGATTTTCTTTTGTTCCGTCAGTTCTGTTTGTTACAAGCGGTCGGTATTCACCGTAACCAGCAATTTCAAAACGTGATGGATCAATTCCGTTTGCGGTAAGTGTTTTTGCAACACTTGTTGCGCGCGCTGTTGAAAGATCCCAGTTTGTTGGGTACCGGCTAGCAGAGGATGAAGGTTGAATGTTGTCGGTGTGACCCATGACAACGATTTCAAAATTACTCGCTTCGTCTGTATTCAAAATGACAGCAACGCGGTTGATAAGGTCAGTTGCACCTTTGCGCAATGATGCTTGTCCGCTTGAGAACGTGAAGTCGCTTCCAAATCGGATCATGCCTGTCTCTGCATTGAACCACATATCTTCTGGGTAATTTGTTGCAAGTGTTGCAAGCTTTCTTTGAGTAGCAATCGGTAGTGGACCGAACTGAATGTCAGTGACCGTGGTGAGAAGTTGATTGTTCTGTGCATCGATGGAATCAAGTTCGCCAGCAAGTAAATCGTATTGTCCTTGCAATGCATAAAAATTTGCTTCTGCTTGCGCAAGTTGGCGTTCGCGTGCAGCGAGTGCATTTGTTGCAGTATTGCAATCAGTTTGCGATGCAACAAGTTGTTCTTGCAATGAGTGTGTTGTTGTACGTGCAGTATCGTAACGGTCGTGTTTAACGCAACCTGTTGCGGAAAAACCGATGAGTGTCACGATGCCCGTAGTGAAAAGTAGTGTTTTGCGCATGTTGGGATCCTCCTCTAGTGGCGCTTCGTTATGTCGGGATCCTTCCCAACTTCGTGTACAGTGTAGCAATCAATAAAGCATTACGGTTCACTTTTAACTCACTCAATGTCTAGATTTCTACTACATTCTTCTTCAATCGCCGATTATCGAGGCGTTCTTGCTTCGCCAGCGGCTATTTTGGTAAACCATACTTCCATCGAAGCAGTTGGCACGCCCCAAGAAGTTGGGCAACCGGCGGATGTGCAGATTACCCAATTTAATGGCATCGTCACGCCGAGTTTCGTGAATGTGCATGCGCATCTTGATTTAAGTGGTGTCGGGCCTAAGCCAGCACGCACATCATTTGTCGATTGGGTTGCAGAAGTTGTTGCACCCATTCGCCAAGACGCAAGCGGTGTTGCCGCTGCAGTTACTCGCGGGTTAGAACTTACGCGCCTAGGTGGAAGCGCCATCGTGGGCGATATCGCTGGAAGCATCGCATCGTCTGCATGCACGCAAGACATAGAACTTGTCACGACCTTCCTTGAATGTATTGAGTCGTATAAAACAAAAGAAGAAATGAAACTTGTGTTCGATGCGTTGCCAACGAACTGCGCAATTTCTCCGCATGCACCATACACGTGTTCTATAGAAACATATAAAGCGGCATTTGAAAGTGGCCGTTGTATTGCAACACATCTTTGTGAAACGCTTGAAGAACTTGCGTATGCAGAAACAAGAACGGGAGAAATTGCTGCGCTCGAAAAACGATTTGGTGTTTGGAACGAGGGGAAAAAACCGTGGGGCGGACATCCATTAGAAATTGTTTTGCAATTGGCTGATGGCGCTCCGTGCATCGGCGCACATTTGAATTACATCGAAGACCATCATATTCCTCTGTTGGGACAAGCAAACATGACCGTTGCGTTTTGCCCAAGGGCGAGTGCCTATTTTGGACACCGAAATCATCGGTGGCAAGAAATGATTGAAGCTGGGGTGCGTGTTGCTTTAGGAACCGATTCGTTGCTTTGTTTAGATACGCCAAATCGAATTAGTGTGCTCGATGAAATGCGATTGTTGTTTGAGCGAGATACTGCCGATCCCGTTACGTTGATGAAGATGGCAACCGTGCACGGGGCGAATGCGCTTGGAATTTCTCCATCACTTGTAACGCTTGACTGCGGTAAAACAGCAGGGCTTCTGGGCTTCTCTGGATGCGATACGCTTGAATCAATGTTGGCATCAAGCACTTTGCCAGAGTGGGTTTATGCATAAAAACCGTATTTAATGCAGAAAAAGACTGTTTGAGAGATGAAAAAAGGGCATATTGTGGTGCAATCGTCGAAATCGCCGATATGATGGCGTTCTTGTTATGAGTCAAATATCTATACCCATTCCACTCAATTACAATCAAATTGCGATTGGCACCCCGTACTCCCCGCAAGCGTATGCGTTTATTCAAGAGGGACTCGGGTACACAACGGAAATGTTTTCTGCACAGGAAGCCAATACAGTTGCTCTTGATGAACTCGGCGAATTAGACCGCCACGTCAGTGGCCAACAACTCTGTATGGGATTGCGCGATTTTGCAATTGCACGATTTGGATTACTCGCGCCTGTGGTCTTGAACCACTGGGGAGTTTCTCGAACCGAAGATTTTGGTGCGTTAGTGTATCGAATGGCGGAACTTGAACTTCTTCACACCAGCCCGAATGATTCTGAAGATGATTTTCGTTCGGTGTTTCAATTTGACGAAGCATTTCATCCAGGTGAATTGGTTGAATGCATAGGCTCCAACCTGTAAGCATCATCCATCTATGGAAGACGGTTGCAACAAACAAAAACCTGATTTAACCAGACTGCACCTGTGGCAAATTCAATGGGTGCGTGATTTATTTTTGTTGCTTATTATTGTTTGCGGCATTTGGCTTGGATACGCAATGCGGGATATTACTATTCCTCTTCTTATTGCGCTTTTACTTGCGTATCTTTTTGAGCCATTGATTTCATTTCTGGCGAATCACCCAAAATTTCCACTTGGCAGAATTCCTGTCATTACAGGGATATTAGTCCTATTATCAACGGGAATTTTAGTTGTCCTTGCGGTGACCATTCCCTTGGTTATATCGCAGACATCATCACTGGTGCATGAAGTGCAAGATGGACATTTGCGCACAAAATTAGAGCAACTTACGGCAAAATATGTACCCGAAGATATCCGCGAAGATGTTAAAAATTCAATTACATTTTTGCCTTCTGGAGTGCCAGCGGTCACGGCTACAAATTCTGAAACTAGTTCAAAAGCAAACATCACACCGCCAGAAAAAACAGATATTTTAAATTTCGCCAAAACAACTGGAGGGGTAGCGCTTGGTTTTGCAGGGAAAGTTATTAGTTTCGTTATTCTTATAGTTTTGATTCCTTTTTACTTTTTCTTTTTCAGTTTGTGGTTTCCGAAAGTCGTGAAATTTGCTCGAGGTGTAGTACCTGAACGAGGCAAAAACGACACGTTAGCCTTGCTTTCTAAAATGGATGGGGCAGTTGCGGGGTTTGTTCGTGGCCGAATTGTTATTGCCTTTATCATGGCCGTCCTGCTTGCGATTGGCTGGTTGATTGTTGGCGTTCCCTATGCAATTTTGCTTGGCATTGGCATTGGCGTTTTTTGTGCGGTGCCGTTTTTAGGATTGATTGGTATTCCGATCTCTGTTGGATTATTGTTTTTGGATCAACTTGGAGTCTCGGAAGCAGAGCGAATGGCTTGGTGGGGTATCATTGTTTGGCCAACATTGGTTTTTTCGATTGTTCAAGCTATAGATGGCTGGTTACTGACTCCATTGATTGCAGGCAAAGCGACGAATCTTGATCCGGTTACGATTTTTGTTGCCGTACTTGCTGGCGGTAGTGTGCTTGGTGCGTATGGAATGTTGCTTGCAATACCAGTTGCTGCATGTATCAAGATCCTTATCCAAGATCGATTGCTACCAAAAGTTCGATTGTGGGCTCGCGGCGAGGCCGACGACCCGCTGCCCTTCGACGATTAATCTACCCGCGGTAGATAAACCGCCAAGAGCAAAATAGTAACCCTAAGGACAATAAGCGATTCTGCGTGTTTTATCTACCGCGGGTAGATTAACTGCGGGTTGAGTGATCGAGCAAATAAAATTAACGACGCTTGCGTTGCTTGAATTGTTTTTTGTGTGATTGGGTTTTTGTGGAACCACGAGTGCCCATACCAAGCATGGACGGGTCCAAATCGCCGCCTGCATTTTGCATGGCTGCCATTTTTTGCGTCATGCCACCACCCGACATTTGCTTAGACATTTTCTTCATCATTTGGAATTGTTTCACAAAACGATTAACTTCTTGTTGGTTTGTGCCCGAGCCAACGGCAATACGTTTGATTCGGCTTTTGCCAAGAAGTTTGATGTCTTCGCGTTCTTTTTTCGTCATCGAACTTGCAATTGCTTCGATACGATCGAATTGTTTGTCGTCTACGTCGATGTTCTTAAGTGCTGCACCTACGCCTGGAATCATTCCAAGTATAGATTTAAAAGAACCCATTCGGCGAATTGATTTGAGTTGTTTTATGAAGTCATTGACATTCATCTTGCCACTCGCCATTTTATCGGCAAGTTTCATCGCGTCTTCTTCTGAAATTTCTTCTTGTGCTTTTTCGACAAGCGAAAGTACATCACCCATTCCAAGGATTCTGCTGGCTATTCTTTCAGGATGGAACTCTTCAAAGGCGTCGAATTTTTCGCCTGTACCAATGAACTTAATGGGCACGCCCGTGACTCGTTTTACAGAAAGTGCGGCGCCGCCTCGAGTGTCTGAATCAAACTTAGTAAGAATTACACCGTCTGTTGCAAGTTGGTCGTGGAATGTACCTGCAGCGTTGACAGCATCTTGTCCAATCATCGCATCAACGACAAGATAGACTTGATGCGGATTCGTGGTTTTTTGAATACCACGTAATTCCTTCATCAGCGCTTCATCTATGTGTAACCGACCAGCAGTATCAAGAATGACAACGTCGACTTTATCTTTTCGAGCTTGTTTAACTCCTTGTTTACAAACGCCAATAGCAACGCCCGTTGCTGTGCCATATTCGCCGCATTTATCTGGTTCTGCATAGCACGATACCTCGCCAAGACCTTTTGCGTTGTCGTTGACATCTTGTGCGATGACTTGCAATTGTTCTACAGCAGCAGGTCGTTGAAGGTCAGCTGCGACGAGCGAAACTTTTTTGCCACGATTTTTTAAGTATGCGGCGAGTTTTCCGCATGTAGTTGTTTTGCCAGAGCCCTGAAGGCCACACATCATGATAATGGTTGGCCCTGGGTCGACCATCATGACATGGCTGTCGACAGGACCCATGAAATCAATGAGGCGTTGATTGACAATGCCAATCATCTCTTCACCTGGTTTCAGAGAAGTGGTTACTTGCGCGCCAAGCGCTTCTTGCACAACCTCTTCGCAAAATTCACTGACAACATCAACGTGCACGTCTGCCTCTAGCAGAGCGCGGCGAACTTCTTCCATCGCATCGCGGACGTTGGATTCGCTGATCTTTCCTCGACCAGAAAGGTTTCGGATAGCTGAAGTGAGTTTTCCTGAAAGTGTGTCAAACATAAGTAGTAGAGTATTCTAGCAATTACGGGCGAGCCAAGTTTGCAGTGCGTGGTGGTCGAGGCAATTGATGCAATTTTTAGCCGTTAGCCAACCACGCCTTCCTGTGAGAATGCCGTATCTAAGTTGTTCAAAATCCTCAGCACGGTGCGCATCCGTGTTGATAGCAAGCATACCGCCAGCCTCAACAGCGGCTCGAACGTGTATATCTCGTAGGTCCAGTCGGTAACTGTTTGCATTTATTTCAAGGGCAGTGTTGTGCTCTTTTGCAGCAGAGATAAGCGTGGGCATGTCGGGTTCCAAACCCTTGCGTTTATTGATAATTCGACCAGTTGGATGTCCGATGATATGGACTAGGGGATGTTCAATTGCAAGAAGCAGCCGTTTTGTTGCCTCTTCTGTTGATTGTGTTAGAGCGGCATGCGGCGAAGCAACAACGATATCAAGCATGGCAAGAAGTTCGTCATCGTAATCGAGCGAGCCGTCTGACAAAATATCTACTTCACTTCCAGCAAGAATGGTAATGCCTTCAATTGATTGGTTAACTGCATGAATGGCTTCTATGTGCTTGAGCATACGGTCGGGTTTTAATCCATTTGCCTGTGCCTGCGATTGGCTGTGGTCGGTGACAGCAATGGTGTGATAGCCAAGGCGCATTGCTTGTTGAGCAAGTTCTTCAATGGTCATTTTGCCATCGCTTGCAATTGTGTGGCAATGTAAATCGCATTTGATATTTTCTATGGTGATAAGCGCAGGCGTTTCTGTACAACTTCCTTCGCCGCGGTCCTCTCTAATTTCAGGTGGAAGAAAAGGAAGACCAAGGTCGGCGTAGATTTCTTCTTCAGTTTCGCTGATATTAGTTGGTTCAAGACTATATTCGTTGAGTTTTTTGTTTTGGGCAATAGCAAGTTCACGCAATAAAATACAGTGCTCTTTACTGCCAGTGAAGTACAACAACGCTGCTCCAAACTTTTTGACATCAACAATTCGCAAATCGACTTGCATTCCAGAGGCAAGCCGAACGCTGCACTTTGTTTCGCCGTGTGAAAATACTGTGGCAACATCTTCCAACGCACAAAAAGATTCAGCAAGAAGTTTAGGTTCAGTTGAAGATCCCAGAATATCAATATCCCCAATGGTTTCTTTGCCTCGACGAAGTGACCCCGCAATAGCAATGTTTGTTACACCATCGAGTTGTTTAAGGGTGCAAAGAATAGATTCTGCAATCGGAAGTGCTATGCCTATTCTCGTACGATTTCCTGTTGTTTCAATGAAATTGAGTGATTCAGATATATTTTCAATTATTTTCCTCCCCATCCGCGGGAGGTTGTCAAGTTTTCCCGTTTCGATGGCGTTGCGGAGCGATGCAATGTCAATGACATCTGCCTCTTGCCAAAGTTGACGCACTTTTTTTGGGCCGAGCCCTTGCACGCGCATGACTTCAAGCAAGCCCACTGGTATGGAACTTCTTAGTTCTTCGTACGCCGAGATTTTTCCAGTGTCGATGTATTCTTGAATTTTCGTCGCGCTCGATTTTCCAACACCGGGTATGTCAGTAATTTTGTCGACAGTCGCAATATCTTCCACTAAATTTTCAAGAATGCGTGCGACCTTAACGGTTGCATTTACTTTGAATCCACTCTCGTCTTTAATTTCAAGGATAGTTGCCATTGCGGTAAATATTTTTGCTATATCAGTATTTGTTGACATTAGGCAACATCTCCAAGTCCAAGTGCTTCGCCGTGTGTGTGCATCAATCTTGATTTAAGAAGTGGTGATTTTTGTAGCGTAGGATCACGTTTAATCCAATCGACAGCGCTTCTTCTGGCAAGTCTTAGTAATTCCAAATCTCTAGGTAATCGCGCAACTCTGAACGGAGCTATGCCGCTTTGTTTCGCCCCAAACAATTCGCCAGGCCCTCGAATTTCTAAATCACGTTCGGCAATCCTAAAACCATCGGTTGTTTCAACGATTGCCTCCAAACGAAGTTGCGCGTCTTCTGTTGTTGGGCTTGCTATCAATGCGCATACTCCCGGAAGTACGCCTCGGCCAACTCGTCCCCGAAGTTGATGCAATTGCGCCAAGCCAAACCGGTCGGCGTGTTCGATAATCATCATCGTTGCATTGGCAACATCGACGCCAACTTCGATGACAGTCGTCGCAATGAGGACATCAATGTTGCCGTTCCGAAATTTTTCCATCGTGGCTTCGCGTTCGAGCGATTTCATCCTGCCATGCAGTATGCCAATGGTTGCATCCTTGAGAAAACCATGTTGTAATGATTCAGCGTGCGCGACAGCGGACTTTAATTCTGATTGTGTTTCTTCAACAAGTGGAACCACGACGTATCCTTGTTGCCCTTTAGCAACAAGTTCCATGAGGTAGTGGTACACCTTATTTGCTTCGCTGGGTTGTACTAAGCGGGTGGTGATGGGTGATCTGCCTGGCGGTAATCCCTTGATAGTAGACACATCAAGGTCGCCAAAAATTGTGAGCGAAAGTGTTCTTGGAATTGGTGTTGCCGTCATCACCAGCGTGTGCGGAATGGCGAATGCGTCGTCGCCTTTGTTTCGTAATAACGCACGTTGATGTACGCCGAATCGATGTTGTTCATCCGTAATTGCAACAGCGATGTTTGAAAAAACTACATCGTCGGTAAGTAGTGCATGCGTTCCCACAACGATATCAATTTCTCCGCTGCTTATTTTTCCAATGAGCGCTTTGCGCTCTTTGCCCGTGAGTGAACTGGTTAAAAGCGCTGTTTTTACGTGTGAACCTTCAAGCAAGTTTGAAATTATTTTGAAATGTTGTTCTGCAAGTAACTCCGTGGGCGCCATCATTGCTGCTTGGGCGTTGCAAGTTACAGCCATAAGCATGGCGTGTAATGCGACGACTGTTTTGCCTGAACCAACATCACCTTGCAACAGGCGATTCATTGGTGTGGTTGACGTTACATCCTGCGCAATTTCTTCGATGACGTTCTGTTGTGATTCAGTAAGTACAAAGGGGATTCGTGCTTCAATTCTGCTTTTTATATCTTCATTCCACACAAGTTGTGGCGCATGCATGGTGTCCCTTCGGTGGTGCCGTTTCATCATGACGCCAAGTTGTAAAATTAAAAGTTCGTCATACGCGATCCGTCTTCGACCTTCTTTTGCTTGCTCTTGTGTTTCGGGCTTATGGCACATGGAGTATGCATCAGCAAGTTTGGGCATAGATAATTCGTGCAACATCTCGTCAGTCAAATGGTCATCTATTTCTGGAAGGGCGTCATCTAGAACATCAGAAACAAGTGATGCGATAACGCTTGATGAAATGTGTTCATTTGCACGGTATACAGGACGAAGATCACCTTCGATGGTCACGATAGGCTCGTCTTCATCTATTTCTTCCCAGCGTGGATTATTCATTTGCAAGAATCCCTTATGCATGGAAATTGAACCGTGCAATCGAATGTGCATGTCTGGATGAAGTGCTCGCGCTACCCATGGTTGGTTAAACCAGTTGATATGCATGCGCCCAGTTTCATCTTCAACCGCAGCTTCCAGTTTGCTTTTTCGTCCACGTCGCCAGCCAGGACTCACCTTACAAATGGTGACTTCAATGGTTACTAGTTCTGGCGATGTCTCGCGGTCGCCTAAAAGTTGCTCTGCGGCTTCGATGGTCATGCCGCCGTGGTGTGTTTCGTATCGTGTGGGAAGATGTTTGAGTAAATTCGATACTCGGTAAATGCCAAGTTCATGCAATGCATCCTTCCGTGCTTGCGTCATCTTGGGCAAGTCCGAAATTGTTGTAAGAAGGTGTTTTTTTTCGTCTGTGTTCTGCATAACTTGACTTGAGCAGGATACCATCACGTTCGTGCCAGACCTATTTTCAAACACAGAAAAATCAAAAGAGCCAACTATGCCACCGAAGCCAGTCAGTGTTTCAGCATTGAGCAAACGAATTCACGATGCACTTGAAGGCGGACTTGGACGTGTCGATGTTGTTGGGCAGATTAATTCGCCAAAACTCGGAAATCACTGGTATTTCACGCTTGCCGATGGCGATGCAAAAATAGATTGTGCTATGTGGGCTTCACGCGTGTCTGCTATGAAAAGTAGTGAATTTGAAGGCGGGAAACCAAAACAAGGAGATATGGTCATTGTTCGAGGCACTGTTGGGCATTATCCGAAGTACGGGAAGACGCAGATGTATGTTGAACGTATGAAATCTGCGGGTGTCGAGAAGGGCTCTTTGCAACAAGCGTTCGATGCACTCGTCAAAGAGCTTCGCGATAAGGGATGGTTTGATCAAGTGCATAAAAAATCTTTGCCTACCTATCCTCGAAAGATTGCCGTCATCACCAGCGCAAGTTCAGCTGCGGTGCGCGATGTTATAGAGACAGCAAGGCAACGGTGGACAGCGGTGGAGCTACTTATAGTAAACGTTCCTGTGCAGGGAAACGCTGCGGTTCCTTCAATTGTTGAAGCACTGAAGCGAGTCGACGCAGTTGCAAAGAGGATGCAGATCGATGCAATCATCGTTACGCGTGGTGGGGGTTCACTCGAAGAACTATGGTCGTTCAATGACCGTAGCGTTGTCGAAGCAGCGTTCCATTGCGCCACGCCTATTGTTGCAGCGATTGGGCATGAATCAGATACTTCCATTGTAGAACTTGTCGCGGACCTTCGCGCATCTACGCCAACGCAAGCGGCGATGGTATTGGTTCCAGATAAAGATGAACTCATACAAATGGTGGATCATTATGCTGTTCGGCTTTCGAGCGTTGCGCAACGGTTAGTCGAACGGGGAGTCGCTAGTGTTCGGCACGTTTCATCCACGCTTGATTCAAGTGCGATGGCGCAGGTATATAGTATGCGAACAAAAATTTCGGCTCTTTCTGAAGCATTAACAGCAAGAAGACCAGACGCGCTGGTGCAAAGACGGCACAAAAGACTGCTTACATTGGAGTCATCCTTACAAAAGCACGCACGAGAACGGGTTGCTCGAGCAAAAGCAAAAATCGACACGCTTCAAGGCAAATTAGAAGCAATTGATCCAAAAGTCGTGTTAAAACGCGGGTTTTCTTTGACTGAGGATGCCGACGGAAACCTTATTCGTAATCCTGGTGAGGTGAAAGAAGGGCAACAAATTCGAACGGTGCTTGCAGGCGGAACAATTGAGTCCACGGTAGAGTGCACAACATGACGGACAAAACAAAGAAACCTGAAACGATAACGTTTGAAGAAGCATCCAAAGAACTCGACGCTATCGTGAAGCGGATTGATGCTGGTGAAGCAGACTTAGAAGCAATGATGCAAGAACATGCTCGCGGGCAGTTGCTCGTGAAGCGTTGCAGAACTTTACTTGAAGAAGCAGAGCAACAACTAAAGACAATGGAAGTACAAGAACTCGAATAACCTTCAATGTGGGAAAGGGCTCCCCTGAATTTGCTTGCAGTAAAAGAACTAACTATTGATCAACTTATGTTTAAGGCAGAAATGCTTGAGCATCTTCCTGCTGCAATTTTTGTGTTTGTATTGGGCGCATGCGTGGGAAGTTTTTTGAATGTTCTTGTGTATCGATTGCCTCGGAACATTCCATTGCTTACCCCACCAAGTAGCTGTCCGAAGTGCGACCACAAGCTTCGATTCTTCAGAGAAAACCTACCTATTATTGGATGGATTGCAATAGGTGGAAAGTGTAGGTATTGTAAAACGCCAGTTTCCATTGAGTATCCATTTATCGAGTTACTAACTGCGGTATTGTTTTTAGCCTGTTATATATTGTGTTATTGGGTATCACCCTCAACGCCATTTTTTGGAGAGGTCTTCGGAGAGTGGTGGCATGTGAATGGTATTTACCGATCGCTCCCAATGTTTATAGCGCTTGTGACGATGGTTTCTGGATTGCTTGCGATGACCATTATTGATGCGCGTACATTCACCATACCAATTCAAATTCCAGTTTTTATGACGATTGTTGCAATGCTTGCAGCAGTGGCACAAGGTTGGATGACGATGCGGCACACGCCAAGCCAGATGTGGCCGTATCCAGCGATTGATTGGACTTGGGCTGGTGCCAGTTTTGGCGGGATGTTTGGTGTTCTATTGAGCACGGTGTTGTTGAAAATTCGTGTGTTTACATACAGTTTTGCAGATTACGATGAATACGTTCAAGAGGGAGAAGTGCTGGGTGAATACCCACATGCTCGTCGCGAAATGTGCAAGGAACTGCTTTTTGTGTTTCCTATTTTGGTTTGTTTTATCATTGGGTGGATGGCGGGGTACGAAAAAGGCATGCCTTCGTTGCTCATCCAAGGGGTTGCGGGGAGTATGCTTGGCTACCTAGTCGGCGGTGGTTTGGCATGGGGAGTTCGTATTTTTGGCACGCTCGGTTTTGGACGAGAGGCAATGGGGCTCGGGGATGTGCATTTACTTGCTGGGGTTGGTGCGGTTGTTGGTTGGTGGGATCCAATTTTAATCTTCTTTATCGCTCCTTTTAGTGGGCTCCTGCATGCGGGGGGTGCTGTGATTCTTGAGAAGATAGGTAAGAAGCAGAGCGAAATACCCTATGGACCGCACTTAGCGGTCGCCACATTGCTTGTTGTCTTCCTTCGACCTGGCATTAATTGGGTTTGGTCAATTGCAATGCCAGGCGTTTCGCAACCAATTACAGAAAAAATACAGACAAATCGTATGCAAGACGATTTGACTTATGGAGCAATACAGGTTTCAATACCTATAACACCACACGTCGTTGGATGCGACAAAGTGAAACAGGATGTTTCACTCGTATGTGGTTTTGAGTCCTCTGAAATGGAGAAAGGGCACGCATGATGCGACAAAACGTACTTATGGCAGTAGCGGGTTTGGTAATGGGTTTTTCGATGCTTGGTTGTAACAACAACATAGAGAAGGAAAACGCTTTGCTTAAAACAGAAAATGAAGAATTGCGTATGCAATATAAAGAATCATCTGCAGCACTTGAAGCAGCAGACGATGATTTAACTCGAACACGCGGTGAATACCGAACTGCGCAAGGCGAAATTGATGAGTTGCAAACAGCACTTGATACACGTCCCGAAACAATCAATGTGTTTGAGAGTATTTCAGGAGTTTCAGTTGAACTTCGTGATAAAGACCTTGCATTAACAGTTGCAAGTGATCTTCTTTTTAATTCTGGTAGTGCAACTTTGAAGAAGTCTGCGCAAGGCACACTTTCAAATGTAGCGACTGCTTTGAATGCAAGGTATCCAAACCAATCCATCGTGATTATGGGGTACACAGATACCGATAAAATTTCAAAAAGTAAATTTAAGAGCAATTGGCATCTCGCGTTTGATCGCGCGTGGTCTGTTCGTGACTTCCTTGTTACAAAGGGCGTGGATAAGAATCGAATTGCAATTGAGAGTTGGGGTCCGACAAAACCACTTGCCACAAAATCCGCAAGTCGCCGAGTCGACATCGTCGTTGTCGAGGAATAAGTTTTTACGATTAATCTTTAGATGGTGAGCAGGCACTCCTGCTCACCTTTTTTTTACCATTTTTTTACCCTTTTCAAAGTGACGGTCACTTTGAAAAAGAAAAAATTGGTAAAGGGGCATTTTGGGTGTGCGCGAGTGGTTTTGGTAAGATGCAAGGCGTATGGGAATTCACGACAGAGATTATGCAAGGCCAAGCCAACAAGGCCGATTTGGGCGTGGCTTGCAACAAAATAAATGGTCTGTAAACACTTGGCTCATAGTGATTTGCGCGGCAGTGTATATGGTAGACCCATTTTTTAATTATTTTATGCGTGAGTGGCTGTATATGTCGACTGACCACGCGATTTGGGGTCTTCATTACTGGCGTTTTATTGGATTCCAATTTCTGCACGCTAATTTTCAACACCTTCTGTTTAACATGATCGGGCTCTTTTTCTTTGGTCCACTTGTTGAGCAGTATCTTGGCGGAAAACGCTACTTAGCCTTTTATCTTCTCTGCGGAATATTCGGCGCTATTTTATATTTGATATTAAATCTTGGTGGATATATGTTTGCCGAGGCAATTCCAGGTTTACTTTTTAACGATACGGCGACACCGTTGGTAGGCGCTTCTGCAGGTGTGTTCGGAGTTTTGTTAGCCGGCGCGTTTTTGGCACCAAACGTACGCGTGCTTCTTTTCTTTATTATTCCGATGCGATTGTCAACCATGGCTTACGGGTTAGTATTGCTTGCATTGTTTACGGTGTTCTTTGGTAGAGACAATGCCGGTGGAGAAGCAGCACACTTAGGCGGAGCCGCCGCTGGTTGGTATTTCATTCGAAACCCACATCACTTGAACGGCTTCTTTGATTTTCTTGGCAAAGCAGACCCAACATCAAAACATTTCGCACTTCGTGTTAACGGAACAAAGCAAGCAGACATCGACCGCATTCTTGATAAAATTCATAAGAAGGGCTTGAATAGTTTGAGCAATAAAGAGAAAAAAATATTGCACGATGCTTCAAGAAATGGTCGTGAGGATACGTAATTGCCTTCCCCTTTGAATTTTACAATACACCATAAAAGCAAGGAAAATGCTGCGCGAACAGGCACGGTAACAACTCCACATGGCTCGTTTCGCACACCTGCGTTTATGCCTGTTGGCACGCGCGGAACCGTGAAGGGTCTTACCCCCCAACAAGTTCGTGCAACTGGTTCTGACATTCTGTTGAACAACGCGTTTCATTTGATGCTTCGTCCAACAGATTTACGCATTGCAAAATTTGGCGGAGTGCATAAATTCATGAACTGGAATCGCCCAATTCTTACGGACAGTGGCGGATACCAAGCGTGGTCAATGGCGGATATAAATACGATCGATGAAGACGGCGTCACGTTTAAGTCTTTTATCGACGGCGCAACAGTTCGAATGACACCTGAAAGTTCCATTGAAGTGCAAAATAATCTTGGCGCAGACATCATCATGGCTTTTGATGATTGCCCTTCAAGTGTGGAACCGCAATCGCAGAGCTTAGCTCGAAGAAGGAACGCACTTACTTCGCGCGATGGCGTTTTAACTGAGAGTGAACACGAACTACGTTTATTGCAATCACTTGACCGAACTGCACGTTGGCTTGAGCGTTGCAACAATGCACACCAACGGAAGGATGTGCAAGCACTCTTTGGCATTGTGCAAGGTGGTTTGAACCTTGACTTTCGCGCTCGAAGTGTTGAGCAAGTCTGCAATGTTGATCTTCCGGGTTACGCCATTGGCGGTGTAGCAGTTGGCGAATCTCCAGAAAAAATTGTCGAAGTGGTAAAATTTACTGCGAAATTGCTTCCAGAAGAAAAACCTCGATATTTAATGGGCGTTGGCTATGAGCGAGATTTAGTCTCGGCTGTTGCCTCTGGGATGGACATGTTCGACTGCGTATTGCCCACTCGGAACGCGCGAAATGCTCACGCCTTCACGCGTAATGGTCCTTTAAATCTACGTAATGCCTGTTTTAGTGATGATTGTGGTGTCATTGAGCAAGGATGTACTTGTGCTTCTTGTGTCGGCGGAACGAGTCGGGCTTACCTTCGTCACCTCTTCAAGAGCAAGGAAATGCTTGCAGGCACTCTTTTAAGCATACATAACATTCATCACTTCCAGTCTTTGATGATAGACATACGGCTCGCAATCGAAGATAATTCGTGGTCTGCACTTCCCGAACGCTGGCCGGTGCTTCTTCAGTAACAAATACACATCTTTTTTACCCTTCAGGAACCAAGTCACATGACTTCACTATTTACAACAAACGAACAAATCGTAACACTTACACTCGGCCAATTTGGTGATGAGAATGCCCCAACAACAAACACTGGTGCAGATGGTTCTCCAAATGGAGAGGGCGGCGGAGCTGCCTCCGGGCCTTTTGGCGATAACTTTTTCCCAATGCTCATGTTGCTTTTTGTAGGCATGATTGTGTTTAGCTTTTTCGGTGGACGTAAACAAAAGAAACGTCGAGCGTCCATGCTCGATTCACTCGCAAATCGTGACGAAGTACTGACACGCGGTGGTGTTTTTGGCACCATCGTGGAAATTAAACCTGACCGTGTTGTGCTCAAAGTTGATGAGTCATCAAACACAAGAATCACTGTTCTTCGCGAGAGCATTGAACAAGTAACAGCCGATACTAGCAATTAATCTTACAAAAACATACAAAGTTTTTTTCGTTCTCTGACCCCATTTTGGATCATTAAAGTTATGCAGAATCTCCTCTGGAAGATCATCCTTATCGTTCTCCTTCTCATCGGTTGCATTTTCGCAATCACACCGCCGGAGAAGAAAATCCGACTCGGCCGCGACCTCAGCGGCGGCGTCAGTTTGATTTACTCCGTACGCATGGACGAAGGCGTCGATCGCCAATCAGTTCTATCGCAAACAATTGACGTGTTGAAAGAACGTGTTAACCCAGATGGTGTGTTTGATATTCAAATGACACCTCTTGGCACGGACCGAATTGAAGTTGTCATGCCTTTGGCAAGTTCGCAAGTGAAGGCACTAGCAAAAGTTTACCGTGGGCACCTTGATTCATTGCTTGAAGGCGCGCAAGTTCGCCCCGGATCACTTGACCAAGCCCTTGATGATGGAATTGCGGTAGATGTGTACGGTAGCGGTGGACCAAGGGGTGCTTTAGTTACTGATTTGCAACGCATGTATAGTGACTTGCTGACGGCAAAGGCAAATCTTGAGGCAGATCCTGAAAACGGGGCGCTGGAACAACAGGTTGCAGATGCAGAAATTGATTATGAAGACACTCGTGAGCAATTGCTTTCGATAAGTTTAGACCGCAATGAGGTTGCACGTTTGTTGCAACTGTCTCCAATAGGCGAACCGCTTCGTGATGAAAACAACAGGGTGCTCCGTGATGAAAGCACAGACGAAGTGCTTCGTGATGTTGCTCCTCGTGATGTTGCGTTTATTCAATTAGAAAGTAGCTACCCACATCTTTCTGCAGAACTAACTGCACTTGTTGACACATTCAACGAGTACCAAGAACAGCGCACTGGCTTTGATGATCCTGAAGATCTCATCCGAATGTTGCGTGGCGCGGGCGTGCTTGATTTTCGAATTGCTGTAAAAATAGGCAAGTCAGAAGGGCTCGACGTAGCCGACCTTCGTAATCAACTCGCTGAAGTTGGGCCAGACAACACAGATTCACCGGTTGCTGGTTGGTATCAAATTAATAATTTAAAACAGTGGGTTGAAACACCAGAGCAACTTGTTGCGCTTAAGCAAAATCCACAAGCGTATTTAGCATCACGTTCGTTAGAAGCGGCTGAATATGATGGCTCAGTTTACTTGTTGCTGTACGACGATGACAATCGAAGCATGACGCACAAAAACGGAAACAAATGGTCCGTCACAAGTGCCTACCAAACATCAGACCAATTTGGTCGTCCAGCGATTGCCTTCCGTCTTGACGGGGCAGGCGGCGGAAAAATGGGACGAATGACTGGACCGCACGTGAACGAATCGATGGCTATTGTGCTTGATGGACAGGTATACACTGCGCCAAATCTAAATTCGCAAATTAACGGACAAGGTCAAATTACAGGTAGCTTTTCGCAAGAAGAAATCCAATATTTACTTCGTACACTTGCGGCGGGATCGCTTGAGGCAAGATTAAGTGCGGACCCTATTGCCGTGAACATCGTTGGCCCATCAATTGGTATTGACAACTTAAGTCGCGGTATGACGGCACTTGGTTGGTCCATCGTTGCTGTGATGATTTTCATGTTGTTGTATTACATGTCAGCGGGGCTTATTGCTGACTTTGCACTGCTTGCAAACGGTTTACTTATCTTCGGAACTATGGCGCTTATTGATGGCACGTTTACGCTTCCTGGTTTAGCGGGAGTCGTCTTGACAATGGGTATGGCAGTGGATGCAAATGTACTCATTTATGAACGTATTCGTGAAGAATTAAATGCCGGTGCGAAAGACCTACGCGAAGCAGTTCGCGAGGGATACAGCAAGGTGTATTCCACTATTATTGACGCGAACCTTACGAACTTGATTGTTTGTTTTGTGTTGTATCGAACAGCTACAACAGAAGTCAAAGGTTTTGCAGTTACTCTATCAATTGGTATTCTTGCGACACTCTTTACATCGCTTTTTGTGACGCGAGTAATCTTTAAAATATATACCGACGTTCTTGGCATTCGAAAGTTGCCCATGCTTCCTACAGTCGTGCCAGCAGTTGCTCGGTTCTTGCATCCTGCAGTTGACTGGGTGAGTATGCGGAAAATATTCTGGGTATTTAGTTTCGTTATTTGTGGCCTTTCTATCTTCCTGCTTCTTGATCGTGGCGTCACTATGCTCGACACGGAATTCCGTGGCGGTGTTTCGATGACAATGCGAACACGCATGGTGGAAGGTGAACGCATCCTCCTTACGCACACAGGTGATGCATCAGTAGAAGCACGCGTACATGCAATTGGAGAATCTATAACAGGCGATTCGCAACGCGATAAAATCCTTGCTGAACTTGCAGGCGCGACGGTTCTTACAATTGGTGAAGGGCAAGTCGATGAAAAAGGTCGTGTGGTTGCCGATGGATTCCAGATAAAAGTTGCTAATCCTCCAGGTATTAAAGACGACGCTGTTGTGACTGAAACTATTGTCGAGGCAATCACTGCGGCGTTTGGCACAGACCTTGATGTTCCACCTTCGCTTTCATTCACAGGCGCAGGCACAATTTCTTATGAAAAATACACCCAGCAGATTCCGCAAAATGCGACGACTGTTGGGCAACTTGTCGGTACGACCGCACGTGGTGATCTTTCCGATTACCGTGGCGGTGTTCTTGTACTGGTTGAAAACATTGAGCCAGAGGCGTCCATTGAAGACATAACAAAACGCATCGACCGAATGAGACAACAGCCAGAATATGCTCGTGATGCTGGTGGGCGGGAAGTTGAAGTGTTTGGCGTGAAGCGCGGAGAGGGTGATGGATACATTGCAATTGCAGTTGCGGTGTACGACCCTGATATGAACTACTTTAAGAATAATCCGGAAGTAGTTGATGAACGTGTCGCTTCAAATGAATGGGGACTTGTTTCCACAGCGCTCTCGCAACCACAATCACTTGAACAAGTCAGTAGTTTTTCCTCGCAAATTGCTGAAACAATGAAAGCGAACGCAATCGTTGCGGTCATTTTGTCCTTGCTCGGTATTCTTGCTTATATCTGGTTTAGATTTGGTTCCTTGCGCTATTCACTCGCAGCGATTGTTGCTTTGCTTCATGACGTGCTTGTGACATTAGGTGCGCTTGCGCTAGCAGGGTATGTTTCGCATATTGCGTTCTTCAGTCAGAACCTGAAGATTGAAGCTTTCCAGATTGACCTTGGTGTTATCGCGGCGCTCTTGACAGTTATTGGTTACTCCTTGAACGACACAATTGTCATTCTGGATCGTATTCGTGAGAATCGTGGCAAACGACCTCTTCCAACACAGGAAATTGTGAACAATTCGATCAACCAAACCATCAGTCGTACGGTATTGACCTCTGTTACAACCCTTGTTGCTGTAATCATTATTTACTGGGCAGGTGGTGGTGGCATCAGGCCGTTTGCGTTTGCATTGCTCATTGGCATACTTGTGGGAACGTACAGTTCCGTTGCAATCGCAGCGCCGCTTGTCTTCAAAGGTCACTCGCCTAAGAAAAATGCTCCAACAGAACTTTAGGAAAAACGTTCAAATTTCAAGAAAATAGTGAGTAACGTCCGAACATATATATAGTGCCAAGGAGGGCACCAATTTATGTCTGGAACAAGTAAAACTATCGTTTCAATCTGTGTCCTTCTTCTTGCTTCACTCGTGCTTTACTACGGGATGACCCCGCCTCAATCAAGTGAAGCCGAGCAAGTAGATATTCCTCGCGCGACTATGTTCGGTGGAGATGCAGAAAAAAAATTAGCTCAGCTTGGGTTTCCGCCGCTTGCGGTTGAACTTGCTCAAAAGCGAGATGTGACAATTATCGTTCCTGCGCCTGTTATGCCCGTGTATGAACCAGTCGTTGTTGAAGAAATAGTGGTTGTTGTTGAAACGAAAAAGCCTGAACCTATTGTGCTTAAAGAAACAATTGTTACAACATACACAGTCAAAGTTGGCGAAACTTTGGGAAAAATCGCCTCGCGCGAACTAGGTAGTTTTAGAAAATGGCGCGATATTGCATCGCTCAACGGAATCGATGACCCTGCGATGATAATGCCGGGCCGCACGCTTCGTATGCCAGCAAAAGTAACTGCGAAAAAGCTAGAAACAGCACCAAAGTCCGTTCCTGTAACTATTGACGGCAAAACGCACCAAGTTATTGAAGGTGAAACGTTTAGTTCCATTGCGGGCGATTACTACGACGATGTAAACAAGTACCAAGTGATTGTTGATGCGAATCCAAATGTGAATCCATCCCGATTGCAAATCGGCATGGTGCTTGTAATTCCAACGCGATAACATTCATGCGATGTGCTGATTGGAACATTGCGGGGGCACGCGGGGAAATGATACACGGCACCACGCATTTTCCAGATGGCGATGCCGTTGGGGTACTACTATTAGGGCATGGTTTCTTAGGGTATAAAGATTACGGTATGTTTCCTTGGTTGGCTGAGCAGTTAGCAAAACTTGGGTGGATAGCGCATAGGTTTAATTTTTCGCACTCTGGTATGCTCGAAGGTAAAGAAGCATTCGTTCGACCCGACTTGTTTGAACAGGCAACATGGAATACACAGGTTGAAGATATTGAGATTCTTTGTACACATTTCAAGGAAGAAAATGTCCCCAACATCCTGTTTGGTCATTCGCGAGGGGGGCTTGCAGCGCTTCTCGCCATGGGCAGAGGGGGTATTGATGTCGATGGAGTAATTTCTTTATCGGCGCCATCTGAGTGCAATTCGCTTACAGATACGATATCTGTTGAGATGCGTTCAGTTGGGTACATAGAACGAGCATCTTCGAGGACCAATCAAACGCTTCGGATTGGTCGCGTCTTTCTTGACGAGCAACTCGCTGATCCAGATGGTCATGATTTACTCCGTGCAGTGGCTTCTATTCAAACCAAGGTGCTCATCATCCATGGTGAAGATGACCCAACGGTACCTATTGATTGCGCAGAACAAATTTGTGCACATGCACAATGTCCTACGTTTGCGCGTATTCAGGGCGGAGATCACATACTCAATACTCCAAATCCATTTCCCCTTGACGGCTCGCCTTCGCCCCAGCTTAAATCCGCCATGTACGCTATGCAGCAATTTCTACAAAATTTCGTATCGAAGCCCTAATTAGGTGGGTTGAGGTTGGTTTGATGCAGTTGTTTCAACAAGCGGCATTTCGGTTCGATTCTCGTGCACGGAAGCAGAAATTTCTCCTTCATTGCTCACATCATCAATTGTGACCGAAACATGTTTAGAGACACCTCGTTCTTGCATAGTTACGCCGTAGAGCTTGTCGCATTCAATCATCGTGCGTTTGTGGTGCGTAATAACGATGAAGTGGCTGTTATCTAGGAAATGGCTCAAAGAGCTTGCAAAGCGATGCGTGTTCGCTTCATCAAGCGCAGCATCGACTTCATCAAGAATACAGAAAGGCGATGGTTTCGCCTTGAAGATACTCAACAAAAGGGCAACGGCAGTCATTGCTTGCTCGCCACCACTGAGTTGGGAAATGACACGAGGTTGTTTGCCTGGTGGTTTTGCCTTAATCTCAATACCAGCTTCGAGCAAGTCAATGTTGCCGTCTTCATTAGGCAGCATCAGTATGTCTGCGCTGCCTCCACCAAACATTTTTCGGAACATGCCTTGTGGGCCAGAGAAGTGCTCGCGAATCAGATTAAATGTTTCTTCGAACTTCGATTTGCTGAGTTCTTCAAGTTCATCAATCAGTGACGTGAGCGATGCAACAGAAGCATCAATGTCAATGACTTGTTTCGCTAAATCTAGGTTGCGTTCGTCGAGGTTGGTTTCTTCTTCGATCGCATCTAAGTTGACGTTGCCGAGTTTCTTGATTTCAGTTCGAAGGAGTTCGCCTTCTTCTTCAATCTCGTCTCGATTTTCAACAGGTCGTTCTGAACGTTCCGGATTCTCGCACCATGTTTTGTACGAGTTGCTTACATCAAGTTCCAGTTCTTCTATCGTGCGATCTTCTAAGTTTTCGCGGTTGATTTCAGCTTCGCGTCTGCTTAGTTCAATGGCATGGAAATCGCGAATAAGCCGTTCGCCCAACTGCCTAGATACATGCAGGGTCTGGGCGGCTTCTTTGACGACTCTGTCTGCAGCTTCCATTTTTTCATTAAAAGCATCGAGCTCGATTTTACATTGCTCTGCATCGTCCTTGCATCGGTCGATTTCGCCTTGGCTTTCCTGTTTAGAATGTTCGAATTGTTCTAGTTGACTGAGTCGATGTGTTATTTGGTCTTTGAGAAGTGCGCGTTGCCGTACGGATTCTTCAAGAGCGGCATCAATATGGCGCAATTCTCTTCGGTCTGCTTCGTGTTTCTCGCCAACTTGACCAAGGTCTACGCGTGCAGCAGTTAACGCTTCTGTCGTTGCTTTCGCCTGAATGTGCGCGTTGTCAAGTGCTTCCCGTTTTGTTGTTCTGTTTGCCGTTAATTCTTTGATTCTTGAGGAAAGGTCATTTGCTTCATGCTCTGCGGAGTTGCTTTGCGCTTCGCTTTTTGTGATGCGTTGTTGGAGTTCATCGTGTTCTTCAGTAAGTACGTGTACTTGCCGGGTGCAACGGTTGGTGTTGTCGTCGATGCGTTGCAATTTGTATTCATGTTCAACAACTGAATTGCGTGCGTCGCGCACTCTTGTTGCAGAGTCGCGTTGTTGTTGCTTTGCTTGTTCGCTTTCGTCGAGTAAGTCGCCGAGTTGCGTTTGGCGTTGGTCGATTTGTTGGTCAAGGGCAGAAACCTCAACGGTGAGTGCGTTGATTTCAATGCGACGCGTAAGCCAGCCTTTTTGGTCACCGGAGGTGGATTTACCAACGAACATTCTTCCGTCTGCTTCAATCAACTCAGCTTCCTTGGTAACAAAACGCCATCCAGGCATTTGCTGTCGTAGCGAAATGGCGGTTTGCAAATTTTGCACAACAGCAGTTCGGCCAAGTATTTTTGCAGCTGCGTGTTTTGCGTAATCGGCAATTTGAATCAGCGAAAGAAGGGAGATTGCGGGTGAGTGCGCCAAACTTGCATTATCGTTCGTAGCTTGCATTGGAAGAATTCCAACACGACCGTTTACCTGTTCGAGTGCGTTTTCAACTTGCCCTACAGATTCTTCAGATTCAACAAGAAGAAGCTGAACGTTATGCCCAAGAGCGATTTCAACTAAGTGCGCATCGGCATGATTCGCATCGATAGCATCGCCAAGTATGCCTTTGACTTGCGGAAAATCTTCAGCGTTATCAAGTACATGTTTAACGGCATCGGTCAAGCCTTCTCGTGCGTGCTGCATTTCTTCAAGAAGATGCAGCCGAGAACCGGAACCGGCACGTTGATGGCGCATTGTTTCTAAGTCGATCGTTAACTCTTCGGCTAGCTCGCCGAGCGAATGCGCGGCATTGTCGTGCGACTTTAAAACGGCTTCGTGTTGTTGCGCAGTTCGTTTGGCTTCATTGATTTGTTGAAGTGTCGATTCTCGGTTTGATTGCAGCGTACGTAATTCTGTTTCTGCAACTTCTTTGTTCGCTCCAGCACGCCCTTGTTGTTCTTTTTGGCTGTTCCATCTTTCTTTTGCAGACTGTGCAATGGTGTGCAGTTGCGATTGTTTTCTTGATTGATCTTCAAGTTCTTCTTGGATTGTCGAGAGATTATCTTGAAGTTCAACAACTTTCTGTTGGAATGTTGCGTGCTCACTGGAGATTTGCTCGACTTGTTTGTCAATTTCAGTCAGGCGTAGCGCAGACTGCGTAATCTGAGTTTCAGCACTTCTGCGCTGCTCAGTGAGTGTTTCTTCTCGAGATTGGGTCTCTTCTAGGCGAGTTCTCTCGCTGGCAATTTGGCCGTTTGATTCTTCAATCGAACGTTCCATCATTTCTATCCGTTGTAGCGAATGACGAATGGTGGATTCATGTTCAGTTGAGCGTTGAATCAAAAGTTGGTGCGTTGTTTGTAAATTATGTCTGTCAACTTCAACTTGGCGCTTAGCATCTTCTTGTTCAAGAACGGCATCTGTTGCCGATTGCCGTTCTATATCAAGTGCAGCAAGTCGGCTTGTTAGTCCAAAGAGTTGTGAATGCAGTTGATGGAATTGGTCAAGTGCAACATGCGTTCGAATTGTTCGAAGCCGCGCATCAAGACCAGTGAATTTCCGCGCTTTCTCTGCTTGCCCGCGAACGATACGCAAACGGCGTTCCGTTGACGCAAGTTGTTCGCGTACACGAACAAGATTTACTTCTGTTCGTTCAAGCTTGCGTTCTGCTTCTTTGCGTCTTGTTTTAAAACGCGCAATACCTGCCGCTTCTTCAAGAATGCCGCGCCGTTCGCTTGGGTTTGCTTGCAACATAGCCGCAACACGGCCTTGTTCGATAATCGAATACGCGTTCGTGCCAATGCCTGTATCAAGAAAGAGTTCGCGGATATCTTTAAGCCGAACTTTATTTCCATTGATGAGGTATTCACTTCTTCCGTCACGGTACAAACGTCTTGTGACTGCAACTTCGTCGGTGTCGACAGATAAGAAACGTTTGTTTGCAGGATCTGTTGCTTCTGCATTCGTAACGGGGTTATCAAATGTAAGTGTGACAGTTGCTGCGCCAAGTGGTTTGCGAACTGCAGAGCCAGCAAAGATAACATCGAGCATTGCTTCACCGCGAAGACTTTTTGCTGAACGTTCACCGAGAACCCATTTGATTGCATCAACAACGTTTGACTTGCCGCACCCGTTAGGGCCAACGATGCCAATGATTGGTGCATCAAAAACAAACTCTGTAGAATCGGCGAATGACTTGAAACCTGCAATTGTAATTTTTGATAAGCGCATAAAGAAAAGACCTCCTGTCAACTGTCATGGCTTCATCCTAAAGCCATCCCACGCATCAAGAACAACGTAGTTCTAGAGTGCACCCATGTACGGGTATTACTTTATACATAGTAGCGAAAAAAAACGTTTTGCCAAGTAAAAAACAGGGAATGCAGCGTTAAAACAACACTTCTTTAAATTAGAAGGGGGTGATTGCAATCGGTAGTTCTTCTTCATTGTTGGGCGGCACAACAGGCGGGCTTTCAATAAAACGTGGTGCTTCTTCAGATTCTTCTGTCTCGCTAAACTCTGGCCTGGGCGTGTACGTTGTCTCGGAAGTCAAGCGTTTGATTGCCGCAAGCAGGCGGTCTTGTTCAACTTTGAAATCTGCGTTTAAGTAATCTTGTCTCCAAAGGGAGTGAATGGCTCCGATCGTTCGGCTGTAGGTTAGGTCCAAGCCGGGGGCGGGAGCTTCGGGCGAACTCTTATGCCCGAGGAACATAGTAAAGGTAGGTAAACTGGGCGATATATTATCGTGTACAGAAGACTTTCCTTTCCTGTTGCGGTGGCGAACTTCGACAGCGCCGGGGTTTGTTGTTGATTCTTTTATGAGTAGATCGGAACCCCACGCTTGCATTGTGAGCGGACGAATAATTGAAATATCGCCCGAGAGAATGATTCTAGGTATACCTGTTTGGGTTACATAAATAGTGTTGTAATCAGATTCCACAATAATTAAGTCGAATTTTTTTTGCACGGTGTATTTATCAATTGCAGGGTCATTCCTTACAATAAGCGTTTCAGTTGCTTTGAGCCGTATCTCTAAATCGCTTACGTTGAGCAAAGGGCGAAGTCCGACTTCAATTCTAAAATCGGAAGGCATTCCTTCCAGAATATCCAGCGCGTCAAGGCGACTGGCAAGACCGATGTCTGCGGTTGCCATTTCAATAAGATGGGGAACACTAATTGGGTCTTTAAGACCTCCGCCTGCGCGCAAGGACGCAAGCCGTGGAATTTCATCTGGATATTCATACAGTTGCCGAATGATTGGAAGGGCACGAATCCCTAGCGCTCGCCAGCGCCATATTGCGGCGTCTGCATTTCGCGGGCTTGGGTCTCGGACGAGCATGCGTTTAATCTGAAGTGCAATAGTCTCAGAATTTTGTACTCGCAACGTTATATGCGTCATTATTTCCATGAATGTTGAAACGTCATTTTTCCATGATGGAGGAACGCGTATTTCAATTTGTTCATCGTTAATACCGAGAGCGGTTGGCCCATCTTGCCCAAGTTCTTCTGGAAACACACGGTTAATTGCCGTTTGGATATTTGAAGTACGTGCATGGCTTGGGTCGAGCAAGATAAGGCGCATGGGCATGTTGATCATGACTTCGCCGCCGTCTAAAATTCTGCCAGAAGTTCTGTGTACGTAGTCTGTTTTGATTGCTTTGGGATCAGCGAACGGATTGATGAAGATGGGGCCAGAAGCAACAGCAACTTCACGTGCTTGTGCTTTGCCAGTGGAGAGTTGTCCAAGTCGTAAATACGTGGGAAGAAGGCGTCCGCCCTCAAGACTAGAAGTAGAGCTGCTTGGTTCTGCAAAGACATGGACATCGAAAGTAGTTCCACGAAGCGATGCATGGCTTGGCTTCATATTTGAGCGAGCAGGTTTGCGACCAGTCGCTGCTTGCGGAATGATAGCTTCGACAACAACAACAGCAGTATCGTGTGAGTTGATAAGTTGTTCAGGTGTTAATCTCCCGTAGCCCTGTGTTGATTGACCGACACCTCGCTTTGCTAAATCGGCAATCATGTGCGCACGGACTTGCGGTGGAATTTCGCTTGAACCAGTGCCTTTCAATCCGATGACTAATCCGTACCCAGCACTGACGGAGGGCTCAAATTTATCGCTGTACGTTGAGTCGTAACCCATCAATGCAACATGGTGCTTGACTGTGCCCTTGAGCATATTTGGAACTTCGCCAATGTATTTGGAGCTTGATCGCTTTGCGCGCTTTTGATCGCTGAGCCGTTCCACTGAACTGCAGCTCGAGACGAATACTAAAACTAAAACGAGTAACAAAAGTATTTTTCGCATCTGTGAATTGTACCCTGAATACGCATGTAATTACCCCTCGGGTAATTAAATGGGGTTAGAGCAGGCGTGCGAGGGCAAGACCGTCCCCAATAGGCACAAGGGAGTAATCGACGCGGTTGTCGGCGTGTAAAAAAGAAGCAAGTT